>ENA-UOOI01001671-UOOI01001671.1-fermentation-metagenome-genome-assembly--contig:-NODE-1671-length-21958-cov-44.251838_pt1 | contig 21958 bp, 22 predicted proteins | sample MGYA00245779_ERZ724027 | MGnify/ENA primary metagenome ERZ724027 (study PRJEB28704, sample SAMN03018318) | fermentation metagenome | biome: anthropogenic terrestrial biome; feature: soil...
TTGTCTGATCTGTATCCATCGTTGTCTGATCTGTATCCATCGTTGTCTGATCTGTTTCCATCTGAACTCATACCATCCCAACTCAGAAAACCGGAATTCACTCAGTATATGAAGTATAAAATGAAAAATTGAAATAAAACTAATATTATAGGATCATGATTTCCTACGAATCGTGCAAATGCTCCACTGCTGCCTTTTGAATGGCCAGCCCTTCCAGATACCGCTTCATATAGGAATCAAATCCCTGGACATCTCCGATTTTGGGCTCCACACAGGAACCCTGGATTTGGGCAAACACCCTGTCCGCAAGATAACGCTCCAGGGTTTCACCTTCCTTCTTCCGCTGCCCATAGGCAGCCAGCAGGGCAATGCCCCAGGCGCCGCCTTCTCCGGCGGACTCCATTACGGACACCGGTACATTCAGGGCAGCGGCCATCAGTTGCTGACCCACTCCCCTGGTTTTGAACAATCCGCCGTGGCCCAGCATTTTCTCCACTCTGACATGCTCCTGTCCGGTGAGAATATCCATGCCGATCCGGAGCACCGCGACAGCGGAAAGAAGCAGACTTCGGGCAAAGTTTGCCAGATGAAACCGGCTGTCCGGCATACGGACAAACAGTGGACGGCCTTCCCGGAATCCGGTGATTGGTTCACCGGAGTAATAGTTGTAGGAAAGCAGCCCCCCGCAGTCACTTTCTCCTTCCAAAGCCTTGAAGTAAAGGGCATCGTACAGATCGGACTTTTCAGCCTTGGCGCCCATGGTTTCAAGGACTTCCCCGAACAGGCGCACCCAGGCGTCCAGATCCGAGGTGCAGTTGTTGCAGTGCACCATGGCGACCGGTTTCCCGGCAGGCGTGGTCACCATATCAATTTCGGGGTAAATCCGGCTCAGTTCTTTCTCCAGTACCACCATTGCAAAAATGGAAGTCCCTGCCGAAACGTTCCCTGTATGTTCGGCTACGCTGTTGGTGGCAACCATGCCGGTGCCGGCATCGCCTTCCGGAGGACACAGGGGAATTCCGGCCTTCAGCCTTCCGCTGGGATCCAGCAGCCTGGCTCCTTCTTCGGTCAGTACCCCGCCGGGCTCTCCGGCACTCCGGACTTCCGGGAGAATATCCTCCAGACTCCAGCCCAGGGAAAGGCCGGAAATCAGCCCGTCAAACTGCTCCACCATTGCGGTTTGATAACTGCCGTTTTTGCCAATGGGAAAGACTCCGGAGGCTTCCCCTACACCGAGGATCTTTTGCCCTGTCAGCTTCCAGTGTACGTACCCGGCCAGTGTTGTCAGAAAGGAAATATTCCGGATATGGTCTTCGTTATTGCATATTGCCTGATACAAATGGGCAACGCCCCATCTCTGGGGAATATTGAAGTCAAACTTCTCCGTCAGCAGACCAGCGGCCTGCCCGGTTATGGTGTTCCTCCAGGTACGAAAAGGCACCAGCAGATGCCCTTCCCTGTCAAATACGAGATATCCGTGCATCATGCCGGAAATACCGATGGAACCGACAGTGGAAAGATCCGCTCCGTATCTGCCGCGTACTGCCTCCGCAAGGCTCCGGTAGCTGCCCTGCAGGCCTTTCCATACATCCTCCAGGTGATAGGTCCATATTCCGTTTTCCAGCTTGTTTTCCCAGTCATAGCTTCCGGAAGCAATGGGACGATGGTCCTCTCCGATCAGGACCGACTTGATGCGGGTGGATCCCAGTTCAATCCCCAGTGCGGTCCTGCTTTCCAGAATATCCTGTCTGGCCCGGCTTTGTCCGGCCTGATCTTCTTTCAACATGAATCGGTATGCCCCTTCCCCTTTATTCCATTTTACGTAAGAGTCCGTTATATGGAAGATGTCATCTTCTTAAGCCAGCTTTTCTGTGCTTCCTCCAGATACGGACTTAACTTCTGACAGACTTCTTTATGATATGCATTGATCCAATCGATCTCATCCCGGTTCAGAAGGGACGGATCCATTGCCCGGATATCGATGGGACACCACGAAAGCATATCAAATCGATAGAACTGCCCGTCCTCCACCTTTTTGTCCTCCACCACCACTACATCATTTTCTGTCCGGATGCCGTACTGGTTTTCTTTATATACCCCCGGCTCGATGGTTACGAGCATGCCCGGCACCAATGGCACATTGCTGCTGAATCCATGAGGGCCTTCGTGAACCCCCAGGCAGAAGCCGACGCCATGTCCCGTACCGCATTTATAGTCCATATGGTATTTCCAGACAGGCTGCCTTGCCAGGGCATCCAGATTTTTCCCGCTTGTTCCCTCCAGGAATATTGCCGAAGCCATGGCAATATGGGACTTCAGCACCAGTGTGAAATCCCTTTTCTCTTCTTCGCTGATCTCCCCCAGTACAATGGTCCGGGTGATATCCGTCGTGCCGCTGAAATACTGGCCTCCGCTGTCCACCAGCAACGACCCTTCCGGCTTTAGCACGGAATAGCTCTCCGGAGTGGCTGAATAGTGCATCATGGCAGCATTGGCATTGTATCCGGCTATGGTTTCAAAGGATTCCCCCATACAGTCCTTCTGCTGCATTCGGAATTCCAGGAGCTTTTCCGCAGCTTTCAGCTCGGTGACTCCACCTTTTGCAACATTGGTGTCCAGCCAATACAGGAAATTCACCATGGCAACACCGTCTTTGACATAGGTATCCTTTATATTTCTTATTTCGACCGGATTTTTCACAGCTTTCATCGGTATGATAATGTCGCTTTTATCGATAACCCTGGCCTGCTTTACCGCGGAGTATATCGCATAGCTGTTCTTTTCGCTGTCCACCAATACGCTGCTGTCTGCGGGCAGGTCCGTAAGAGCCTGAAAAACTTCTCCGTAATCCCTGATGGAAAGCTCATTTTCCCGTAAGTAATTCCTTACCTCATCTGTCAGCTTGAGGGGATCCACAAACCAGGTAACGGAATCCCTGGAAATCAGGAGGTAGGATAAGATAACCGGGGTATAGGAAACATCGTTTCCACGGAGATTCAAAAACCAGGCGATGGAATCCAGAGCAGAAACAATATAATGATCCGCCCCGTCCTTTTCCATTTGGGAAAGCACCTGCGCCCGTTTTTCCCGGACGGAGAGCCCTGCAAAGGCCACATCCAGGAGAAACGCCTTTCCCATAGGGAGAGAGGGCCGATCGGCCCACAGTTCGCTCACCAGATCCATATCGCCCTTCAGGAAAACGCCCTTCTCCTCCAGATTTTTCTTCAGCTTCCGTACGTCCGCACAGGATACCAGCCGGCCGTCCAGTCCGACTCCCTGTCCCCGGGTCAAACTCTGCTCCAGGAATTCCATATAATCGGGAACCCCTTTTTCCTTTTTGAACAGTTCAAACTCACTGCCCTGAATCTCCTTTGCGGCCTGTATATAATAGCGCCCATCGGTCCAGAGAATGGCACGGTCCATTGTAACAACAACCGTTCCTGCGGAACCGGTAAATCCGGAGATCCACTCCCTGGCCCTGTAATAATCCGGAACATACTCATCCAGATGGGGATCCGCACTTGGTATGATATAGGCATGGATACCTTTTGACTTCATACTTCCCCTCAGTGCCCTTAATTTTTCATTTATCGTCACATGAAAGACTCCCTTCCGTATCTCAGAATACATTTTTTCATCAATTGCTTCTATTTTATCACCAATTTCCCATTTTGGCGAGTACCGTCCGGGAAAGCCAACGCCGAAAAAATAAAAGCCCTAAGCAACCGCACTTAAGGCTTTCCGCAAGACGCCAAAATGACATTTGGTATCCGATTTTTATCCTGCTGTTTTACCATTGTATCCGGGATTTCGGAGGGGTCTTCGAAGGAGAATTCTCTTTATAGTATAATACAAATGAGCCCTCCGCTTCCCTCGTTGATGATTCTCTGAAGGGTCTCCTGAATCTTGAACTGGGCATCCTCCGGCATTCTCATCAGCTTGTTGGAAAGTCCTTCCTTTACCAGTTCATTGAGGGATTTTCCAAAGATGTTGGACTCCCATAGCTTGGACGGATCACTTTCAAAGTCATCCAGCAGATATTTGATCATCTCTTCACTTTGCTTCTCAGTACCAACAATGGGAGATATTTCCGTTTCAATGTCGGCACGGATCAAATGCAGGGACGGTGCGCTGGCTTTCAGACGAACTCCGAAACGGCCTCCCTGCCGGATGATTTCCGGTTCTTCCAGTGTGAGCTCTTCCATGGACGGAGCCACCATTCCATATCCGGTTTCCCTTACGTCTTTCAGGGCATCCGCCACCCGGTCATATTCCTTCTTTGCAAAGGCCAGCTCCTTCATCAGACCGATCATCTGATAATCGCCCTCAATATGATAGCCGCACTCTTCCCCGAGGATTTGATAGAAAAGCCCGGACTTGACATCCATCTGAACCTGCACTTTTCCGCTGCCCAGATCAATGTTTTCAATCTTTGGTTTTTCCAGATATTCGGAGTTCTCAAAGGATTTGCCGAAACCATCCATGTCCCGGATGCGCAGGGCATTTGCTGATATCTCCCTTGAGGAATCCATGATATATTGAATCAGCCAATGGTCATCGTCCAGACTCAATACCCACTTGGAGACATCCAGCTTGATTTCCGTGATGGGAAATTCAAACAGTGCATTGCTGAGAATATTATGAATGTCCTCATCTGTCAGGTTCAACACATCCAGCGCCAGAACCGGAACATCGTATTTTTCCTCCAGGGCACCCTTGAGTTTGATCGTGTCCTCTGCGTCCGGTGTTCGCGTATTGAGAATCATGACAAAAGGTTTCTGTAATTCTTTCAGCTCCCGGATCACACGTTCTTCCGCCTCTACATAATTGGAACGTGGAATCTCGGTGATACTGCCGTCCGTTGTAACCACCAGGCCAATGGTGGAATGATCGGCAATCACCTTTCGTGTACCGATCTCCGCCGCTTCTTCAAAAGGAATATCGTAATCAAACCAGGGAGTCCGCACCATCCTGGGAGTTTCCCCTTCCATATGACCCATTGCCCCTTTTACCAGGTAGCCGACACAATCCACCATACGGATATTCAGGCTGGCATTCTCCTGCAGAGAAATCTGCACGGCTTCATTGGGAACAAATTTTGGCTCAGTGGTCATGATCGTGCGGCCTGCACCACTCTGAGGCATTTCATCACGGGATCGTTCCTTTTTAAAGTCGTTATCCATATTAGGAAGGACCAGTAAATCCATAATTCTTTTGATCAATGTGGATTTTCCTGTTCGAACCGGTCCCACCACGCCTATGTATATATCCCCATCGGTGCGTTCGGCAATATCCCGGTACAGGTCAAACTTCTCCATTAACTTTCCCCTCCCCATCTGGGAATTAGATTTGGGCTGGTCAGTTCCCAATATCTAACGTCCAGTTCTGTTTTCTACTACATATATATTGGGAGCCGGATAAGAATATGACAAGTTGTCATCAAAAAATGCGGAAGGCCTTACTTTCCGAAGCCCTGCCGCATATCAGATATTCTTTCCGGATTTGGAGAAGGAAAATTTGTTTTCCTGGCCGTTCAGCAGCCGTTTTATATTCCCTTTATGTCGGAGCAAGGCAAGAAGTGCAAGAAACACCCCGACCAGGATCATCTCTGGCGGCTCCCGGAAGATAGCCAGGAGAACGGGGAACAAAATCGCCGCAATGATCGAACCCAGAGACACATACCGTGTCATCAGAACCAGGGCAACGAAAACCAAAGAGAGAATGAGACCAGTTCCCGGGTATAAAACAAGAATCAGGCCAAAGGAACAGGCAATTCCCTTTCCTCCCCGAAAGCGGAGCAGACAAGGCCAGTTATGACCGATCACTGCCATGCATCCGCTGATTGCCCCTCCCGCCAAACTGCCCGAAGTCAGCTGCATGCCCAGCCATGTGGCGACGGCACCTTTCAGAACATCACATAAAAAAACAATCAGCCCGGTTTTTGTTCCCAATACACGCATTGCATTGGTGGTACCGGCATTTCCGCTTCCATAATTCCGGATGTCAATATCCCTGCAAAACCTGCCCAGCAAATAGGAAGGAGAAAAATTCCCCACAAAATAACCAATGACTGCTGCCAGCACATAATAACCCATTTCAAACCCCCTGCTTCGTTTTCTCCCGTACCAGAATACGGAGAGGCGTACCTTCCAGATCAAAGGTCTTTCGAAAGTAATTTTCCAGATAACGTTGATAGGAAAAATGCATGAACTCCGGATGATTGACAAAAAGGACAAAAGTAGGTGGCTTCACGGATACCTGCGTACCATACAGGATTTTCAGGTGTCTCCCCTTATCGGCAGGCGGTTCGTTCACCGCTATGGCATCGGCAAGGCAATCGTTCAATACCCCGGTGGAAACCCGGAAGATACATCGGCAGTACACCTGATTTACCAGCTCCATAATGCGACCCACCCGCTGCCCGGTTTTTGCGGACAGATAGACATCCGGCGCATAAGTCATAAAGCTCAGACTATTTCGGAGTCTTTTGTGGTATTCCTCCATGGTATGGGTTTCCTTCTCAATTTTATCCCATTTATTTATGACGAAAACGCAGCCTTTCCCCTCTTCATGAACCAATCCTGCAATTTTCGCATCCTGCTCCGTGATCTCCTCCGAAGCATCCATCACCATCAGCGCCACATCACATCTCCGGATGGCACTCAGGGCCCGTATCACACTGTAACGCTCCAGGGGATCATGAATCCGGCTCTTTCTCCGTATCCCCGCCGTGTCTATGATCACATACTTCTGACCATCCCTCTCAAAGGAGGTATCAATGGCATCCCGGGTAGTGCCCGGAATATCGTCCACAATGACCCGTTCCTCACCGAGAATCCGGTTGATAAGGGACGACTTCCCTACATTGGGCTTTCCCACAACCGCAATCTTAATGGCTTCTTCCTTTTTTTCCTCCGGTCTTTTCCCGGGGAAATGGGATACCACCTCATCCAGCAGATCCCCGATTCCCCGTTTATGGGAGGCGGATATGGATATGGGATCCCCGATTGCCAGGTTATAAAACTCGTAGAGATTTGCCTCGTTCTCCTGCGTGTCAATCTTGTTTACAGCCAAAACAACAGGCTTGTCCGATTTGCGAAGCATATCCGCCACATCCCGGTCTGCCGGCGTGACACCCTGTTTCCCGTCGGTAAGGAACAGAATCACATCTGCCATTTCCATGGCAATCCCTGCCTGACTTTTCATCTGCTGCAGCAACAGGTCCCGGCTTTCGGGATCAATGCCTCCTGTATCAATCAAGGTAAACTTATGGTCCAGCCATTCCGCATCGGCGTATATTCTGTCCCGCGTAACACCGGGGGTATTCTCCACAATGGAAATTCGTTTTCCGGTCAACTGGTTGAACAAAGCAGATTTCCCTACATTGGGTCTGCCGACAATCGCTACCATTGGTTTTGCCACAAACACACCTCCCAATTCTGCTCAAACAGTCTCTTTGAAGAATTCATCCGATCCCCATCCATATGGGTAAACTCCATATTTTCCTGTGCCGGATACAAATCAACAATATACCAGTATTATCTGTCATATTCCGCATTTCGTCAAGAAAAATCCGAAATCTCCTGTCTGGCTTTCAGATTTTTCCTGACCCTTTGCACGAGTTTGACCAGTTTCCGGTAACTCCGCCGGATTCCCCAAATGGTCATTGGCCTTCCAATGGATACGATTCCGAGCCTTCGCGTGAGAACCCCGCCGATCGAAGTGATCGGATGAAGCTCCACCAGGGCATCTGCCAATAAAAAACGGGTCTGATCCACACCACATGCATTCAAATAACTTTTCATGGCAGGAATCACCAGCTGTTTTTCATGCTTCATACCTATAATGTAAATGTCCCAGCCCATCTCATCGGTTCCCACATAAACCGGAGTTCCCAGTCTGCAATGATCCATTTTGTCATAAAACGGAACACTGCGGAATTCAGCAGGCTCCGGAATCCGGTTTTCCGGGAGATAATGCAGATGAATGGAGGCACAAGTTACGGAGGTGTGAGCACCTCCGTAACAACAATAAAATAGTTTCACTCGCCTTTTTCACCTTCCAGGTCTTTCTTTGTTTCTTCATCTTCCAGGGATTTCTTTGCTTCTTCAACTGCTGCGGCACAAACCTTGTAGTGCCTCCGAAACCAGGCATGAAACCAGTATGGGGCCAGCCTTTCCTCCCTGGGGAAATGAGAATTCTGCAAGATGCCGGGAAGGATTCCTTCCTGGTGTTTTGCCGGGATAAAACGAACCGGCTCCCGGATACGAAAAACCACATTCATATTTTGAATGGCACGAATCAGCATGCCACTGTGCTGTCTGCATCCAAGACTGTAAACTTCGCGGAGAGAATCGTCCAGGCCGACATAGATCAGATTGCCGGCCTGATTTGCATACCGGCGGCACAATTCATACTGTCGGTCAATGGTATCCGGGGAAGGCAGTTTCTTTTCCGGATAAACACCTGCATGAAGGGATGCCATAAGATAGGCTGCATAAGTACCCCAATAACTGTAATAGATAATTCGCACGGTTCCTCCCACAGCATGAACAGCCACTGGCTATTTTTTCTTTTTTCGTCCCAGAAAACTGCTGTAATCCTGTCTGTTTGACCTTCTGATTCTGGAAAACCTCTCCCGGCTGCCCGTACTGATGAAAAGAAAGGCAACGATGCCAACTGCCACAATGCCAATCATCCAAAGAAAGCCATGACCGCCGCCGGATCTCCCACTTTCATGGTTGATCGGGGTGACCTTTGTTTTCTTTCCTTCCGGCCTCCCGGTCTTTGGAGAATGCTTTTGGACAGTCCCTCCGTACATCGATTTGGAAACAATGTCGGCCAGATAGGCTGTGGATCGTTCCGCCAGCTCCTTGGAGCTCTCATAGGTACCCACTTCAAAAAGCAGGGATCGGGGGGTCAGCTCCTGGTTATAGGAACCTTTCCCGAAATAGATATCCTTCAGCAGGCCGGGATAATTTTTATCGGAAACGGCTTTGAGTTTATATGCCAGCTCCTCATTGGCTTTCCGGTTCTGATTGCGCCGGCCCACTACAATCCGGATGGCGGTCATATCCTGCCCGTCCACTTTGGCTGCATAATGACTCTTTGGTACGGCATCCCTGTGAATATCAAATACGGCGCGTACGGGAACATTCTTTTTCATCAGGTTGACTGCGGTCCGCCTGGAGCGCCGATAGGATCCCGCGTCATGCGGGTCGTGTCTGTCCCGGCTCATTATGGCATCGATGCCTTTCTTCCTCAGGTTCGCCTGAAAAGCTTCCGCCACATCAAAAATGCCGCCGTTCCCCTTGATGCTTTCCTTTCCGTCCGTCGGAACGTAGGACTCGTCATTGTGGGTACAGTACAGCAGGATATTTCCTTTATTCTGCTGTACCGCTTCCCTGGACTCCGGATCGGTTTCTACAGCCGGAAGGGTGACTTCTCCCAAAAGCCTGGTATAGGCCGTTTTCTTTTCCTTGTCTACCCTGGTTACGATATAATGCTTGTTGTCGCTGCTGACATATTCATCCTTTAAGGATACTTCCCAACCCATTACAGTCAATTCCTTTTCGTTTTCATCCAGCAGGGTATAATAGCCCCGTTCCGATTCAAACCAATCGTCGGCAGATGCGGAAATTGGGAACAGAAACAGCAAAAGCAGTATGGGGATCAGGATCCTATTGGTCATCTTCTTCATGATTCGTAACCTCCTCCTTTTCCTTTTCTTCCTCCTCTTCCTCCCCTTCTTTTTTCTCTTCCTTCATGCCAACAGCACTGGTAAATTCTGCATGATCAAAATGCAACCTTTTTTTGCTGGTGCCACCCTGGATCTTTTCTCTCAGTTCTCCGATAAATTCCGCCAGCAATACCGCAATGAAGCCGGATAGCACAACGGCATCCAAAACACCGGCGGAACCAATGCGGGTCGGCGCAGGGATATTGCGGATCAGGTTCTCGATTCCCTGAGCAACATCCGCCAATATCACACCCATAATGCCTGCAATAAAGGAGGCTCTTCTGGAGCGCCCAAACAGATAAGCAATCACGCCCGCAAGAATGCCATAGATATAGTTCGGGTCAAAAAGCATGGTTTCCGGCTCTGCAGGAAGCAGTCTTCCTGCCAGGTACACAGCGAGTCCGGACAGCAGCGATGCCAGGGCCGCTCTCCTTTTTTCCTTTCCCGTGCCTGCCTTTACAAAAAGGTAAACGGCCAGGATGAAGGGAATAACCGCACCACCCAGATTGATCGAAAAGTTCTTTCCAAAAGGGATATCCGGAAGAATACCGCCTATGAAAATAGCAGCCAGAATAAATAATGCCTGCTTGTCATTCAATCTCAGCCTGTCCAGAACCCGATGGCCGACTCCGAACAGGATCAAAATGCTTGCTACGACCAGGAGTGCTAATCCCAAGGGCATAATTTGTCACCTCTTGTTGAATTTTATTAGGATTATCATTCCCTTTCCCAGGAAGTTGTATGCCATTCCTTTTGGCCAAAAAGCAAAAAAAGAAACCAATGGAATATGGTTTCCTTGATTCCTTTGCCTCGCATTTCCAGCAATGCTATTTTTCCTTGATCAGTTTGTTCAGTTCCTCCACAAATGTGTTGATATCCTTAAATTGCCGATATACAGAGGCAAACCGGACATATGCCACTTCGTCCAGGGCCTTCAGCCTTTCCATGACCATTTCCCCTATCCGCTGACTGAAGATCTCCCGATCCAGGGAATTGTAGACCTGCTTCTCGATGTCCTGCACAACCGCCTCCAGATCCTTCATGGTTACCGGTCGTTTCTCACAGGCCTTGAGCAGTCCGGAAAGGATCTTGTCGCTGTCAAAAACCTCCCGGCGGCCATCCTTCTTTACAACCAGAATCGGGATATGTTCCACCTTCTCATATGTGGTAAACCGTTTGCCGCAATGGGTGCATTCCCGTCTGCGGCGGATCATCGTACCTTCATCCGTAGGCCTGGAATCCACAACCTTGCTGTCCACAGCAAAACAAAATGGGCACTTCATTCATACAACCTCCCATACAACCTCCCTGAAGTTGTCTGTTATACCCATTATATTATCTTTCTGCCTTCCCGTCCATCTTTTTTGGATCCCATTACATCGGAATTCCCAATGGATAAACTCATGGCGCAGACTGGCCCTCCACATCCACCAGAACCACATCGTCTCCTATTTTCCGGATTCTTTCCCATGGAATAACCAGATCGTCCCCTTCCCGCAGCAGCCCCAGAAAACGACTGGCACCGGGAACGACAATGGCTGTGATACGGCCTTCGTTCAAATTGAATTCCATATCAATAATATTGCCCAGCCTTCGTCCATCCCGGATGTTAATGACTTCTTTCGTTCGAAAATCCGATGATTTTTGCAAAAAACCACCCCGCAATCCCAATCTCTTTTTACTATAGTATTTGCGGAGTATAAAAAAGATGACTCCCGGCAGAAGAAGTCCATGATAAATTTTCAGATATATTTTCGCATATGCTTTAATGCTGTTTTTTCCAATCGGGAAACCTGTGCCTGGGAAATGCCAATCTCCTCAGCCACTTCCATCTGGGTCCTTCCGTCATAGAAGCGCAGGGTAAGAATGAGCTTTTCCCGGTCATTCAGCTTTTTCATGGCTTCCTTGAGAGCGATTCCCTCCAGCCAGGTTTCATCCTGATTCTTTTCATCACTGACCTGATCCATAACAAAAATAGCGTCCCCATCGTCATGATAGATGGGTTCGAACAGGGAAATGGGATCCTGAATGGCATCCAGGGCAAAAACGACTTCTTCCCCCGGAAGATTCAGCGCTTTTGCGATTTCGGAAACGGTAGGCTCCCTTGAATTTTTGTTGATCAGCTGATCCCGCACCTGAAGGGCCCGATAGGCCGTATCCCGCAGAGACCGGCTGACCCGAATGGAATTGTTGTCCCGGAGATATCTGCGTATCTCGCCGATGATCATGGGTACGGCATACGTGGAGAACCGTACATTCTGCGACACATCAAAATTATCAATCGCCTTGATCAGGCCAATACAGCCGACCTGAAACAGGTCGTCAATGTGCTCCCCCCTGTTGTGGAATCTCTGTATGACGCTTAAAACCAGCCTCAGATTGCCCTTTATAAACGTTTCCCTGGCACTTTCGTCTCCGGCATGCATACGCGAAAACAACTCCATCATTTCCTCGTTGGTTAAAACAGGCAGCTTCGAAGTATTGACTCCACAGATTTCAACCTTGTTCGTGAGCATGCATTTTCCCCTCCATCCATATCTGATTAGAACCCTGTTATTACAAAAGTATTGCCCTGGACGGAGAGATTTATTCCTTTAAACCATTTGACTGATTTCCTTTTTCAGCCTTTTGATGATACGCTTTTCCAGCCTGGAAATATAGGATTGCGAGATGCCCAGCAGATCGGCAACCTCCTTCTGCGTTTTTTCCGAACCGTCCCGAAGGCCGAACCGAAGCTCAATAATGCTGCGCTCCCTGTGGGTCAGCCGGCTCATGGCCATATTCAGAATTTCCTTGTCCACTTCATCTTCGATGTACTTATAGACCAGATCATTCTCCGTTCCCAGAATATCAGACAGCAGCAATTCATTCCCATCCCAGTCGACGTTGAGCGGTTCATCCAGGGAGACTTCCGATTTAATTTTTCCATTGCGTCTCAAATACATCAGGATTTCATTTTCAATGCAGCGGGAAGCATAGGTGGCCAGCTTGATTTTTTTGGACGGATCAAAAGTGTTGACCGCTTTGATAAGGCCGATGGTGCCAATGGAAATCAGATCCTCCACACCGACTCCCGTATTTTCAAACTTTCGGGCAATGTAGACCACCAGCCGGAGATTGCGTTCAATCAATGTGTTTTTTACGGAGGCATCCCCTTTGCTCAGCCTGCCGATCAGAAAGGTTTCCTCTTCCCCGGACAGGGGAGGCGGCAGTGCTTCGTTGCCGCTGATATAATTGATGAACCGGTTCTTCAGAATTTTCAGCCTGCCGGTCATCCGGATCCACAGGACCCGGCAGGTCATCCTGGCCTTCTGATAAATGAACATTCACAACTCCTCCTGCTATGGTATAATCTGTGGCTGAATCAAAGCATGGTATTCATCGCTGCCCGACAATCTCTGGTTCCGGATGCCGATCAGGACCTCCCCGATTTCCGTCCAGGTGCCATCCACCTGAATCCGGGCCCGGTCCGGCCGGAAGGCAAGAAGGAGGCTTTCGGAATGCCCCAGGGTATGATAGGGTACCATACGGAACCGGCTGATCCACGTGGAATCAGCCATCACCCGGGTAATGTACTCCAGGTTTTCTTCCCTGCCTTCCTGAAATATTTTTTGTATTTCAGGCGGCAGAAGGGCTTGAATCTGCTCGAACTCCACCACCATAACCGGAATTCCGGAAATCGGATCTGCCAGCTCGTTGCCGGTATCCAAATAAGCATCGATACCGACGCTTTCCCCATCAAACCCCACCTCCACCGGATAAATCAATTGACGACGGTTCATCCTGAGCCGGAGAAGCGGCCACAGTAAGCGATACAGCATCATCACGCAGACTACGGAAAAAAGGACAATCGTCAATGGAAAATCCCGGATGAAAAAGACGCCATTGGTCACAGTGATACCGACATTACAGAAATAGTAAATTCCAAAGGCTGTTCCGCCGAGCAAAAACGTTGCACCATAAAAAAGGCCGAAAAGTTTCATAAAATCCCGGAAGCCGGAAATCCGGAATCCAATGGCCAGCATGACAAGGGATAGCAGCACTTTAAGCGGAAACCGGGAAAGGATGGAAAAGCCGGGAAGAATCAGAAAGACGGCATAGACTGCGCCCACGCCGGCAGAACACCATAATCTCCACATGGGGGAGGCGTTTCCGGACAATTTCCGTGTGATCCAGTTTAAAATATAATTAAGGAACAGATTATCCAGCCAGATGACATCCAGATAGCGATATTCCACCCCAACCCCATCCTTTGTAAAGGCGGACCTGCCTCTTGTTGTCCCTATTATAACCTATCTGTAAAAAGAATCCTGTCAGATGGTGGTCATACGGACAAAAAAATAACGACAATAAATGCTCCTTATTGTCGCTATTCCCCTCTTGCCATTGTGTTTCCTGCGGATCCCTTTCCCTGGGAAGCGTCCGCTTCTTTCCTTTTCCCACTGTAACAGAAGAATCACCGCTTTATTTGATCCGGTTGCGGCGCAGAAATGTCGGAATATCCAGGTCATCTTCATCGGTCTTTGTTGTGGAAGATGTTCCTTTTTCAATGGTTTTGCCGGCCCCCTGCCGATCCTGCTTCTTTTCCTGCTTATCAAAACCGGTGGCAATAACGATGATCTCTATCTCGTCCTCCATGCTTTCATCAATGACAGCACCAAAAATGATATTCGCGTCAGGATCCGCGGACTCAGCAACCAGCTCCGCCGCCTCATTCACCTCAAACAAGCCCAGGTTGGGTCCCCCGGTGATATTCAGCAAGACGCCCTTGGCTCCTTCAATGGTGGTTTCCAGCAGCGGACTCTGAATGGCCTGCTTCGCGGCATCCGTTGCGCGGTTGTCTCCACTGCCCTTCCCGATCCCCATATGGGCAAGCCCCTGTTCCTTCATAATGGTGCGGACATCCGCAAAGTCCAGGTTCACCAGACCCGGTACCGCAATCAGATCGGAAATGCCCTGTACGCCCTGCCGCAGAACATCATCTGCAACCTTGAAGGCATCCAGCATGGAGGTTCTCTTTTCCACGACCTGGAGTAGCCTGTCATTGGGTATCGTGACCAGGGTATCCACCTTCTCCTTCAGCTGAACAATGCCGTTGTCCGCATTTTTTGCACGCTTCCTGCCCTCGAACAGGAAAGGCCTGGTGACCACTCCAACCGTCAGAATCCCCTGATCCCTGGCAATTTCGGCTACAATCGGAGCTGCTCCGGTACCGGTGCCGCCACCCATCCCGGCAGTGATAAAAATCATGTCGGCTCCCTTGATGGCCTGAAGGATTTCATCCCGGCTTTCCTCCGCGGCTTTCTGCCCGATATCGGGATTCGCTCCGGCTCCCAGACCTTTGGTGATTTTATCCCCTATCTGTATCTTCTGCGTCGCCTGCGAAAGATATAGAGCCTGTTTGTCCGTATTGATGGAGATAAATTCCACACCTTTCAAGCCATGCTGAATCATACGGTTTACCGCATTATTGCCTGCGCCTCCGACTCCTATTACCTTTATCTGTGCAAATTGATCCGTGTCAATATCAAATTCCAGCACGCCGTACCCTCCCTTTTAAAATGTTATAAAATTGGAAAATCGATTTTTTATTTTCCGGATAAGCGTCCGTATTGTTTTCGAAGCCCCGCCGGCTTTGTCCGGAGTGCTGCACCCCAGTGCATAAACTGCGGACAGGGTCGGACTGGAAAGCCCGATCATATCCGGTACCCCCAGCCGTATGGGAGCCGCCAGGATTTCGGAAGCCAACCCCCTGATTCCCCGAAGCAGGGAGATCCCGCCTCCTGCCAAAACAACGCTGTGACAACAGGCCAGCAGTCCCTCCGCACGGATCCTGTCCTTCACAATCTCCAGCAGCTCCCTGACCCGGGCTTCCACGATTTCCTGCAGAAAGGCCGGGGAAGCATCCGTGATGCCCGGATCTCCGTTTTCCGGTAACTCTTTGGCAGCGGCCTCTTCCTCCCGTGCCAGGCCAAGAATACAGTGCCTTTTTAACTCTTCTGCCTGCACGGAAGTCACTCCGGTCCCTGCCACAATATCCTGGGTAATGTTTTCCCCTCCCACCGGGATCCAGTCAAAAAATACCGGGATCCCCTTCCAATAGACAACAACATCTGTGGAATGCCCTCCCACATCAATCCAAACAGTCCCTTTCTGCTTCTCTTCCCGGGTAAGAAACGTCTCTCCGCAAATCAACGGCACGGAAAGGATCCGTTCCACCTTAATTTTTCGGGAAGTCAGGATCTGTGTCAGCTGTTCCACAAAATCATTGTTGATACAAATGAGGGATGCCTCCAGAAGGATCCGTTTCTTCTCCATGCCGAGAGGACTTCCCACACGGCTTCCATCTGCCCGGAAGCCTCCATACAATACATCAGATATCTTCCACGGGGAAGGCAGGGAGTAAGAGGCAGCCTTGCCCCGCAACTCCTCAATATCCTGCCCGGACATCGGATGATCCGGAGTCATCTCTCCGGTATTGCGGATCAGGCCACAGAATTCATTGGGAATCCCCAATGTGCAGTGGTCGACCCGGAAACCCGCCATATTCCAGGCTTGTCCAAGAGCATCGTCCAGGGCGCGGGACATCATCCCCCCGGACCTCCAGCCATCCCCGGAAACTCCGGCATACCGGACATTGCCCAGGCCGGACAACTCCGGCGAGCCGTCCCGGTCCCTGCGTCCTATCCAGACCGCCATCTTCGTTGTACCCGGATCAATTGCCATAATAGCATTGTTCAAAACAAGAGCCCTCACTTTACTAATACAGGTAAGCTGTTCCTATCCCCAGTAACTTTCTACCTTGTAAATATATTACCATAAACAAAAGCAAAATTAAATCATTTTTTGCTTTTACTCCTCTTTTGAGTCTTCTTGCAGATCCGGCTGCTCCGGCTTTCCCCTCAGGCTGTTTAAAAAGTGCCGTCGGATCAGGGCAAAATTATTGAACAGCCGATAGCCGAAAACAAAGATGGCACAAAGATAGATCGGCACATCCAGCCGATTCCCGATATAGGTCAAACCAGCCGCCAGGACTGCATTGCCGAAGAAGCCGGAGATGAACACATCGGCCTTAAACTGCCTGTCCAGATTCGCGCGTATCCCACCGAAAACCGAGTCCAGGGCAGCCAGTACCGCAATGGACATATAGGAGGAATAAACAGCCGGCACCTGAACCGGCAGCAGCATCCCCAGAACAATTCCAACAAACACACCAACAACAGGCAACCACATATCAATCACCTTCCTGAACCGCTTGCGCATATTTCGAGTCCATATCCCCAAGATAACGGGGAATTTTAATTTTATCCATCTTTCGGATCTGAACTTCCAGACCCCAGGCAGTCAGATTCTGATAAATACTGTCGTCTCTTTGAAAGTTCGCCAACAAGGCATGGGGATCCCCAATGGCGTGAATTACGAAAGGCGGGGCAAACCGTCCATACTGTCCCACGTTTATGGTAGGCCCGCCGCAGCTGATTCTGGAATTTCCCATGATCCGGGTATCGTTTACTGCGATGGCTTCCGCTCCTGCTTCCCGCAATTCATTGATCACATTCAGCATATCACTGTCGTGGACAACATAATAGTCCAAATAAGGATTGTTGGTCAGAATCGTATCCCGCTTCCGGTCATTCAGGATCATTTCCACCCCCGGCCCTTCCACGGGAAGCAGCCCGGCCAACCATCTGGCATCCTGGGTCTCTTTTTTCATGTGCTCAAGCTGATCATTGTTTTTCGCTGCGGAGTTTTCATATACCGCCAGCTTTTTTTCCTTCTGCGCAATCATCTCATCCAGTTCAAGCTTCTTCTCCGTCAAACCGTCCTTTTGCCGCAGCATTTTTTCGACAGTTTGCAGGGATGTTACCCCTCCTATTTCCACATCCGGACCCGGTTTTTGAAAAACCTGAACCGCATAGCACCCAAAGAGGATACAGACGCATGTAATCAGCAGATTATTTTTATCCAATTTGATTTTCATACCATCGCCCCATCTGTTTACTGTACCGGTTTGGCATAATCATATTGAAATACGCCGTTGTATTTGAGAATCCGGATCTTGTCTTTTCTGCGTATTTTGATGTCCAGTTCTTCCCCCAAGGTATCCGTCACACCTCCCAACAGCTTCAGGGAAGCCTCCAGCGTATCAGGATTGCCAATGGCCCTGATCTCAAAGGGAGCGGAATATCGATTGGTATTGATTACAATGTAATCCCCGGCATTTCGAATCTCCGTTGTGGAAAGGATCCTTTCCCCGTTGACGGACAATGCCTCAGCTCCGGCTGCATTCAATTCGTTGATCAGCAGCAGCAGATCCTCATGGTAAACATTCCTCACGATACCGGATTCTCCTCCGCTTTCCACCGGAATGACGTTTACGGTTACCACAACGCCCTTGCCTTCCAAATCCACCAGGCCGGCAAGGATACGGGACCGCTCCAGTTCCTTGTACATGGTATCGTTGATCTTTCCTTCATCCCTGGCAGCATTCTCATATTCCGCGATTCTTTTTTCCAGATCCCCTATATATTTCCGCTGATCCACAATATCCTGGTTCAGTTTTTGAACCTGGCTGGTCAGCTCCTGTGTCCTTTGAAGGGATACATCCCCACCGACGTTCTGAACATTTTTAAACTGCGTTGCCAACATCAGGCCAAGAATAATACTGACCAGCATAACCGCTATTTTTCCGCCCAGTATTTTCGTTTCCTCCACCTCGCTTATCCTCTGTCTGCTCCCTAATCTCCGCATCCTATGAGTCTTTCGGACGATATACGGCTTTGTCCGGTACACGGACATCCAGTGTTCCTCCCTTTCCATTTTTCAGAACACTCTGATACGCTTCCGATTTCAGCCATCCTAATTTCTTATCCAACTCCACGGCCTGACCAATTTGAACCTGAATCCCGTCTTTTGTGGTCAGCAGAATGTCATCCGGATTTTCCAGTCCGATCCCCTTCAGCAACCCGCCGACTTTCCATTTATCGATCTCTCCCAGCAGACGCAGAAGCATTTTCTCTTTATAGCTCTCATGCTCTCCTGCCGAGAGCAAAGTTCCCTTGGTAAGACTGGTGAGAGGAACTCCCTCCACCACCGGACAGGGCTCATCGTCCCGCTGCTTTACAATATCCAGAATAAAGCCGCTTCTATCTATGATAATATGAGAGCTTAAATAAGGAAGGACCGCAACCGGAACCCGTTCCCGAACCTCAAGGACCACCTCGGCAGGAAGTCGGAAAGAGATGGATTTCACCACAGGAAAGGGGGGATTGTTCTCCATTCGATTCTTTACCTTTGCCTTGCTGATTTTAAAAATATTATCCCCGCGGGTTATTCCCGACAGGTTTATTATAGCATCTTCGCTGAGGGTACCGCCGGATATTACCGTGATCTTTTTCACCTGGAACACCCCGGCACCCAAAAGAACGATCGCTGTCAGGCAAAGAAGCAAAACCAGAAAAAGCAGTATCCCTTTGCTTGTCCCATTCCGTCCCATAAATCATCCCTCACAACAGAAAACTGTTCCTTTCTTTTTGGATCCCTTCCACAGGGTTGATTCTACTGCAAAAAGTGGCGGGGCGCTTTTGCAGTGGAATCAAAACTGTTCTTCAGATCCGCTCGATATCCGCACCGATATCCCGAAGGCATCCATCCAGATTTTCATATCCGCGTTCGATATGGTGGATTTGATCCACGACGGTTTCCCCATTTGCCCTCAGCCCCGCCATGACCAATGCGGCACCTCCACGGAGATCACCTGCACGGACTTCTGCGCCCTTCAGGGCGGATACTCCCTGAATCACGGCAACATTGCCTTCTGTCCGGATATTGGCTCCCATTCGGATCAGCTCGGGAACATGCCGGAACCGGTTCTCAAAGATGTTTTCCCTGATAATGCTGGTCCCTCTGGCAACGGACAGGACACTCATCAGCAGAGCCTGCATATCTGTCGGAAATCCCGGATAGGGATAGGTTTTGGTGCTCTCGATGGCGCAGAGGCGCTGGGAAGCCACTATCTTTACAGAATCCTGGAAGGAGGTGATCCTGCATCCGGTTTCCCTCAGCTTTGTCAGAATGGATTGGATATGTTCCACGTTTACATTGCGGACAACGAGTTCACTTCCCGTGATGGCAGCTGCCACCAGATAAGTCCCCGCCACGATCCGGTCCGGAATGACGGTATATTCCGTTCCGTGAAAACGTTCCACACCTTCAATAATAATGGTGTTGCTCCCTGCTCCGCATATCTTGCCTCCCATGCTGTTTATAAAATTCGCAAGGTCAATGATCTCGGGTTCCTTGGCTGCATTTCGTATCACAGTCTGTCCCTTTGCGCGGGTAGCGGCCAGCATAATATTCTCCGTCGCTCCTACACTGGGATAGTCCAGATGGATATCGGCCCCTGTCAGATCCGTCGCTTCACATATCAGATAGCCGTGTTCTTCCCGGATCACGACGCCCAACTGTTTCAAACCATGCAGATGCAGGTTGATCGGACGCTGCCCGATGTCGCATCCTCCCGGATAAGTGATCACCGCTCTTTTCATTCTGGCAAGCACTGCGCCCAGCATCACGATGGAAGAACGGATTTCCCTGACATACCGGTCCGGAATCGTCCAGCTGTCCACTTCGGAAGGGTCCACAATCAATGTTTTCCCTTCCCTTTTTATCCGGCATCCTATGGAGCTCAATATCAGCAGCATGGTTTCCACATCCACAAGACTGGGGAAATCATGCAGGATAACAGGTTGATCCGTCAATATGACCGCTGCCAAAATCGGAAGAATGGCATTCTTTGCGCCAATAACCCGGATTTCTCCCTCCAGCTTTTTCCCACCTCGAATTCTGTATTGATCCATTCAAGTTCCACCTCTTTCTTGGTTCTCATCCATATCGCACTGGGATTTCAAAACAAATCCTGGTTCAGTATCATGATATGCATGGAAAATTGAGGTGTTACAATTCTGGTTTCCCGCATAGAAGAGAGAGTCATGCAGCGTTGCAATGCCTGGAAATATTCAGCAGTACGCCAATGCTGGTCATGAACATCGCCAGGGAAGAACCGCCGTAACTGATAAACGGAAGAGGCAGGCCGGTCGGAGGCATGGACGCGGTCACAACTGCGATATTGATGACCACCTGTATGGTGATCATGGAAATAATACCAGCTGCCACCATGCTTCCAAACATGTCCGGAGCGGTCAGGGCAACCCGGATTCCCCGCCAGATCAGGATCAGAAACAGCAGGATCAGTACGATGGCCCCCAAAAAGCCCAGTTCTTCCCCACAAATTGCAAAGATAAAGTCCGTTTCCGGGTAAGGAAGATACAGAAGCTTTTGCCGGCTCTTGGCAAGCCCCAGTCCAAACAAACCTCCGGAACCGAGGGAGTACAGGGATTGAATCAGCTGCCATCCGGTTCCCAGCGGATCGCCCCACGGGTCGCGAAAGGCAAGAAGACGGTTTTTCCGATATCCCTTCGACAGGGTCAGCACTATGGCGCCTGCCGCTCCCACAGCCAACAGCCCCCCCATATGCCACAGATTCGCCCCGCTGACAAACAGCATGACAAAAGTCAGAAGCACGATGCTGCCTGCTGTACTCAGGTTTGGCTGGAGCAGGATCAGAGCAAATACCACACCGGCGACCATAAGAATGGGAAACATTCCCTTGAAAAAATATTTCATTTTGCCCTTGCGCCTGGAAACGACATCCGCAATAAAAAATATCATGGCAAACTTGGCGACTTCCGCCGGCTGAATGGTAAAGCTCCCGATTCCCAGCCATCTCTTTGCATCGTTCCTTCTCTGTCCGACGAGCAAAACGGCAACCAACAGGAGAATGCTGATAATCAGAAACAGCCTGGAGTATTTCTGCAGTCTGGAGTAGTCAATCCGGGAAGCAAGGAACATCCCCGTAAAACCGATTGCCGCCCACAGGCACTGGCGTTTGAAAAAATAAAAGCTGTCCCCCCATCTTTGGGTAGCGTAATAAAAGCTTGCACTGAACACCATGACAATCCCTATGCCAACCAATACTATCGTCGTTAAAAGAATCGGAAAATCAATGGGCTTTTTGCTCATCCTGTTACCTCCCCAATGTTCGGACAGCCTCCTTGAAGATCCTGCCTCTCTCTTCATAATCCCGGAACATGTCCCAGCTGGCGCATGCCGGGGATAACAGCACATTGTATCCGGAAGAGGAAAGTGCAAAGGATTTCT
>ENA-UOOI01001672-UOOI01001672.1-fermentation-metagenome-genome-assembly--contig:-NODE-1672-length-21929-cov-3.369343_pt1 | contig 21929 bp, 18 predicted proteins | sample MGYA00245779_ERZ724027 | MGnify/ENA primary metagenome ERZ724027 (study PRJEB28704, sample SAMN03018318) | fermentation metagenome | biome: anthropogenic terrestrial biome; feature: soil; material...
TCTCACAACACAACCGCTTTCCAGGGGAGCCTTTCGGCTCCCCTTTCCTACGAGGTGCTTTTCTTCCATGAACATTTATCTGGACCTTTTTACCACCTTTTTCCGCACCGGTGCCTGTACCTTCGGCGGCGGCTATGCCATGCTGCCCATTTTACAGCGAGATGTAGTGGAAAACAAAGGCTGGGCTACTGACGAGGAGCTTACCGACTACTTCGCCATCGGCCAGTGTACCCCCGGTGTCATTGCCGTGAACACCGCCACCTTTATTGGCTACAAGTACAAAGGAATTCTTGGCGGTATTGCAGCCACCCTGGGTATTGTTTGCCCCAGCGTCATTATCATCACCATCATCGCCCTCTTTCTCCGCACCTTCGCCGATCTGCCTGCCGTCGCCCACGCTTTCTCTGGCATTCGCGCCTGCGTCTGCACCCTGATCCTGAACGCGGCACTAAAAATATGGAAATCTGCGTTAATTGATCTGCCTACGGCCTTGATTTTTGTCGCTGTATTTTTTCTATCTGTCCTTTGGGGGCTTTCGCCATCAATCCTTGTCATTGTTTCCAGCATCATTGGACTGGGCTTCAAACGGGCAAGGGGGTGGAACACATGATGCTCTACTTACGCCTGTTTGCAGAGTTTTTCTGCACCGGACTCTTTTCCATAGGCGGTGGCCTGGCTACCATCCCATTCCTCCAGGACATCGGCCAACGTACTGGTTGGTTTACCAGCCACGAGCTGGCAAATATGATCGCCATTTCTGAGTCTACCCCCGGCCCCATGGGCGTCAACATGGCTACCTACGTTGGTTTTACCACCGCAGGCATCCCTGGCAGCATCATCGCTACTGCAGGCCTGATCACACCTTCTATCGCTGTGATTATAATTGTTGCCAGCATTTTGCGCCGGTTCCGGGACAACAAATATGTAGATGCTGTTTTCTATGGGCTGCGCCCCGCCTCTACCGGTCTGATTGCCGCCGCCTGCTGGAGCGTGATCACCATCTCTCTCCTGGATATTCCCGGTTGGCAGGCTGACGGCCAGCTTCTGACGCTCTTCAACTGGCGTTGTCTCCTGTTGGCTGTCGCAGTCTTTCTCCTCACCCGGTTTAAACCCACCCGGAAACTGCACCCTGTGGTGTGGATTCTCCTGTCCGCCGCCGCAGGGGTTCTATTCCAGCTGTAGCAGAACCTTATCATAAAAATCAACGAGGTGTTATCATGAAAATTCGATTTGCCGTCCCTGAGGACAGCTCCGCACTGCTTCGGATTTATGCCCAATATATCGACACCCCCATCACCTTTGAGCGTACTCTTCCGACGGAGGCGGAATTTGCGGAACGGATCGCATCTATCACCACCATCTACCCCTACCTGGTCTGGGAGAAGGGCGGAATTATCATCGGGTATGCCTACGCCCACCGACAGATGGAGCGGGAAGCGTATCAGTGGAACGCAGAGCTATCCATCTATCTGGACAAAACAGTCCACTCCAACGGAGCGGGCACCACACTGTATCAGGTACTTATAGAGCTGCTTGCGCTACAGGGCGTGAAAACCGTCTATGGCGGCGTAACCGTGCCAAATGAGAAAAGCGAACGACTTCACCTAGGGTTTGGATTCCAGCGCCTAGGCACCTACCACAACACGGGGTACAAAAACGGACAATGGCATCATGTCAGTTGGTTTGAAAAAGCAATCGCGCCTTACCAGTCTGACCCTGCCCCCATCCGCCCTCTCAGCCAGGTTCCCCCTCAGGACATCCTCCGGATTCTAAGCGTCGTTGAATAGTGCTGTGCAAAACGAGGGTATCGTCAGCCCGTGACGATACCCTCGTTTTTTTAGGTTGTACTCAATCCCACATCAGAGTGGCAAAGTAATCCTCTTCCGTTTCTCTGCGGCGGATCATTTTCGTGGTGCCATCCTCTTTCAGGAGGATTTCTGCACTGCGCAGCCGACCATTGTAGTTGTAGCCCATAGCAAAGCCGTGGGCGCCGGTGTCGTGGATCACCAGCAGATCTCCCTTGTCAATTTTAGGCAGCATCCGATCTACCGCAAACTTATCGCTGTTTTCGCACAGAGAACCAACCACATCATATTTGTGATCACAAGGTTCTGCTTCCTTGCCCATCACCGTAATATGGTGGTAAGCACCGTAGATCGAGGGACGCATCAGGTTCGCTGCACAGGCATCCACGCCAATGTATTCCTTATAAATATGCTTTTCATGGATGGCTCTGGTCACCAGGTGACCGTTGGGCGCCAGCATAAACCGGCCCATTTCAGTAAAGATCTTCACATCACCCATGCCGGCCGGTACCAAAATCTGTTCAAACTGCTCTTTGACTCCAGCGCCAATGGCTGCAATATTATTCTTCTTCTGTTCGGGACGATAGGGTACCCCTATGCCGCCGGACAAGTTGATGAACTGGATGTGGCAACCGGTTCTTTCCTTCAGCTCCACAGCCAGCTGGAACAGCTGTCCTGCCAGAACTGGGTAGTAGGCATCGGAGATTGTGTTGGAGGCCAGGAAAGCGTGAATACCGAAGTGCTTCGCACCCATGGCTTTGAGGGTCTGGAATCCTTCGATGATCTGATCCTTGGTGAAGCCGTACTTGGCCTCGCTGGGGTTGTCCATCACCTGGAACCCTTCTTCACTCTCGCCCAGAGTGAACACCCCGCCGGGATTATAGCGACAGGAGATGGTCTCGGGAATATATCCGATGGTCTCCTTCAAAAAAGCAATGTGAGTGAAGTCGTCCAGGTTGATGATGGCCTTCTGCTTTTCCGCCTGGACGAATTCCTCTGCCGGGGTCTCGTTGGAGGAGAACATGATCTCTTCCCCGGAGAAGCCACAGCGCTCACTCATCAGCAGCTCAGTGAGGGACGAGCAGTCCACGCCACAGCCCTCTTCCCGCAAAATCTTCAATATCTCAGGGGTGGGGGTTGCCTTGACAGCAAAGTATTCCTGGAATCCTTGGTTCCAGGCAAAGGCAGCGTTCACTTCCCGGGCGGTCTGGCGGATACCCGCCTCATTGTACAGGTGGAAGGGAGTCGGATATGCTTGGCAAATCGCTTCCAACTGGTCCTTGGTTACAAAAGGTGTCTTCATATGCATTTACTCCTACTTTTGTTGGTTCTCTCACACGTTATATTATAGATGTATGATACCGTATTTTCCGGTGTTATGCAAGGTCAAGCAGTAAAAAAAATGCCGAATTTCCGGAGCAGGCTCAGAGGTGCTTGCATCAAAAAAGAGAATTGAATTCATTTTCTCTCTGTTTCTCCCCTTTTCCCCTTTCGGTATTCTCTTGCCAACGAGAGAACTTTTTGGGAACCCATTTTGATTTTTTTAAATTTTACCTTGAATTTCCGTCTTTTGTAGTATATACTATTGATATCCTAAAGCCAGCTGATGTTTGCAGGAAATGGAAGTCGCTGTTTCAAACCAGTTGCTTTTACCGAAGACGTAACACGCTCAGGTCGCCCAAAGGCGGGGCAAAGACTGTAGACGGATGGCACTCTGGGGAAACCCGTGCCCGGCATGGGGCCGAAGGTGTAAGGTGTAAGGTAACGCTAATCTCTCAGGCAAAAGGACAGAGAAGAGGTTCCGTGGATTCAATAGGGAGTCACGGGAGTCTTTTTGCGCTCTTTTTCCTGCTGCGGTGCCTTTTTTACTGAAAATAGGCACCGCTGTTTTCATTTCAGAAGGCGTGGAATGTTCAGCTGCGCTTTTTATATTTTAATCCGCTTTGGAATATCCAAAAATCTTGCAAGAGAAAAGAAGAGGAGAATGTATGGAAGCTTTCGTAAACATAGTAAACTACTTGGACGACCTGCTCTGGGGTGTCCCCATGATCATCCTGCTGTTCGGCACGCACCTGTTCCTGACCGGACGCACCGGCTTCATTCAGAAGAAAATCCTCACCGGCATTAAACTGTCCGTTACAAAAGATCCGGACTCTCCCGGTGACGTCAGCCAGTTCCAGGCGTTGACCACCGCACTGGCCTCTACCATCGGCACCGGTAACATTATCGGCGTCGGTACCGCCATCTTCCTTGGCGGCCCTGGCGCAGTTCTGTGGTGCTGGCTCACTGGCGTATTCGGTATCGCCACCAAATACGCAGAATCCTTTATCGCCGTAAAATATCGTGTCAAAACTGTTGACGGCCGTATGCAGGGCGGTGCTATGTATGCTCTGGAACGTGGTCTGAATATGAGGTGGCTGGGAATCATCTTCGCACTCTTTGCCGCTCTGGCCTCCTTCGGCATCGGCTGCGGCACTCAGATCAACGCTATCGCAGAAGTCATTGAGAACAACGTCTCTGTTGTTCCCATCTCCCGTCTGGCCATCGGCATCATCTTTGGTATCATCACCGCCGTGGTTATTCTGGGTGGCATCAAGTCCATCGCTAAAGTCTGTGAGAAGCTGGTTCCCTTCATGGCTATCTTCTATGTGCTGGGCTGCCTGGCTATCCTGGTTATCAACCGCGCTTATCTGATTCCCGCTATCGCTACCATCTGCAAGCTGGCTTTCACTCCTGGCGCTGTTGCCGGCGGTCTGGTCGGTCAGGGCATCATGATCGCTGCCCGCTACGGTATCGCCCGTGGCCTGTTCTCCAATGAATCCGGCTTGGGTTCCGCACCCCTGGTGGCTTCCGCCGCTCAGACCCGTAACCCCGTCCGTCAGGCTCTGGTCTCTGCTACCGGCACCTTCTGGGACACCGTCGTCGTCTGTCTGATGACCGGCCTGGTTCTGGTCAGCACCATCATGCAGGACAACGGCATTGATATGACTACCATCAAGAACGGCGGCGCTATGACCAGCGTAGCCTTTAGCCAGATCCCCGTTCTCGGCCCCATCATCCTGGTTGTCGGCATCATCACCTTCGCCTACTCCACTATTCTGGGCTGGTCCTACTACGGTGAACGCTGCGCCGAATACCTGCTGGGCAGAAAGGCCATCATCCCTTACAAAATCATCTTTATCGGCGTCGTTGTCGTCGGCCCCGTCCTCTCTCTGAACCTGGTCTGGACCATCGCCGACGTACTGAACGCTTTGATGGCAATCCCCAACCTGGTTGCTGTGTTGATGTTGTCCAATGTTATGGCAAAGGACACCAAGTACTACTTAGCGCACCTGGATGAGCGGGATGAAACCGAAATCCCCGTGATCGACAAGTAACACGATTCGAACATAATGCTCCGTTTCAGTTCTACTATCTGAATAGGGAATCGAAACCAAAACACGCTCCCCCAAACGAGGTTGGAATTCCCTCTCGTTTGGGGGATTCTGTTTGCCAGATTGCCTCCCATCGCCCCCCTCCGCTATCTTGTCTATTTTCAATTTTAATGTTATAATACTGTGTTACTGAATTTAGTACAGTACAATCATCTAAAATCAACCTTTTTTCATCACCTAGGGAAGGAGTTTTCTTATGACTTACCAAGAGGAATTCATCACCTTTATGGTACGCTCCGGTGTGCTGACCTTCGGCGATTTCACTACCAAATCCGGTCGCAAAACCCCCTATTTTATTAACACCGGAAACTACAAAACCGGCGCGCAAGCTGCGCGTCTGGGTGATTATTACGCTGCCTGCCTTCAGGAGCACCTTTCGGACCGTGTGACCGCCCTCTTCGGCCCCGCTTACAAGGGAATCCCCCTTGCTGTCTCCGCCGCCGCCTCCCTCTATCGAAACTACGGCCGTGATATCCCCTATTGCTTCAACCGCAAGGAAGCAAAGGATCACGGCGAAGGCGGCTCCATGGTGGGCTACCAGCCCAAGGACGGCGATGTAATCGCTATTGTCGAGGATGTGGTCACTGCCGGCACCGCAGTCCGGGAATCCATCACCCTGTTTCATCAGGTTGCCAACGTCTCCATCTCCAGCCTCTTTGTCTCAGTGGATCGGATGGAGCGAGGCAGCGGTACCTGCTCTACCCTGGACGAGCTGCGAGATGAATACGGCATTGCGGTTCACCCCATTGTCACCATACAGGACATACTCGCCTTTCTCTATCGTCGCCCCATTGACGGAACCGTACACATAGATGACTCCATGAAGGCCCAGATAGAGGCCTACCTGAATCGCTATGGCACCGGGTACTAGCCAGGGTAAAGTAGCTCGGTCGCCGGAAGAGGAGGGCGCCCCAATGAAGGAGCTGCATCGTCATGGCGGTCATCGGCAACGACTGAAAAACCGGTTTCTTGCCTGCGGCGAATGCGCTTTTGAAGACTACGAGCTACTGGAACTGCTCCTGTTTTACTCTGTTCCCCAAGTAGATACCAATCCTCTGGCCCATCGGTTAATCGACCATTTTGGCAGTCTCTCCGGCGTTATGGACGCTACAGTAGAGGATCTGGTGCGAGTAGATGGCGTCGGCAAACATATGGCACTGCTGATCCACCTGCTGCCCCAATTTGCCCGCCGCTACCAACAGGATCGGGTTAAATTGGACACTGTCGTTACCTGTACCGATGATGCCAGCACCCTCCTGGCGCCCTACTTCTACGGTGCCCGGAATGAGATGCTTTACCTTCTCTCCTTGGATGCCAAGGGCCGGGTACTGGGCTGCGACCTGCTCCACGAAGGTAGCGCAACCCTTTGTACGCTGGACATCCGATTGGTCACCGAAACCGCTCTGCGCCATCGGGCCCGCTCGGTTCTGCTGGCTCACTGCCATGTCTCTGGCTTGGCCGTGCCCTCTCCCGAGGATCGGATCGCTACAATCCAATGTAAAAATGTGCTGGACAAGCTGCAAATTGATCTGCTGGATCACCTGGTGTTTGCCGACGGCGACTACGTCTCCATGGCACGATCTGGCTTGTTGCGCTGATTAAGGACGGTGTTCCCTTCTATGCCAGAATTCAAAGTTGTAAGCCCTTACGAACCCTCCGGCGATCAGCCAGAGGCCATTGATGCCATTGCCCGGGGGATTGAGCTGGGTCTGGAAGAGCAAACCCTTCAGGGCGTTACCGGCAGCGGTAAAACCTTCACCATGGCCAAGGCCATTGAGAAGGTGCAGCGTCCTACGCTGGTACTGGCTCACAACAAAACCCTTGCCGCCCAGCTATGTGCCGAGTTCAAGGAGTTTTTCCCCAACAATGCGGTGGAGTATTTTGTCTCCTACTACGACTACTACCAGCCTGAAGCCTATATTCCCCACACTGATACCTTCATTGAGAAGGATGCCAGCATCAATCAGGAAATCGAACGATTGCGCCACAGCGCTACCGCCGCCCTATTTGAACGGCGGGACGTGATTGTCGTCTCCTCGGTGAGCTGTATCTACGGTTTGGGCAACCCCATCGACTACAAGAACATGGTCATCAGTCTCCGCACCGGAATGGAGTATGATCGAGACGCCCTGCTGAAAAAGCTCATCGAAATCCGCTACGAGCGCAACGACATCGCCTTTGATCGCAACATGTTCCGGGTTCGGGGCGACACGGTGGAAATTTACCCGGTCTACGCCAAAGATCACGCTATCCGGGTAGAGTTCTGGGGGGAAGAGGTAGACCGGATCAGTGAGATCAACGTGGTCACCGGTACTCCCACCCGTATTCTCAATCATGTGGCCATTTACCCGGCCAGCCACTACGTCACCACGAAGGAAAAGCTGGCAAAGGCGTTGGTATCCATTGAGGACGAAATGTGGAAGCAGGTGGACTTCTTCAAAAGCGAGGAAAAAGCCATCGAAGCGCAGCGCATTCGTCAGCGCACCCAGTACGACATGGAGATGATTCGAGAGTTGGGATACTGTCAGGGCATCGAAAACTATTCCAGGGTGGTTTCAGACCGTCCTATTGGCTCTCCCCCCCTGACCCTATTGGACTATTTCCCGGATGACTTCGTGCTCTTTATCGACGAATCCCATGTGACCCTTCCCCAAGTTCACGCCATGTACAATGGGGATCGCGCCCGGAAATCCACCTTGGTGGACTACGGCTTCCGACTGCCCTGCGCCTATGACAACCGCCCCCTGAAGTTCGAAGAATTTGAACAACGGATCAACCAGGTGGTATACGTCTCCGCCACCCCCGGGAAATATGAACAGGAGCGCTCCGGTCAGATCGTGGAACAGGTGATTCGGCCCACCGGTCTTCTGGACCCCATTGTGGAAGTACGGCCAGTGACCGGTCAGATCGACGACCTCCAGAGCGAAATTCAGTCCCGTGTGGAACGGAACGAACGGGTGTTGGTCACCACCCTCACCATTAAGATGGCCGAGAATCTGACGGACTATCTGATGAAGGCTGGGATCCGTGCCAAATATATGCATCATTCTATCAAGACCATCGAACGGACAGAGATCATCCGTGATCTGCGGCTGGGAACTTTTGATGTTTTAGTGGGTATCAACCTGCTGCGGGAAGGTTTGGACTTGCCAGAAGTGTCTCTTGTGGCTATACTAGATGCGGATAAGGAGGGCTTCCTCCGCAGTGAAACTGCGCTGGTTCAGACCATCGGTCGCGCCGCCCGAAACGCAGCCGGCCGAGTGATCCTCTATGGGGATCGCATCACCCCCTCCATGGAGCGTGCCATTCGGGTCACCGAAGCCCGCCGAGAAAAACAAGACGCCTTCAACAAGGCTCATGGCATCGTCCCCCAAACCATCAAGAAAGACATCCGTGATCTGCTGGAAATCAGCAAGCCGCCAGAAGAGTCAACCGGCGGAACGCACCTAACTGCCGCTCAGCGGGCCGCCCATATCGGACAGCTGGAAAAGGCGATGAAGGAAGCTGCCTCCCGGTTGGAATTCGAGCTGGCTGCCGCGCTGCGGGATCAGATCATCGGACTGCGAGGCGAAGCGTGAACCCGCATCCCGATTCTCGGGTCTCCCGGGGCAGGCAAAACCACCCTTGCCATCCGGTTATCTCAAGCCAACGGCATTCCGGTGGTTATCTGGATCAGCTTCACACCCTCCCCGGTTGGGCAGAACGTCCCACCCCAGGGTTTTACGCCCTGGTGGATCAGGCTGTTCAAGGGGAACGCTGGATTAAGGGCGGCAACTACTGCGACTGCCTCAGCTGCAGCGCTGGGTCATTCGGCTGCCCAGAACAGCAAACCTTAGAGGACATCTAACTATGCAAGATCACATCACTGTAAAAGGCGCGCGCGCCAACAACCTGAAAAATATTGACGTAGAGATTCCGCGAGAAAAGCTGGTGGTAGTCACCGGTCTGTCCGGCAGCGGGAAAAGTTCACTGGCCTTCGATACCATCTACGCAGAAGGCCAGCGCCGCTATGTGGAATCTCTGTCCAGCTATGCCCGAATGTTCCTGGGGCAAATGGAGAAACCCGACGTGGACTACATTGACGGGCTCTCCCCCGCCATCTCCATTGACCAGAAAACCACCAGCAAAAATCCCCGCTCCACTGTGGGTACTGTGACGGAAATTTATGACTACCTGCGCCTGCTGTGGGCACGGGTGGGTACCCCCCACTGTCCCAACTGCGGCAAGGAGATCAAGCAGCAAACCATTGACCAGATCGTAGACCAGGTAATGGCACAGCCCGAAGCTACCCGGATTCAAATTCTGGCGCCAGTGATCCGAGGCAGGAAAGGTGAGCATATAAAGGTACTGGAGGACGCTCGGAAATCTGGTTACGTCCGCATCCGGGCAGATGGAAACCTCTACGACCTGTCCGAGGAGATCAAGCTAGAGAAAAATAACAAGCACAATATTGAGGTCATCGTAGACCGTCTGGTGATCCGTCCCGACATCGTGCGGCGGCTTACGGACAGCTGTGAAATCGCCGCAAAGCTCTCGGGCGGCATCGTGATCGTCAACCTGGTTCGGGAGGAGGAGGATTTGTTGTTCAGCCAGAACTATGCCTGTGCGGACTGCGGCATTTCCATCGAAGAGCTTTCTCCCCGTTCCTTCTCCTTTAACAATCCCTATGGTGCCTGTCCTACCTGTTCCGGTCTGGGCAACCAGCTGAAGGTAGATCCGGACATCGTAATTCCCAACAAGGATCTTTCCATTCTGGACGGTGCAATCTCTGCCTCGGGCTGGAACAACATCCGGGGCGATGGTATCAGTCGGATGTACTTTGACGCTCTATCTAAACAGTACAAGTTCAAGCTGGACACCCCAGTACGAAAGCTGCCATTGGATGTTCTGGACATCATTCTCTACGGTACAAAGGGAGAAAAGCTTGCCCTCCACTACGATCAGCCCCGGGGCAAGGGTACGCTGTATCAGCCCTTCGAAGGGATCATCAACAACCTGGAACGCCGCCATCGGGAAACCCACAGCGACAGCAGCAAACGGGATCTGGAGGATCTGATGACCGAGTGTCCCTGCCCCACCTGCCATGGCAGGCGGCTGCGAAAAGAACTGCTGGCCGTAACGGTGGGCGATCTGGCCATTGATCAGTTCTGCAACCTGCCGGTGGATCAGGCGTTGGATTTTATGACTCATCTGGAGCTGACTCAGCAACAACAGCTTATCGGGGCGCAGATTTTAAAGGAAATCCGCACCCGCCTCGGATTTTTGCAGAACGTAGGGCTTCAGTATTTAACCCTGAGTCGGAAGGCCGGGACTTTATCCGGCGGCGAGAGCCAGCGGATTCGTCTGGCCACCCAGATCGGCTCCTCTCTCGTGGGGGTGCTCTACATTCTGGACGAACCCTCCATCGGCCTTCATCAGCGGGACAACGACCTGCTTCTGGCCACCCTGAAAAACCTACGGGACCTGGGCAACACCCTCATCGTGGTGGAACACGACGAGGACACCATGCGGGCAGCGGACTACCTCATTGACGTAGGTCCCGGTGCCGGCGTTCACGGTGGGGAAATCGTAGCCGCCGGCACTGCCCAGGAAGTCATGAATACCCCAGGCAGTCTCACCGGTGACTATCTGGCCGGCCGAAAGAAAATCCTCATCCCTCCAGTTCGCCGTACCGGGAACGGTCACTGGCTGACGGTGCGTAACGCCGCGGAGAACAATTTAAAACATCTGGACGTATCCATTCCTCTGGGCACCTTTACCGTCGTCACCGGAGTCTCCGGCAGCGGCAAATCCAGCCTGGTCAATGAAATCCTCTACAAAAAGCTGGCAGTAGATTTGAATCGAGCCAAGTTCCGCCCTGGCAAGCACGACGCCATCGAGGGGGAGGAATTTCTGGATAAGGTCATCAACATCGACCAGTCCCCCATTGGCCGCACCCCCCGCTCCAATCCCGCCACTTACACCAACCTGTTTAACGACATCCGTGAGCTGTTTGCTCAAACCCCAGACGCCAAGGCGCGGGGGTACGGTTCCGGTCGGTTTTCCTTTAACGTCCGTGGCGGACGTTGCGAAGCCTGCGCCGGAGATGGGTTAGTGAAGATCGAAATGAATTTCCTGCCGGACATCTATGTTCCCTGCGAGGTATGTAAGGGTCGCCGGTACAACCGGGAAACGCTGGAGGTCAAGTACAAGGGGAAAAATATCTGGGAGGTCCTGGATATGACAGTGGAGGAGGCTTCTGCCTTCTTTGCGCCCATCCCCAAAATCCATCGCCGTCTGGTTACCCTTTGCGACGTAGGCCTGGGCTATATAAAGCTGGGGCAGTCCTCTACCACCCTTTCGGGCGGTGAAGCCCAGCGGGTCAAGCTGGCTACGGAACTGTCCAAGCGCTCCACCGGCAGCACCATCTATATTCTGGACGAACCCACCACCGGACTCCACACTGACGATGTGCGTCAGCTCATCGACGTGCTTCAACTGCTGGTCGAAGCCGGAAACACGGTGCTGGTCATCGAACACAATCTGGACGTGATTAAAACCGCGGACTATCTGATCGACCTGGGGCCTGAGGGTGGACAGGACGGTGGTACCATTGTCTGCGTAGGCACTCCGGAGCAGGTGGCTCAGTACGAAACCTCCTACACCGGAAAATATCTCAAACCCGTACTGTAATCCACCTCCTGAAAGGACCTTTCTTTATATGTTCACTGCTATTCAAACCTTCTGGGTCTGGGTCACCGGCACCTTCGTCGGAAAGATCATTGCATCCTTCTTTGTCTCCATGCTGCCTCTCATCGAACTGCGGGGTGGAATCCCCATTGCCGTGGGGCTGGGTCTGTCTCCCCGTGTGGCTCTGCCCGTGTGTATTCTGGCCAATATCCTCCCCATCCCTTTTATTGTCCTCTTTATCCGGAAAATCTTCTCCACCATCCGCAAGTGGAGTCCTAAGGTGGAACGTCTGGTCACCAAGCTGGAGAATAAGGGCTACAAACACAAAGCTGTGGTGGACAAGTACGCCGCCGCCGGTCTTTTCGTCCTTACCGCAATCCCGCTCCCCGGTACCGGCGCCTGGACCGCCTCTCTCCTAGCCACCCTTTTGGACATGCGCCTGGCCCGTGCCTTCCCGCCCATTGCGCTGGGCGTCGTCGCCGCCGGAATCCTGATCGCATTCCTCTCCTACGGCGTAGCCAGCCTTCTGTAAGCGCACCTTTCCCTCACCATCTACGTAGACTGGTACGAGGTGAAGGATATGTCAGCCATTCTTCTGGCGGCGCTGGCAGCGGTAGGGCTATTTACCCTGCTGTGGCTGGGATTCGGCCGTCTGCTGGTTCCTGCAGCCGGGCTCCACATTTTGGTTCCCGTCCAAGGAGACGGCAACGATCTGGAACACAACTTGAAGGGGCTGCGGTGGCTGTGTACCACCGGCCTATTGGATGCGCGGATTGATCTGCTGGATGCCGGCCTCACCGACACGGGTCGGGAGCGGGTGGAGCGACTGCTCCGTACCGAATCCAGTCTGCATTTCTATCAACCCCGGCAATAAACGTGCGAAGCCACCACGGATGGTCTATCTGAGGTGGTTTTCTGCTGTTCCGCGGCAGAGCACCTGTCTCCCCGCTGTTCTCCTTGTATTTCCTCCTGTTTTTTGATATAATTAAAAATCAAAATGGCGCAATATTGTATAAATCTCTCAAGGAGGGATTGAAATCATGAATCATATGTTAAAACGGGTTCCGGAGGCACAGATAAAGTTCTTTTTCCTCATCTATGTCCTCTTTGCCGTCACAACTTTTTGCTTTGCTCCCCTGCTCGCTATTGCGGAAGGCGTTGTCACCCTGCTGTTGCTGGCTTACTACCTCATCACCAAGCGGCGGCGCCAACAAAAAGTGACGCGCTTCATCGCCGCTCTTAACCATAATATTACCAGTGCCAGTAAGGACACCATGCTGAACTCCCCCTTCCCCATGGTGATTTTCCGACCGGAATCCGGTGAGGTCATCTGGAGCAACGACCGTTTTCTCTCCGTCTCCGGGGAGAGAGAGCACATCTTTGACACCCATATCACTGCCGCCGTGCCGGACTTTTCCGCCAACTGGCTGATAGAGGGTCAGACCCAGTGCCCCAAGGACTACACCATCCTGGGGCGGCGCTATAACGTGTTCGGTCATCTGGTCAACGTGGGCAAAGAGGGCAAGGAACAGTTTATCGCCACCACTTACTGGCTGGACGTCACTGATCTAACCAACCTGCGGGACAAGTACTACGCAACCCGCCCGGTGGTCTCCATCATCACCATCGACAACTACGAAGAGCTGATCCGCAACGCCACTGACAACAAACGCAGCAAGGTGCGTAGCGGCATCGAACGGGAAATCAGCCAGTGGGTCAGTCCCAGTAACGGACTGCTGTGCCGGTACGACCGGGATCGGTACCTGTTCATCTTTGAGGAGCAGTATCTGGCTACCTACCGCCAAAGTAAATTTACTCTGCTGGAGGCGGTCCAGAAAGTCACCGGTCCTCATGGCATCAGCGGTACTCTGTCCATCGGCATCGGCATCGGCACCGGCTCCACCTTCCTGGAGATGTTCCAATTCGCCACCCTGGCACTGGAAATGGCACTGAGCCGGGGCGGAGATCAGGTGGTTATTAAGAGTCCGGAAAACTTTGAGTTCTATGGCGGACGCTCCAAGGAGACTGAACGGCGAACCAAGGTCAAAAGCCGGGTCATGGCCAATGCCCTGGACAAGCTGATCTCTACTTCCTCACAGGTCATCGTCATGGGTCACAGGTACGCCGACCTGGACACGGTGGGCGCTGCCGCCGGGATCTGTGCCATTGCAAGAGCCAAGGAAAAACCTGTATTCGTGTTGCACGAGGGTAGTCAGGCGCCCGCTTTCGCCTTGGCTCAACGCCTGTCTGCTCTGCCGGAATATGAGAACGTATTTATCTCAGTCTCTGAAGCGCTGCTGAAAATCGACCACCGCTCTCTGCTGGTGGTGGTGGACACCAACCGCCCTGATCAGGTGCTCTCCCCCGATTTGCTGGCCGCCTGCCGGAAACTGGTGGTCATCGACCATCACCGTCGAGCCGTGGATTACATTTCCAACGCCACGCTAAACTACCACGAACCCTATGCTTCCTCCGCCTCCGAGCTGACCACCGAGCTGCTCCAGTATATCATCGAACCCTCCGGCCTGATGCGAGGCGAGGCCGAGGCCCTTCTGGCAGGCATGGTCTTAGATACTAAAAACTTCACACTCCGTACTGGTGGCCGCACCTTTGAGGCCGCGGCCTTCCTGCGGCGCTGTGGTGGCGACACCAGCGAAGTGAAGAAGATGTTCCAGAACAATCTATCTGATACCATCTCCAAGTTCGAGATCATCAAAAACGCCAAGCTGCCCCACAAAGGCATCGCGGTGGCCACCATTGATCGCCCGGTCACCCGGGTCATTGCTGCTCAGGCGGCAGACGAACTGTTAAACGTCGCCGGGATCGAAGCCTCCTTCGTCCTGTTCCCGGAAAAGGGTGGTGTGATCCTCTCCGGCCGCAGTGTCAGCAATGTCAACGTCCAGGCCATTCTTGAGGTGTTGGGCGGCGGCGGCAACGGTGCAGCTGCTGGGGCTCAGGTTTCCGGTGCCACAGTGGAGACTGTCTACGCCCGGCTCATGGACGCCATTGAAAACTACTTCAGCGGTCTGGAGGATTCCCGTACCGCTGAAATTCCCAATTAAACCCATTCACTCAGCGTTGCTCCAACGGACAGCGCACACGCTCTTAAGGAGGTTCATTATGAAGGTTATTTTACGGGAAGACGTAAAAGGAAAAGGTAAGAGAGGCCAGATGATCGACGTTTCCGATGGATACGCCCGTAATTTCTTGTTGCCCCGGAAGCTGGCAGTCACCGCCACCGCAGACAACATCAACACCCAGGAACTGGTGGATAAGGCACGCCGGGAACGGGAAGCAGCTGAGAAGAAAGCCGCAATGGAACTGGCTGCTAAGCTGAAGGAGTGCCCGGTCACCGTCACCGCGAAGTCCGGCGCCGGAGAAAAGCTCTTCGGCAGCGTCACCACCAGAGAAATCTCTGACGCCATCAAGGAGCAGTACGGCTTCGACATCGCCAAGACCAAGCTGGTCAGCGATACCATCAAGGCCTTCGGCACCTATGACGTCAAGTGCAAGCTGGGCTATGAGATCTCCGGTGTGATAAAGGTTACCGTTACAGAAGGTTAACAGATTCCTGCCCTTTTCCAGAAGGGGGAAACGCAGAAAGGTAGTGCAGCAATTTGGAAGAGACGCTTCTTTACCGGCAGCCCCCCCACAGTGTGGAGGCAGAGCAGTCTGTGCTGGGCAGTATGCTCATCAACAGCGGCTGCATTCCTCATGTGGTAGAGGCGTTAAAATCCGACGACTTCTACCTGGAGCAAAACCGGAATTTATTTGACACCATATATGCCATGTTCAGCCACTCCCAGGTCATCGACCCGGTGACGGTACTGGAGCAGATGCGGCAAAACGGCACCTACGATGACAACACCACCCGTAACTATGTGGTTCAGCTCATCGACATCACGCCCACCTCTGCCAACGTCAAGGAGTACGTCAAAATCGTTCGCGATAAGGCGTTGCTCCGTCGGATCAACCAAACCATGGATGACATCAGCGGCATGGTGGCTCGGAACGAGGGCAGCGGTCAGGATATTCTGGAGGCTGCGGAACAGCGGATCTACGCCATCCGGCAGGGACGAGCCGCCCGCGGCCTCATCCCCATCTCCCAAGTGATTCAAGACGTATACCTTCGCCTGGAAGAGTTGGCTGCCAATGAAAACCACCTCCCCGGCCTGTCCACCGGCCTCTCCGACTTGGATCGAGCCATTGCCGGTCTTAACGACTCCGACCTGATCCTTCTGGCCGCCCGACCCGGCATGGGTAAGACCTCTATGGCACTAAACCTGCTGTTGAACACTGGGAAAAGCTCCGGAAAAAGCGTCGTGTTTTTCTCCCTGGAAATGAGCCGGGAACAGTTGGCTATGCGTCTGCTGTCCAACGAGGCCTTTATCGACAACAAAAAACTCACCACTGGCGCACTGGACGATGAGGACTGGAGCAAAATTGCTCTGGCCTGCGCCGCCCTGAACCAGACCAAAATTCTCATTGATGATAACCCCATGCTTACCGTCGCAGATATGCTGGCTAAATGCCGCCGGGTAGACGATCTGGGTCTCATCTGCATCGACTACCTCCAGCTCATGCAGTCCTCCGGCGGAAAAAGTTACTCCGGGGAAAACCGTCAGCAGGCAGTCAGTGACATCTCCCGCTCTCTGAAGATCATGGCTAAGGAACTTAACGTCCCTGTCCTGTGCCTCAGCCAGCTCTCTCGTGCCAACGAATCCCGGGCAGACAAACGCCCCATGCTCTCGGACCTGCGAGAGTCCGGCGCCATCGAACAGGATGCGGATATTGTCATGTTTCTCTATCGGGATGACTACTATAATCCGGACAGTGAGGCGCGCAATCAGGCCGAGTGCATCATTGCCAAAAACCGCCACGGCGAAATCGGCAAGGTTATGCTTCAGTGGCTGCCCGAGTTCACCACCTTCTCGGGTCTGGACTGGCAGCACCAGGAGTAAACGCTATGGAACAGGTTGTATTACGAAAACTCCGCCAGCTGGCACTGGATTATCACATGCTGCCCCCCGGCAGTCTGATTCTGGTGGCAGTCTCCGGCGGTGCGGATTCTATGTGTCTGCTTCACGCTCTGCTGACCCTGAGGGACTCCTGCAAGATCACGGTAGCCGCCGCCCACCTTAATCATCAGCTGCGGTCAGAGGCGGAGGCTGACGAAGGGTTTGTCCGTGACTGGTGCGCTGCTCAGGGCATTTCGTTCTATTGCGGCAGGGCTGACGTAGCAGCTCAGGCCGCTGTTGATGGCACCGGCATTGAGGACGCCGCCCGAACCCTGCGCTATGCTTTTCTAGCGGACACCGCAGCCAAAATCGGAGCGGCGCGTATTGCCACTGCCCATCACGCTGACGACAACGCGGAGACCCTCCTGCTTCATCTGATTCGTGGCAGCGGATTGAACGGCTTGGGTGCCATTCCTCCGGTGCGTGGAATCATTATCCGTCCACTGCTGACAGTGGATCGCCAGGAAATTCAGGATTACCTGCGCAATTGCGGCATCCCTCATGTAGAGGACGCCACCAACTGCGATACCACCTACACACGCAACTACCTGCGCCATGAAATTCTCCCTCGGCTGAACGCTCTGAACCCCAATCTGAATCAACGTCTGTGGGAAAGCGCCTGCCAGTTCCGGCAAGAGAACGCCTATTTAGATAAACAGGCGCTAAAGCTGCTGGGATCTGTTACGCAGTTGCCCCGGGAGGTTTCTCTTGCCTGCGCCCAGATCACCGACCTGCCAGATGCGTTATCCCTCCGGGGAATCCAACTGCTGGCTCAGACCCTGGACCCGGAACTGGTACTCTCTGCCGCTCATCGCAAGGCAGTTCTCAATCTGTGCCGCTCCGCTACCCCCTCGGGTCTGATTGCGCTGCCCAATCAGGTCGTTGCGCATCGCACTTATGACCGGCTATCCCTGGTGCAGAAGCAATCAGAATCCGGTTCCTTTGATCCGGTTCCACTGACGCTGCCCGGAGTCACAACGGTGGCTGGCTGGCAGTTTACCTGCGAACGGGTTATCTGCCCCGCGGGGAAATTCAACCAACCCCGGACATTCTACCTGTGCTTACCGGAGCGCCCGGCAATTCTTCTGCGGCCACGCAGGTCAGGGGATTGCATCGCTCTGCCAGCCAGAAATCGAAAAACCATCAAGAAGTTAATGATCGACGCCAAAATCCCCCGTCGCCTCCGGGATACGCTCCCGGTGTTTGACCTGGAGGGTTCGGTGTGCGCCCTGACAGAATTTGGCGCGGATCAGGCATTTTTACCCAGGCCAGGAGACGCTGCTTGGCGCGTTTCCGCAGTGCCACTTTTGATTCCCTGGCACTCTGGTTCCCCAGAATGCCGCCATTTATTTTAGAGTGAGAAAAAGAAGGATACAATGCTATGGATATGTCTCAAAATATTGAACGGGTGCTTTACACCGAGGAAGAACTGAAGGACTGCGTCAATCGTCTGGGTGCCCAGATTACCAAAGACTACGCCGACAAGGATAAAATTCTCCTGGTCAGTGTTCTTCGCGGCTCCTATATCTTTATGGCTGATCTGAGCCGTGCCATCCAACTCCCCTGCCTGATTGATTTCATGTCTGTCTCCTCTTACGGCGCAGGCACTACCAGCAGTGGTCAGGTGGAGATCAAAAAGGACATCTCCTTCTCCATTGATGGGTACCATGTCATCATTGTGGAGGATATTTTGGACTCTGGTAACACCCTGTACTACCTGATGGACGTGCTGAAGGCGCGGAAGGCTGCCTCGATTCGTATTTGTACCCTGCTGGATAAGCCGGAACGGCGGGTTAAACCCATCACGGCAGACTACTACGGCTTTTTGGTTCCCGATGCCTTTGTGGTAGGCTACGGCTTGGACTACAACCAGCAGTACCGCAATCTACCCTATATCGGCATTTTAAAGGAGGAAGCTTGCAGTTAATCAATTCTGTTGTGATACAAGTCTTATCCTGAGTGGAAAGGAAGTGATCCCTCATTGAGAAAAAACACACATAAGGGCTTTGTCCTATACCTGATCGTTCTCCTGGCGCTGGTCTGTATCTTCTGGTACCTCACCGGCAGCCGCAGTACCGCCGCTGTCCCCTACAGCAAGATGGTGCAGATGTTTGAGTCGGAACAGGTGGACTCTTTTAGCGTGCAGAATAACGTGGTGTCCATGAAGTTGAAACAGGAAGTAAACGGCAAACGAGAAGCCTCCTGCTCCATCTCCAGCTTTGACACCTTCTACTCTGACCTGAACACCCTGATCCAAAAGCAGAAGGCTGACGGTATCCTCAGCGACTACGATTACAAAAAGGACACCCAACCCATCAACTGGGTCTCATTGCTCCCCTCCATCCTATCTGCGATCATGATTTTCCTGGTACTGATGCTAATGGTGCGCCAGAGCAATGCCGGAAATGGAGGTGGACTGCCTCAGTTCGGCAAGGCCAAATTTACCTCTGCGGATCAGATAAAAAAGAAGGTCAACTTTAACGACGTGGCCGGCGCAGAGGAAGAAAAGGGAGAGTTGGAGGAAATTGTAGACTTCCTCCGCAACCCGGATAAGTACACCTCCCTGGGTGCCCGCATCCCCAAGGGAACCCTCCTAGTCGGCCCTCCCGGTACCGGTAAAACCCTGCTGGCCAAGGCGGTAGCCGGTGAGGCAGGTGTACCCTTCCTGTCCATCTCCGGCTCCGACTTTGTGGAGCTCTATGTGGGCGTAGGTGCCAGCCGGGTGCGCGACCTCTTTGAGGAAGCCAAAGCTTCTGCCCCCTCTATCGTGTTCATTGACGAAATCGACGCCGTAGGCCGTCAGCGCGGTGCCGGTCTGGGCGGCGGTCATGATGAACGGGAGCAGACGCTGAATCAGTTGTTGGTAGAGATGGACGGCTTTGAGGGCAACTCCGGCGTAATCGTCATGGCTGCCACCAACCGGGTAGACATCCTGGATCCGGCACTACTCCGTCCCGGCCGCTTCGACCGGCAAATTTATGTGGGACTCCCGGACATCAAGGGTCGCACTGAAGTTTTGAAGGTGCACTCTCGGAAAAAACCTTTAGCAGAGGACGTCAACTTGAGTACCCTGGCCAAGGCTACCAGCGGCTTCACCGGAGCCGACCTGGAAAATCTGATGAACGAAGGCGCACTGCTGGCAGCTCGGAAGAACCAGCCCTTTATCACCATGGAGGATCTCCATGAGGCAGTGATCAAAGTCATTGCCGGTCCTGAGAAAAAGAGCCAAGTGGTAACCCCTCACGCCCGGAAGCTCACCGCCTATCACGAAGCCGGACATGCCATCGCCATTCACGCACTCCCCACCCACGATCCGGTTCATCAAATTACCATCGTTCCCCGAGGTCAGGCCGGCGGCATGACCATCGCGCTCCCGCAGGAGGATAAGCCCTTCCGCTCCCGCAACGAGCTATTTGAGGACATTGTCGCACTGTTGGGCGGTCGTGTAGCGGAGAACCTGGTGTTAGGTCACATCTCAACTGGTGCCTCCAGCGATCTGAAACGTGCCACCTCCATTGCCCACGCTATGGTGGCCGAGTACGGTATGAGTGATCAGCTGGGTGCCGTGGTATACGATGATCAAAAAGGTGAGGTTTTTATTGGTCGTTCTATGGCTCAGGCAAAGCCTTATTCCGAATCGGTAGCTGCTGCCATTGACCACGAAGTGAAGGCACTCATTGACCGTGCCTACGAAAAGTGCGAAGTGTTGCTGAAAAACTACCTCCCTCAGCTGGAAACAACCGCTCAGTATTTGCTGGAGCACGAAGTGATGTCCGCCGATGCCTTTGAGGCGGTTTTCACTCAGGCTCCTGCTTAACCAGGGAATCAGGGGGCTTTGTCCCCTAACGCTCACAAGCCTTTTGGAAAAGGCTTGTGAGCGAACCTTATTTGCGCTGCGCTCTGGTGGCTTGCAACGCAATGCGAGAAAAAAGGGATCTTTCTACTGACAGTAGAAAGATCCCTTTTTCATGCTTTTGGGTCTAGATCAGCCGCTCGGGACGCTGCAAATCAGCGACCCACAGCCCAATAAAATCTTACGATCAAACTTCCATAATAACGGGCAGGATCATGGGACTACGCTTGGTTTTCTTGTACAGGAAGCCAGATACTTCCCCCTTCACCGCACCTTTAATGGCGGCCCAATCGCTGACTCGTCTGGTTTCACAGTCACAAATCACCTGGGTTGCCAACAGCTTTAGCTCTTCCATCAGCCCCTCGGATTCCTTCACATAGACAAAGCCACGGGAGATAATATCCGGACCGGTTACTAATGTGCCATCGTTACCAGAGAGGGTCATCACGATCACAATCACGCCGTCCTCTGCCAGGCGCTTCCGATCCCGGAGCACTACGTTGCCCACATCACCGACACCGTAGCCGTCCACCAGTACTCGTCCGGAGGGCACACTGCCCGTCTGCTTGATATGATCCCGGGTCACTTCAATGACCCGACCAGTTTCACTGATCACAATATTTTGGGGATCCATCCCCATGCGGCGTGCCAGCTGCGCGTGGATTTTCAGATGGCGCTGCTCTCCGTGAACAGGGATAAAAAACTTGGGTTTTATCAGGGCGTGCATCATCATCAGCTCCTGCTGACAGGCATGCCCCGATACATGGAGATCCCCCAGCCGCTCGTCCACTACTTCTGCGCCCCTTCGGTACAGTTCATTGATCACGGTTCCGATGGCGTTTTCGTTGCCGGGAATGGCCGAGGCGGAGATAATCACCTGGTCACCGGGCTGGATTTCAATTTGGCGATGGGTGGAAAAGGCCATTCTCGTCAGGGCTGACATTGTCTCTCCCTGACTGCCAGTGGTAACGATACAGACCTTATTGCTGGGCAGACTTTTGATCTGATTCAAGTCCACCAGGGTCCCCTGAGGTACGGTCATGTAATTCAGCTTGGTGGACACCTTCAGGGCGTTTTCCATGCTGCGACCACAGACCGCTACCTTTCTGCCGTAGCGCGCTGCTACGTTCATCGCCTGCTGGATTCGATC
>ENA-UOOI01001673-UOOI01001673.1-fermentation-metagenome-genome-assembly--contig:-NODE-1673-length-21916-cov-4.246329_pt1 | contig 21916 bp, 20 predicted proteins | sample MGYA00245779_ERZ724027 | MGnify/ENA primary metagenome ERZ724027 (study PRJEB28704, sample SAMN03018318) | fermentation metagenome | biome: anthropogenic terrestrial biome; feature: soil; material...
TAGGAGGAAAAGGAAAATGTCAAGCTTATCATTAGAGCACATTTATAAGAAATATTCGAATGGGTTTGAGGCGATAAAAGATTTTAATCTTGATATCGAAGACAAAGAGTTTATCATTTTTGTAGGGCCATCAGGATGTGGAAAATCTACCACCCTTCGTATGATTGCAGGTCTGGAGGAAATCACAGAAGGAACTCTGAAAATCGGCGACAAAGTAATGAATGATGTAGAGCCCAAGGACAGAGATATTGCCATGGTTTTCCAGAACTACGCTCTGTATCCTCATATGACTGTATTTGATAATATGGCATTTGGACTGAAACTTAGAAAAGTTCCAAAAGATCAGATCAAAAAACAGGTAACTGAGGCGGCTAAGATTTTGGATCTTGAGAAACTGCTAGACCGTAAACCGAAGGCTCTTTCCGGTGGACAGAGACAGCGTGTTGCCATGGGTCGTGCAATCGTGCGTGATCCTAAAGTCTTTTTGATGGATGAACCGCTGTCAAACCTGGATGCAAAACTTCGTGTTCAGATGCGTACAGAGATTTCAAAACTGCATGAGAGACTGGGAGCTACTATTATCTATGTAACCCATGATCAGACAGAGGCTATGACCCTTGGTACCAGAATCGTTGTTATGAAAGACGGTGTGATCCAGCAGGTTGATACTCCACAGAACCTTTATAATGCTCCTTGCAACGCTTTCGTTGCAGGATTTATCGGATCACCGCAGATGAATATGCTTGATGTTAAAATCAGCGTTGAAGGGGAAGATGTATATGCGACGATCGGAGACCACAAGCTGAAGGTTCCAGCTTCCAAGGCTAAAGCATTAATTGATGGCGGATATGATGGAAAGACAGTTATTATGGGTATTCGTCCTGAGAATGTCAATGATTCTCAGATGATGGTTGAAGTTTCAAAGAACAGCGTGATAGAAGCAAAGATTAATGTATACGAGCTGCTTGGTGCAGAGGTTTATCTGTATTTTGAGCTGGAAGGATTCCCGATGACAGCACGTGTTGATCCCCGCACCACAGCCAGAACCGGTGATACTGTTAAGTTTGCACTGGATATGGAAAAAGTGCATATGTTTGACAAAGAGACAGAAATTGTAATTACGAATTAATAATCTTAAAGCTGCAGGAGAACACCGCATTGCTGACTTTGATCAGTATATGCGGTGCTTTTTTTATTTTGTGTTGATTCTTTTAAAAAAATAAGTTATATTTAATTATATGCCAATAACTCTGAATGAAAGAAAGGCAAAAGGCAGAGTATAACGGCAGGAAAGGATGTGACTATTTTGATTACGAGTCAAGTTTTACAGAAAACAATAGACGAATTAAAGAATATTACAAGAATTGATTTGAGTGTATTAAATCCCGATGGAAGTATAGTTGCTACCACGTTTCCAGAAATGGAAGTCGATGTTAAAGGCGTTGATTCTTTTGTAAACTCGGCTGCTGACAGCCAGGTGATCTCTGATTATCATTTCTTTAAAGTTAATGATAATCAGAATGTAGAGTACGTTCTTGTTGCAAAGGGAAACAGCGACGATGCCTATATGATAGGAAAGGTTGCCGTGAGTGAGATCCAGAATCTGATCATCGCGTATAAAGAGCGTCTCGACAAGAATAATTTTATCCAGAATCTTTTGCTGGACAACCTGCTTTTGGTTGATGTATATAATCGTGCAAAGAAACTACGGATTGATACAGCGGCCCGCCGATTGGTTTATATGATAGAGACCAAGAATGAAAAAGATACAGGAGCTATGGAGACGGTAAAAACAATATTTGCTTCGCACCCGAAAGATTTTGTCACTGAGGTGGAAGAGCACAGTATTATCATCGTCAAGGAGCTAAAAGAAACCGATTCTGACGAAGATATGAAGCAGACAGCACATATGTTGGTTGATATGCTAAACGCTGAGGCAATGTCACAAGTCCGTATCTCCTATGGAAATCCGGTAGCGGAGATTAAAGATGTATCAAAATCTTATAAGGAAGCGAAGATGGCTCTTGAAGTAGGGAAAATCTTCTATGCGGAAAAGAATGTTGTGCCATACAGCAAACTCGGAATTGGTCGGCTGATCTATCAGCTTCCCATTCCTCTTTGCGAAATGTTCATGACAGAAGTGTTTGGTGAAGATCTGCCGGATACATTTGATGATGAGACTTTGACAACAATCAATAAATTCTTTGAAAATAACCTGAACGTTTCCGAGACATCACGCCAGCTATATGTACACCGCAACACTTTGGTATACCGACTTGAGAAACTTGAGAGAAGCACTGGTTTGGACATCCGTGTATTCGATGATGCGTTGACTTTCAAGATCGCAATGATGGTGGTAAGTTATATGAAATATATGAGAAACATAGATTAGAGGAGATAAGGCAGCTATCCGATGGAGTTTTCCTGAATGATAGCTGCTTTTTAAAAAACGTTTTTAATTTCCAGAATACTTAGACAATTTAAAGAAACAATAGTAAAAGAAAAACAATATTAAAAAATGCAATAAATATGTTGACAAACGAAGAGAAATTTGCTATTATACAGTTAAACAAACAGTAAACAACTTACATCCTTTCGAATCGCTTACAAAAGAATATGATGACGAGAAAATCATATGAGATATATCGTAAGTGATGGAGAAAGCAGATATGTTTAGGAGGTGGTTCCATTGGGCAAGTTAGAGGTTAGCATTCAATACGAGAGTGGCATTACCCGGCACCCCCTGTTAGAAAACCTTTATCATATGAGTGATAAGTTTCCCTGATTGAATGGAATAGCAAAAGATAAAAGGTATATCCTGCCGGTACTTGTATTGAATATATGCCACGATAAGAAGAGGTTTTGATTTGTGTAAAGAAACAAATCAAAAAGGACAGGCAACCATTGAAATTGAAAGTATACATATCATTGGACCATAGATTAATCTTTTGTTGGATCTAAATTTGTTGAATAACAGATATTTATACTGATATCTAATATGATTTGTCTGACTGGAAGTACGATAAACCGATTATATTGTACCAAAACTCTTGCTTATCAATATAGATATGGAACAATTTCTAAGTAAGCAGACTTGGTGAAAGGAAAAGTTAATACTTACGAAGCAGGGAAGAAACTATAAAAAATATAAATAAAGAGCATACACTGCTCTGGAAAGAGAAACATATAATTGAATAAAGGAAATCAGTAGACAGCCGTCGTATCGATGAATTTTGGTATGACGGCTGTCGTTATGTTATGAAAAAACTTTATTGACAAAGTGAATAACATGCTCCATACTATTCATGTGGTACGGGGAGAAGAATAGATGAATTTAGATTTAAAAGATATATTGTGGGAAGACGAAGATATCCTGGTAATCAGAAAGCATGCAGGGGTACCGGTACAGCATTCACGTGCTGGGCAGATGGATCTGGAACATCTGTTGCTGAATTATCTTGCACTTAAAAAATCACAAAAGAAAACAATCCCATATCTGGCTGTGATTCACCGGCTGGATCAGCCGGTAGAGGGAATCTTGGTATTCGCAAAGAATTCTGATTCTGCGCGGAAGCTGAATGCTCAGCTGGCAGTGGGCCGGATTAAAAAAGAATATCTTGCAGTCACTGACCACGAACCGGAAAAGCTGGAAGGAACGTTGGATAATTATCTGGTAAAGTGTAAGGGGGATAACAGATCTGTAGTTACCCAGAAGGATGTACCCGGTGCGAAACGATCGATACTTAGCTATAAGACGTTGGAAAAAGACAAAAAAAGCGAAAAGGTTCTTCTTTTGATTTTCCTGAAAACAGGACGTCATCATCAGATTCGAGTACAGATGGCGCATGCCAAAATGCCCCTCTGTGGTGACAGGAAATACAATAAAGAGTATAAAGACGGTGAGAATCTGGCACTCTGTGCATACAAGCTGACATTTTTCCATCCAGTCACGAACAAAGAATTGAAATTTCAGGTCAGCCCTGAAAATATAGTATTCCATCCTTTCCTGGGAAAATTAAGAGAATAATAAGAAAATATGTGAAATGTCAATATAGACTTTACAACAAAAATTGTAGTATCATACTAGGAAGACAATCAGAAAGGGAGTATATTGAGGAATGAAGTATTTACGAAGCACGGGAGCAGCAGCACTTCTTCTGGCAGTTTTTATTTCAGGATGTGGAAGCAAAAAAGAAGATCGACAACCGGTTACCCCACCGACAAAGGAGCCAGTAGTAACAGAGACTCCAACTCCAAGTGAAGCTGTCAAGTCAACAGAAACTGTGAAACCAACAAAAGAACCGGAAGAAGAAATAAAAGTCACTCTTTCAAATTCCCAGGAATTGACCGCTGATTATACAACAATGAAGGACTTGCCTGTAGAAAAGGGTACTTATATTGCTGTAGTGGCCAAAGGAATAGATTCCAGTTATTGGAACAATGTGAAAAAAGGCGCTGAGGCAGCCATTAAGAAGTTAAATGAGGAACTGGGCTATACAGGAAATGATAAGGTGAGGATAACCTTTGAAGGGCCTGCAAATAATTCAGACATAGATTCACAGATTAATATTATAGATGCAGTATTGGCAGATAATCCGACAGTTCTCTGTCTTTCGGCCATAGATATGCAGTCCTGCAATGCACAGCTGGAAACAGCTCAGGAAAATGGAATACCAGTTGTGATTATTGATTCAGGTGTGGAGAATAATTTGATTGCATCAGCATGTGCAACGAATAACTATAATGCAGGTGCAGAAGCTGCAAAAAAAATGAGTGAGGCAATTGGAAACATCGGGGAAGTCGCTGTTATGGCACATCAGGCTACTGCCCAAAGCAGTATTGATCGTGTAAAGGGATTTACAGAAGAGATGACGAATCATCATCCGGATATTAAAATCATTGAAACTTCTTATGAGAGTGAAGACAAGACAGTAAAAGAAATCGTATCTGGAGTACTAAAAGATCATCCGGATTTGTCAGGATATTTTGGTACGAATGAGAACATGGCAGTCGGCGTCATGGATGCCATGCAGGAGACTGAAAATGATAAAGTAAAGCTTATAGGATTTGACTCTGGAGAAACACAGCAGAAAGCAGTGAAAGACGGAAAGGAATATGGGATGATCTGTCAGAATCCATATGGGATGGGATATGCATCTATGGTTGCTGCGGCCCGACTGGCATCACATCTTCCGGTAGATACTTACATCAGTTCGGGATATCAGTGGATTGACAATAAAAATATAACCCTGCCCGAAAATCGTCAATACTTATATAAATAGTAAAAGAGTATGTCTGGGGAACGGACATACTCTTTGTGCCTTTATTTGGGATTTTGCTGATCTTTACTTTCTTCGTTGTAGATATCCTGGATTTCTCTGGATATTTCGGACCGTATATCTGATAAATCAACTGTATAATTGGAGTCATCAGGCCGGGAGGGTTTATCGACAATCCTAGTTTTATCAGAAATAGTGTCGTCAGGCCGAGAGGGCTGAGGTTTAATCTCCGTCTGAGATGTAGGTTTTGGCCGGTATTGGTGTTGTATCTTTTTCCTACTTCTCTTTTTCATGTTTCTCTTTCTGATCTTTCCTCCATGTTTTTTCTTCTTTTTCCATAATTTCAGCTGAAAAGAAACTCCAAGAGCAGCCAGTATGATAGCCAGAAGAACGGTGAACAAAAGACTTTTATGTCCGGCCAGGTCAAGAATTGATTTCGCGGAACCTACGGCCCCATATAATGCAGTTATGATACTCACAATAATTTGTTCTTTCACAATGGCAAGAAATCCTACTGCAATTCCAAACACGACGAAGCCACAGATTGCACTGAAGGTTGGCGTTGGAAATAGTTGAAATAGTGTGAATATCACAACTCCGATACAGAGAAAAAATATTCCGATTCGGTAAAGCAGAAAAGAAAGGACAGTGAAAATCAATCCTCCCGCGAGGGCAGATCCCAGGCTGGCAACAGGGCCAAGATTAAAATACAGTCCAAGCGATATTCCAGCACCAAGTCCTAAAAGCAGGCCAAAGATGCAGCTCCAGAGTTTTCTTAGGGCATAGCCGAAAAAACAGTTGAGCAGCGAAAATACCAGAGCTGCCCCGACAAGATAAGAGGCATAAGTGGTAAAGAAATCAGTAATATATTGTGAGTTTCCGAATATTGTGCCTATATTGTTGATACTGTCCATTCGTGATTCTCCTTTATGTATCTGCTAGTGTCATGGATTATTCTATAATGTTTTTAACAATTTGGCAAGTGATAAAAAGGGATTCCAGAACAATGACTTATCCTTACGCATATATTATAGAAATATCAAAATTGGAGTATGTGCATGTATATAGAGAAGCCCCTGCCCTTTTATGCAGCGTATCCGCTGTATGCCGGAATGGAACAGGAACAGGAACATGAAAAAGATCTGCAGAAGATGAAAACCTACTATTCCAAAAGGTGTGCCAAAATTCAGCAGTTGGTGGAAGATGAATGTGATCAGATGGAGTATGACGGGAGCATGATGTTTGACGAATATCCGGACAAATTGATGATGGAAAACCTTTGCCGAAAAATTGAAAACAGATATTTGAGTCAGGAGAATGAAGATTCTGATGAGATGCAGGCGATGGATCGCAGAAGAAATCCGGAAGTCAGAGATTTGATCAGGGTACTATTGTTTAACGAAATGTTCTGTAGAAGGTGCAGGCACCGCAGACATCGCAATTATTACTATTATTAACATGATGATACCAGGGTCAAAAGGTCCTGCGTTTCATGCTTGTATGAAAAAGCATGACCTTGGGACCCGAACAAACATGAGAAAGATGTTCGTTTAGCACCGACCGGAGCAGAGCGAAGATAGATAAGCACAAAGTGCGAAGTAATCCGTCAGTCGGGTCAGAACTTGAAAGTTTACAGACCTGCGCGAGTATGAAACCTTTACAAAACCTTTAACAATTTTAAATTTTCATTTTTCTGTTGCTCTGTGAACCGAAAGCGATTACAATAGATAATAGATTCATTACACAGTTGACATAAGATTTGAATTATTTTACAGGGGTTATTGATAAAATTATTAGGGAGACGTTCTATGAAGAAAGGTGCTGTTCGTTTTATTGCACTTCTGGCCATTTTTATTGTATCTTTGGCGGGATTTTCATTTTATTTTAATAGAGATAAAGAAAAAAACACGAGAGATTTTGAAACATCGACATTGCCCACAGCATATATTAAGCTTGGAGATTCTTCTGTAAACCGTATGTTTGGCTACAAAAAAAAGATGGATGGAACGACTATGAGGGAAAGTCTTACTCCACTTTCGGCAGACAAGAATATGACTTTGCAGGTGAATCCATATGGGAGAAAAATTAAAAATATTTCTTATGAAATAACATCGGCAGATGGTTCAAAACTGGTTGGGAATGCCAGAATAAATGGACTGAAAGATAAAGACAATTTAAAGGAAGCTTCCTTTCAGATAGATCCGCCGCTTCTTATGAATCAGGAGTACCTGCTTACGTTTTCCCTATCTCTTGAGGGAGAATCGGATCCAGTCTATTATTATACAAGAATTGTACAAAGAGCAGGGGTTAACACAGACATATATCTAAAATTTGTACAGGATTTCTATGAGAGATGTATGAAGAAGGACGCGGCAGGTGAACTGACTACTTATTTGGAACCAGATGAGACTGTTTCGAACAACAGCTTTCATAATGTCACGATACATTCCAACTTTGATCAGCTGACATGGGGAACTTTGGCTCCAAAGATTGTTAATAAAGCGGTTCCTGTTATTAAAGAAGCGAATGAAAATACGTTAAGTGTAACGCAGCAATACACGATCAGCGCAAAGGACACAGATAATAATACAGAATATTATAGTGTCAGTGAGTTTTACCGCATGCGCTATACACAGTCTCGTGTAGTTTTGCTGGATTTCGAAAGAAGTGCTACTCAGATTTTTGATGCAAACCTTCCGGTAATTACCAGCACCGGAATCAGTCTTGGAGTTGTTGGAAAAGATGTGCAGTATGTAAGTAATAAGAGTGCAGATATCGTAGCCTTTGTGGTGGATGGTGACCTCTGGTCTTACAACAGGAGTGCCAATAAATGTACGAAGATATTTGGCTTTCGAACCAAAGCAGGTGACACCGATGAGAGAGCCGTAAACATGGAACATGATGTTAAGATTGTCCGCGTATCAGAGACAGGAGATATTTCATATGTTGTCTACGGATACATGAACTTAGATGTACATGAGGGAAAGGTTGGAAGTGCTGTTTATCACTATAATGCAGAGAGAAATGTGACGCAGGAAGAATTATTTATTCCGAGCAGTAATTCCTATGAATTTTTAAAGCAGAACCTGTCGATTCTGTCCTATGTGAGCCAGAAAGATCAGCTGTATCTTTATGTAGAGGGAAATCTCTATCAGGTCGATCTGACAAATGGCAGCTATAAGATCGTAAAAGACAAGATTGCATCCGACTGCTTCGTGATTTCAAAGAGCCAGGCATCTGTGGCGTGGATGGATGATATGGACGAGAACCAATCGACACATATCACGGCGTTGAGTCTGGAGACCGGAAAAACACTGTCTATATCAGCACCGGATGGACAGAAGATTAAAGCTTTGGGTTTTATCAACGAAGATCTGGTATATGGTGTTGCCAATGATCAGGATATTCTAAGCGATGCTGCCGGAAATGTAACATTTGCCATGAATCATCTATATATACGGAATTTTGATGATGAGATCATCAAAGAGTACCAGCAGGATGGTGTCTATGTGACCCAGGTTAATATTCAGGAGGGCCTCATGGAACTTGTGCGAGCCACAAGAGAGGGTAATTCCTTTGTTTCGGCAGCGAATGATCATATTATGAACAATCTGATGGATCGAGATAAAACAGTCAGCATAAAGATGAGTGTCAGCGAGAGAAAGGGAACGCAGGTGAGTCTTGTTTTTACAAAGGTCGGAAAGACTAGAAATCTGCTTGTTCTGCAGACAAAGTTTATTGATGAGGAAAATCTGCCGACGCTTACGATAGATGTGCCGAAACAGGAGACCGATGAGTACTATGTGTACGGAAGGGGAAGGCTTCTGGATGTGACATCCAAAGTGGGAAGTGCTATAAAAGAAGCTGACCAGAATGTGGGAGTTGTGCTGAACAGAAAACAGCAGTATGTATGGGAAAGAGGGAATCAGCCGGATAACAGGAAACTTGACGTGGGCGGCATTCCGCAGGAACTGCTTTCGGCTCCGCTGGATGAAGCCACGATCCAGAACACTCTGGGTGATTCTTATAAGGTGATGAACTTAAGCGGCTGCAGTCTGTCAAGTGCACTATATCAGATCAGTCTTGGGTATCCTGTGATGGTCAGGACCGGTGATGGCAGCAGTGCTCTGATTGTGGGATATGATCAATATAACATCTGGCTCTACGATACTTCGGAAAATAAGGTATATGCGAAGGGAATGAATGACAGTACCGCCGAATTTGGTGCTGCAGGCAATATCTTTATCAGTTACAGGGATAAAAAATAGAAAAAAGAAAGAGTTTCGAAGGGAAGCTCTTTCTTTTTTTATAATGGAATGCTGTCCCGAAGGCAGAGTGCACCATATCCAACCTGAGGGTTTGGGTAAATATCGAAGCCAGGAAGACTTCGAGCTCCACGTCGTAAATAAGCCTTTACCTTTTCTCCATATAAAAATGCATCATTTCCGCGAATGATTCCCCATTCCATCATAAGAGCAGCACTGCCTGTCACAAAAGGTGTTGCAAAAGATGTTCCGGTAAATTCTCCATAAGAAGTTCCGCCGTAAGAACTCGGAGCGGTGATTCTTACACCGGGTGCGACGATATCCGGCTTGACTGTAAGTACAATTCTGGTATAGCCTCTGCCGGAAAAATCAGCATAAGTCAGCAGGCGGGAATCATAGGCGCCAACCGTGATCGCACGGAGTGCCGTAGATGGTATGGTCAGTGTCGAATCCGAAAACGGAGTGAGAAATCGAGTGCTTGTTCCGACATATCCACCACTTGGAAGCCAGAGATTATAGGAACCCTCGACGATTCTTCTTGCTACCAGACGGAAGGTCCATATTCCGGAAGGCAGATAATTCTGATTGGTTCCAGGCAGAAAATCAAAGAAAATTTCCTGTGAGAAGGAATAGGGGGAAGGCATGCCATAGTAGACAAGCAGGTCAGTTCCGGGAAGGGAGTATCTTTGCGTTCCCGATACCGGATTGACGGTCCCAACGATGGTTCCATTTGGATGAATCAGGTAAATGTCGAATTCATCCACGTAATATTTCCAAAGTTGTATACTTAGTCCGGGTTCGTAACCTCCGACACTGAATTCAACGAGAGTAGAAGAGTTCGGCAAAAGAATCCCCGCAGTGTGCAGAGCAGTGTTCCCCTCATTTCCACTTCCGATACAGATGACATTTTGTCCGAGGTTGGCAACCGTATTAATATAGTTTTCAATAAGAGAATCACCGCTGTGAGATCCGTAGTTATTACCAAAACTTAAGTTTATCGCTATGGGCATCTGCAGAGATAGTGAGAGACGGACACAGTAATCGATGCCCTGTATCAGCTGAGTGGTACTGGGGAAGTCATTGGGAGCGGGGGTTCCTAATTTGACGACGACAAGACTGCTTAACGTAGCTACCCCAGCATAGACGCCCTCTGATGCACGGCCATTTCCGGCTGCGATCCCCATGACTGCTGTCCCATGGCCGCCTGGATCTGAACTTGGAACAAGAGTCGGATCTCCTGATAAGGCTTCATCAATCTGTTCCTTCGTGTATTCTGTTCCGATATTATATCCTTCGGGAGCAGGACCTGTTTGGATTGTCTGGTCCCAGAGACGCAAGATTCGCGTTGTTCCGTCTTCATTGCGAAAATCCGGATGCGTGTAATCAATTCCGGAATCAATACATGCAACCAGAACGCCATTTCCAAAAAGTCCATTGACATCATTCTGCTGCAGCGGATTTATGCAGGAAACGGCTCTTCCCGGATAGGCAGCAAAGGCCAGACGTTTGGGCTTTTCCATGTAGGTAATTTGAGGAAGAAGAGCCACCGTGTCCACAAGATCCGCCGGGACGATAAGAATTGCATAGTTGCCGAGAAGTAGGGTGATGACAATTCCCTCCTGCTCGAGAAAGCTGATATCTCCCTGGTAGTTTACGATGACCTCCCAGGTGTCACGCTCTACATTATGACCGATATTTAAGATGTATGATTTTCGTCTTTCCTCGGGGGTGGCTTCAAGTGCCAGGTTTAAAAGATTCTCTATTTTCTGATTAGGCATATAAGACTCCTTTTATCTGAGATATGATACCCTAATATCAGGGTATGAAGGAATCGCAAGATCTGTGCTTCATAGAATTGAATCTGTGATATGATTATAGGGAAAAAGAAAGGAGCAGAGTTATGAATGACTTTGAGATGGCAAAAAAAATCATACAGGAAGGAAGCAATATTGTGTTTTTTGGCGGAGCAGGTGTGTCCACTGCATCAGGAATTCCAGATTTCAGATCAGCGACGGGTCTGTATAATCGGAAAGCGGGAAGTGATTATTCACCGGAGTATATGTTAAGCCATACCTTTTTCATAAAACATCCAGATTATTTTTATGATTATCTGAGGAATAATTTATATTACCCTAAAGCCCAGCCAAATGATGCACATCAAGCATTGGCGAAACTGGAAAAAGAAGGCAAACTGACCGCCGTGGTCACACAAAACATTGATGGACTCCATCAGGCCGCCGGTTCGAAAAACGTAATTGAGTTTCACGGAAGCAGCAACAGATTCCACTGCATGCAATGTAAAAAGGAATATTCAGCAGAATTGGTGTATCAGTCGACAGATGTTCCAAGATGTGATGTATGTGGAGGACTGGTGAGACCTGATATTGTATTATATGAGGAGCCAATTGACCCAAACGTGTATCAGCGGGCAATTGAAGCAGTGTCGAATGCAGATATTTTGATCGTCGGAGGGACATCTCTGGTTGTTTATCCGGCGGCAGGACTTCTCGCATATTATGATAAAAAGAAATTGATTTTGATTAATCAGGAAACAACGGCCAATGACCATGCGGCAAATTATATAATAAAAGGAGATATATCACAGATTCTGAAAGAACTGGCAGATTAAAGAAAAAAATACAGCCTGTGAGTGCCCCGCCTTTACGGGGCCAGTTATGCAGGCTGTATCCTTTCTTGTGACTTATTCAGGATGAACTTCTGCCCTGGTATCGTCTAATATAGAAGTACAATGAGGGCAGCGTGTCGCTTCAATATCAATCTCCGACTTGCAGTAAGGACAGATTTTAGTGGTATCTTCCTCCTCTTCTTCGATTCCTCTGACATGGTTAGCTGTGGCAGAGATTTTGTTCAGTGTTTTGATCAGCATAAATATAACCAGAGCCATAATTAAAAATTGAAGAATACTGGTGATAAACACTCCGAAATTTAAGGTAGGAGCCTTTGCAGCAGCAGCCTCGGCAAGTGTGTCATAGTGATGACCATTCAAAGATATAAACCAGTTTTCAAAATTGACGCCTCCGGTGACCATCGTGATAAGAGGCATGATGATATCGGCCACCAGAGAACTGACAATATTTTGGAAGGCTCCGCCGATGATAACACCGACTGCCAGATCCATAACGTTACCCTGCATGATGAATTCTTTGAATTCGGCGATAAATCCCTTCTTTTCCATGGTAATCCCCCTTCTTCTTATGTATTTGATCATAGTTTAGTCCATATGGTAAAAGATGTCAAGATGTATAGGGAATACTTGCATAAGGACATTCTGTAAATGGATACAATAGTAATAACATCAGATTTGAGGTCAGTATATGGAAGATCATCCTGGAAAATCACCTGCTTTAATTAGAAAGTTTTCGTTTATGATGTTTGCTGTTTTCCTGATGGCAGCTTGTGTGATAGATGCAATTCGATATCTGCCTGGCCAGGTTACTGTAACAAGCAGTCATATCGCAAAGATGGATATGCCGATCTATCATGTCACAGCCGAAGAACCATACGTCGCTCTTACTTTTGATGTGGGAGGAAATCATGATGGGATACAGAAGATATTGGACGTTCTGGATTCCCGGCAGGTAAAAGCTACATTCTTCGCATCGGGAGAATGGATTGACAGATATCCGGAGGAAATATCCGAAATATGCCGCAGAGGACATGATCTTGGGATATATGGAGATAATCCAGAAATCATGAATCAGTTGACATATAAAGAATTGCAGAGTAATCTTTTGAGTGTACAAAACAAAGTAAAAAGTTTGACAGGATATGAGATGAATCTGCTGCGTCTGCCATATAGCGGATATGAAAGGACGGTTATAACAAATGCAAAAAAATGTGGATACTACAGTGTCAAGTGGGATATTGACAGCATGGACTGGAAAAATTACGGATCGGATTCCATTGTACATACAGTGATGGAGAATGGACATCTGCAAAATGGGTCAATTATCCGCTTTCGAACGGATGCGAGGTATACGGCAGATGCATTGAGTGCGGTGACAGACACTCTGTTTGCTCAGGGATATGAACCAGTAGCTGTTTCGAAGATGTTGGAACTTGAAAATACCGGGAACACTGGAAATGAATACTACGAATGAAAATGGAGAGTGATAAGGATGAAATTTACAAAGATGCATGGATGTGGCAACGATTACGTGTATGTGAATTGTTTTGAAGAGAAGGTGGAAGATCCATCTGAGACAGCAATTAAGGTGAGCGACCGACATTTTGGAATTGGATCGGACGGACTGATTTTGATAAAGCCTTCTAAGACAGCGGATTTTGAGATGGAAATGTATAATGCGGATGGTTCCGAAGGATCAATGTGTGGTAATGGCATTCGCTGCGTGGCGAAATATGTATATGATTTTGGGCTTACAGATCAAAAAAATATTCGGGTTGCCACAAAAAGTGGAATCAAAGACCTTGAACTTACTGTTGAAGGCGAAAAGGTATCACAAGTGCGTGTCAACATGGGGGAGCCGGTATTTGAGGCAGAAAAGATACCTGTTCTTAGCGAGACGAACCAAGTGATTGGAGAACCTGTAACAGTGGAGGGCAGAGAGTATTATATGACCTGCATTTCCATGGGAAATCCTCATGCGGTTGTCCCATTAAAAGAGCTGGAGAATCTGAAGATCGAAGAGACAGGTCCGAAATTTGAAAAAATGGAATCTTTTCCGGATCGTGTTAACACGGAATTTGTCAAAGTGCTGGACAGACATACAATTCAGATGAGAGTATGGGAGAGAGGATCCGGAGAAACCTATGCGTGCGGAACCGGGGCTTGTGCCGCCGCAGTGGCTGCCATCACAAACCACTGGGTAGAGGATAGTCCGGTGAAGGTAAAGCTTTTGGGCGGAGACCTGGAAATCTTCTGGGATCATGCCGAAAATACAGTTTACATGACGGGACCGGCAACGATCGTTTATAGTGGTGAGATCAATCTGTGAATATCTGGCCCAGGAGATGTAACAGAAACTTAAGACTTTTGTACTTTCTTTCTTTATCATAAGTCCTTATAATTAATGTAGTGACTTAAAAGGGGAAAAGTATGAATATACATAAATATAAAAAAATAATCAAAAGAAGCTGTATGTTATTTGCTGTGACGGGGACCTTTCTCTTATCAGCATGCAAGAATAAAAATGCCAGTATTGTGCTTATCACGAATGGAATGCAAACAGAAGACTCGGCCTCAATGAATTCGGCTGAAGAAGGAGTAAAGAAATTTACGAAAAACAGTAATAAGACATATACATCTGTTGCATCCAAGGAGCAGAATACAAAAGGATATGAGGAGGCAATTGATACTGCTCTTGAGGCCGGTGCAAAGGTAATCATCTGTCCGGGTAAAGAGTTTGAGACAGCTGTGTACAACAGGCAGAAGGATAATCTCAGTGTAAAATTTATCCTGTTGAATGGGCTGCCCCATGCTGCGGACAGCAAAAAGGAGAAGCTCAGGGGAAATACACATGCTGTGTTATTCTCTGAAGAACAAAGTGGATATCTGGCAGGATACTCTGCGGTCTGGGAAGGCAATACGAATCTTGGGTTCATGGGCGGAGAAAAAGATGACAGTACGATGTACTATGGATCCGGTTTTGTACAGGGGGCAAATGATGCCGCAAAAGAGATGGGTCTAAAAGCAGATCAGATTGTCGTTCGCTATGGATTTCTGGGAACGACATTGGCATCTCCACAGGTAGAGCAGACGGCAGCATCCTGGTATGACGAAGGATGCCAGGTAATCTTCGGATGTGACCACTCTATCTTAAACGCTATTGCGAAAGCAGCATCTGCAAGAGGAAGAAGAGTGATTACAGTCGACAATATATTAAATGATTTTTCCGCAAACGTTCTCTCCTGTATCAGCTATAATTATGGTTCTGCGATCTATAAAGTTTTAAATCATATGGAAGAGAAAGAATATCCGGGCGGAGAAGCCCAGACAGTCAAAGTGGGATCAGACGGAGTATATATAGATTTTGACCATTCTACGTTTCATACGTTTACTCCTGAAAAATATGATGAACTCTGTAAAGAATTAAAATCCGGCAGCAGAAAAGTAAAAACAGTAGATGTTACTAAAAATTTAAGAAAATATAAGATCGAAAATGTGACAGTAAATTTGGAAAAATAATTACATATAACTAAGTCAGACATAATAAAAAACATCATTTTATCCCTTAAAACAAAGAACCTCGGGGCAGTTTCAATTATTAAGTATTTTTTAAATCTTGGGGTTGCATCCTCCCGGAATATGTGTTAGTATGTAGAAAGAATCGAAAAAATGTTTCGGAAATGTTACAAATCAATTAGTATTTTGTTTTAAGGGGAATGAAAATGAAGAAAAAAGTATTGGCTATGAGCTTAGCTGTAGCGCTTGGATGTGCACAAGTGATGGTCGTAGGTGCAGATACAATCGACGAGGTAAAACAGCAGAAAGAACAGACAAGCAGTCAGCTGGCGAATACAAAAGCACAGATTAATGCCTTGGAAAGCAAGAAAAGTCAGTTGACAGGCGAGATTAATGACTTAGATGCGAAATTGGTTACGACGATTGCCAGCGTGAATGAATTAAAAGACAGCATCGCTAAAAAAGAAGCGGAAATCGAAGAGACGAAGGTTAAGCTGGAAGCTGCTGAAAAAGACCGTGATCAGCAGTATTCTGACATGAAGAAGAGAATCCAGTATTTATATGAGAACGGCGGAAATGGTGCTTGGGCAACCACTCTTTTAGAGAATGGCAATATCAGTGATATGCTCGGTAACGTAAAACAGACACAGGATCTGTATGATTATGACGAGAAGAAACTGACAGAATATGCTAATGTCGTACAGGAAGTCGAAGATCTCGGGAAAAAGCTGGATGATGACAAGACAGAACTGCTTGACTTAAAAGAAGGACAGGAAGAAGAACAGAAAAGTCTGGAAAATCTTCTGGAACAAAAAAGAGCGAGTTCCTCGGACTACGACAATCAGATCGCCTCAGCGAATCAGAAAGCATCGGAATACCAGAATTTGATTGGCCAGCAGAATGAAAAGATTCAGGAACTTGTCGAAGAACAGCAGAGACAGGCAGCAGCAGAAGAAGCTGCAAGAAAAGCAGCGGAAGATGCAGCAGCACAGGTTTCTAATAACACCGAAGAAACTTCATCTGTTTCTAATGCCGGCAGCGGATCAAACACCAGCACATCTGCAAAGCCAACAGCAAATACAAACTCAGGTTCATCAAATGGCGGAAGTGCCGGAACAACGAAACCGGCGAAAAACAATAATTCCTCCAATGGCTCCGGAAGCTCATCAAACAAGAACAACAGTAAGCCGACTAACAATTCCGGAAACAGCAAACCGGCCAACAATTCCGGAAACAGCAAACCGGCGCCAAGTACAGGCTCAGGATCGGGAAGTGCAATTGTAAGTTACGCAACTCAGTTTATAGGAAACCCATATGTATGGGGAGGCAACAGCTTGACAGGCGGTACCGATTGCTCAGGATTCGTACATCTGGTGTATGCACACTTTGGATATGATGTGGCTCGTCAGTCGGGAGCACTGCAAAGTGCCGGTCGTGGAGTCTCTTATGCAGAGGCACAACCCGGAGATATTATTTGCTACAGCGGACATGTTGCCATCTACATGGGCGGCGGTGCAATTGTACATGCTTCCAACAGTAAACCTTATCCGGCAGGCGGAATCAAGATCACTTCGAATGCGGCATACCAGCCGATTGTAGCTGTGAGACGTGTCATTGGATAATTAGAACTTAATACATAATTGAAATAAAAGTGGCTGTCGCTTAATGCGGCAGCCACTTTTAAATGTACGGGAAATTTAAAGATCGGGTATTTCGTCAGGTTTATCTTCTGTTACATCAACCCGAACGCCAGAATCAGATTTGTAGAGGCTGAAAGCAGATATGTTCAGTGCCAGAAGCAGAAAATTGATGAGAATAAAAGAAATAAATACAATTGCAGCTATTTTCCAGATTCGCCGCGAACGACGGTTCTTAATTGCAAGTTGCTCATTGATTTTAGAGAGTTGTTCCGCTACGGCATCCATTTCTGTCTCATTTTCTATTTTTGAACCCAACAGTTCGCTAACGGATACTTCGAAGATATCAGAAAGTCGAATCAGTAAACTTGCATCTGGAACGGACAATCCTTTTTCCCATTTGGATATGGTTTGACGGACTACATGCAAGCGGACAGCAAGTTCTTCTTGCGAAAGTCCTTTTGCCTTTCTGAGCGTTTTAAGATTTTCAGCAAACATTATAATGTCCCCTTTTCTGTCTTTTCTGTCTTTATAGTAATCTATATACATTCGTTGCGGCAAGCAACGCATTTTTACATTCGATATTTTTCATGATTGTATCACGTTTACAACTAAAACGCTATATGAATCTGAAGGAGAAAAACAGAAAGCAGAGATGTCTATGTTGACATAATCTGTGTAGCGGTTAGAATAAAAATAATCGCACATTTAGGCAGATAAAAACGTTAATCATAGTGAAAGGAGGTTTCAAATTTACATATGGACTTAGAGGAAGAGTATGACAAGATATATCGTTATTGTTTTTTTAAGCTTCATCATCAGCAAATGGCAGAAGATATTACGCAAGAAACCTTCCTTCGTTTCCTGGAGCAAAAAGAATATTGTGAAAGGGGGAAAAAGCTGCGCTATCTATATACGATTGCTCATCATTTGTGTGTCGATGCCTATCGGAAAAGTAAGGAGGAACCTTTGACAGACGAACTGCCATCAGAGGATATGGAAGATGACATGCTGACAGGAATTGTCGTGAAGGCGGCATTGAGGGAACTTAGCAGAGAGGAACAGGAATTATTGCTCTTAAGATATGCAAATGAGGTTGGGGTGTCTGATATTTGTTCTATTTTACATATGTCAAGATTCACAGTTTACCGAAAAACGATAAAAGCAATAAAACAACTTCAAAATATATTAAGAGAGGAAGATTTTAAATGAAGAAAAATTTTAAAAAGGCTCTGCAAAATGCATTTGAGCCGCCAATGCCATTACGGAAAAACGAATTTTTAAAAACCATTCCTCAACCTAAAACCAGTATGATATCTTTCATGCTGACACAGGCTGAATATCTTCCAAAACATGTTTGGTGGAGTTCTACGCTTATTGTTTGTATCGCGCTGTTTGGAGCTTATTTTCTGAAAAATGACGTGTTGGGAATAGTTTCTACAGTCATTCCATTTGCTGCAGTGTCTGTAATCACGGAAAATATCCGTTCAGACATCTATATGATGTCCGAACTAGAAATGGCCGCTCAATTTTCTTTAAAAAGTGTTGTACTTGCCCGAATGGGGATTTTAGGAGTACTACATTTGATACTGCTGCTGTTTCTGATTCCGCTGAGCTCTTTCTATAATGTTGCATCCGTTCTGCAGACGGGTCTGTATTTACTTGTTCCCTATCTTCTGACCATAACGATAGGACTTTGGGTAACTAGAAAAGTTCGGGTGATAGAGTCCATGTATGTATGTATAGGAATTTCAGCATGTATTAGCGGAATTAATTTCTTTGTGCAAACTATTTTTCCTATCGTATATGAGGAAAAGTACCTTCTAAATTGGATACTGATATTGATAATTCTAATTATATTAACCATAAGGGAACTAAAAAAGGATATAAGACAAACGGAGGAACTGATATGGAACTTATTATAGACAGATTAACAAAGCAATATCATAGTAAAATTGCTGTAGACCGTATTTCAATTAAATTACAGCAAGGTGTATATGGTTTACTCGGTGCGAATGGTGCAGGAAAAACAACAATGATGCGACTGGTCTGCGGTGTTTTAAAGCCAGACAGCGGAACGGTTACGTTGGATCATTTAGATGTGTCTACAGAAGAATATCGAGCAAAGATTGGATATTTACCACAGGATTTTGGATATTACCCTGACTTTACAGGAATGGATTTCTTGCTTTATATGGCGGCATTAAAGGGGATAAAAAAAAAGCGGGCAAAACACAGAGCGAATGAATTATTGGAGCTGGTGTCCTTACGGGAAGAGGCAGGAAAAAAGATAAAAAACTACTCAGGTGGAATGAAACAGCGGCTGGGAATTGCACAGGCTCTATTGAATCAGCCGCAACTTCTAGTTTTAGATGAACCAACGGCAGGGCTTGACCCGAAAGAGCGTGTTCGTTTTAGAAATCTGATTGCTGAAATTGGGAAAGAAAATATTGTTATTTTATCGACTCATATTGTTTCAGATATCGAGCATATTGCGGATACCATACTGATGATGAAAGACGGACAGTTCATTTATCAGGGAAAATGGGATGAAAGTCAGGGGGATCTGGAAAAATTTTATTTGAAACAGTTTGAGGAGAATGTATATGAATGAAATAGGTACACTTTATGTCTATGAGTTGAAAAAAACTTTTAATAGAAAGATTGTTTGGATTGTTGGTGGTATAATGCTGCTGCTATGTGTGTTTCTTAGCCTGAGTGATTTGATCTCTAATTCAACTTCTTACGGAGCAGAAGAAGTGAGTGCATATGAGAGGATGAAGATAAATCAAGAAAATGCGAGAGACTTATCTGGAACCGTAATTGATCATACGCTGCAGCAGAAAGTAAAAGAATCAACCACGAATGTGAAACCGAAAAGTATGCAAAAATATGCACCTATTTATTTTTATATGCTTAAAATCATAGGCAATGACAGTATGACTTCGGAAATCTATTTTGATAAACTATATGAAGAATTATATGAAGAACGTGAGCATCAGATTTCTCAAAACCGTACAGACCAGAAACTGACAGAGAAGGAGAGGGACATTTGGAGAAATAGGGATGCAAAGATAAAGACACCCTTTACGTTTGAATATACAGATGGTTGGAGTAATTTATGGGACTTTGCCTATACAATCAATTATCTGCTGCTGCTTATGCTTTCTATCTGTCTATCTAATGTATTTTCCGTGGAACATTTGAGGAAAACAGATGCGATTATTTTATGCAGCAAATACGGAAGAAAAGAATTGTATTTTGTAAAAATACTTGCGGGAATAACATTTGGTGTAACGACCGCACTTTTATTCTTTGGAGTTACTGCTGCCGCAAGTATATTAATCTATGGAGCAGATGGTTTCCATGCAGCAATTCAAATTGCATTTCCATTATGTTCATGGAATATAAGTGTTGGTGCATCTGTTGTAATTTTGCTGTTTCTATTGATAGCCGTAGCCATCCTATATAGTGCTGTAATTATGTTCTTATCAGAGATACTAAAAAACAGTGTGGCAGTTATGGCCATTCCTGTCGGTTTTATGATTTTAACAATGTTGATGGATGTGCCCTATCAATTTCGCATTGCTTCGCAGATTTATGATTTGCTTCCAACAAATTTACTGGCAGCATGGGAACTATGGGATGATCGATTGGTTTCTATATTGGGATACTATGTAACCAATGTTCAAATTGCTCCGATCGTATATCTGCTTATTACTCTTTTGACCTTAGTAATTGGAAAAAGAATATATATGAAATATCAGGTTGGAGCAAGATAGAACTACTTGCTGCAGATGGAGGAGGCAGACAATTTCTTCGTGTATACATTGAAAATATTGCTTTTATTCTCTGCTTACAACATTCCTCCCACCACGTCAGCGCCCTCCAATTTGAGTAGTTTTACCTTTACATCAACCCCACCCGCATAGCCGGTTAAGCTGCCATCGGAACCGATAACCCGATGGCAGGGAATAATGATAGAGATGGGGTTGTGCCCGACGGCTCCACCAACCGCTCGGCTGGACATGCTTTCTTTGTTCATGATCGCTGCAATTTTTGCTGCAATCTCACCATAGGTGGTTACTTCTCCATAGGGGATTTCACACAGTATTTTCCATACGTCCTTGCGAAAATCACTGCCGCGAGGGGATAGAGGCAATTGAGAAATACCCGGTTGTTTCCCGGCGAAATATCGATCCAGCCAGTTTTTTACCATACCAAAAACCGGCAGGTCGTCTTTTTTCATCATTGTTTCGGGCATATTTTTACAGAAGTATTTTTGACCTTCTATCCACAAGCCAATGAGATTGTTGCCGTCACTTGCCAATGTAAGCAATCCTATGGGAGATTGATAAGTTGTAGAGTAGCACATAATGAAATCCTCCTATTTTGCTGTTAGTGAGTTCCAAAGATATATGTAGCCAATATGTTTCTTGCCCCCTTGTTTTAGAACATGAATTCATTATACCACATCAAACGTGAAATACTCGCCATATTCGGACACATATTTTTATTTTGTAAATTAAAAAAGTAAATTCTACTCTGGTTATCCTAACTGGAGTTTAGTCT
>ENA-UOOI01001678-UOOI01001678.1-fermentation-metagenome-genome-assembly--contig:-NODE-1678-length-21886-cov-3.578077_pt1 | contig 21886 bp, 19 predicted proteins | sample MGYA00245779_ERZ724027 | MGnify/ENA primary metagenome ERZ724027 (study PRJEB28704, sample SAMN03018318) | fermentation metagenome | biome: anthropogenic terrestrial biome; feature: soil; material...
TATTGTTGAATACGGCTGATCACAGGTTTGTTAGGCCCCTGCATGCTATGCCCAAGTGAGTGTTTTAGCAGATGGGAAAAAAAGGTAGCTCCCGACTCCACTGTCTGTTCATCTCTGTGTTTCAGTACAATGGAAATTAAACGGGTAAACGGAGGATATTTAAACAGTTTTCTCTCCGAAATCTGGGAATTAAAAAAACCCTCATAATCATTGCCGGTGATAAACCTGTAAATGGGTTGTCCCGGGTCGGTTGTCTGAATGATACCTGTTCCCTGTTTATTTTTGCGACCGGCTCGTCCTGCAGCCTGTGTAATCAACTGGAAACCCCGCTCATGGGAACGGAAATCAGGATAGTTCAGCAGCGAATCCGCAGCAATAATGCCTACCACCCGTACATTCCCGAAATCCAGTCCTTTTGAAAGCATCTGCGTACCCACCAGAATCTGGATCCGGTTATGCTGAAAATCATTGATAAGGTGCTCGAATGAATCCTTACCGTGTGTGGTATCTGTATCCATCCTGGCTACTACTGCACCCGGAAAAAGCTGGGATACTTCTTCTTCCAGCCGTTCCGTACCCACTCCGAGAGATTTCAACTCTCTGCCGTGGCAAGAGGGACACTCTACCGGCAAAGGGTATGAGGCGTTGCAATAATGGCAAACCAACCTGTGTGCCCTTTTGTGATAGGTGAGCGTGACGTCACAGCGCCTGCATTTGGGGGTCCAGGCACATGCCGTGCATTCGACGATGGGGGCGAAACCGCGGCGGTTGCGAAAGAGAATAGTCTGTTCGCCGTTTTCCAGCGCCTTGTTTATCTCCTCTATCAGCGCCGGTACGAGCACTGTTTTCATTTTCTTCCGGCGGCGCAACTCTCCCGTGTTTTCCAGCCTGATCAGGGGTGGCTCAATATTGCCGAAACGTTCATTCATTGTTACCAACCCATATTTTCCGGTTTGGGCGTTATAATAGGATTCAAGGGAAGGGGTAGCTGAGCCCAGCAGCGTTTTTGCTCCCGATATACGGGCCAGCATGATGGCTGTGTCGCGTGCCTGATAGCGGGGCGAGGGGTCCTGTTGCTTATAGCTTGTTTCGTGTTCTTCATCCACGATCACAAGACCTAACCGGTGGAAAGGAAGGAAAAGGGAGGAGCGTACCCCCAATATAATTTCATAAGGTGTTTCGGATAACATCTTCAGCCAGATCTCTGCCCGCTCCTGCTCGTTGATTCCGGAGTGATAAATACCTATTTTATCGCCGAAAACAGCTTGTAGCCGTTGCGTGAGCTGCGTGGTCAAAGCAATCTCCGGAAGAAGGTAAAGTGTCTGTTTGCCTTCGGTAAGAAGCTGTCGGATAAGATGGATATAGATCTCCGTTTTTCCGCTGGAAGTAGCTCCGTGCAAAAGAACGGTCTGCTTACCGGAAAAACTGCTTTGAATAGCATCCGCTGCTTTCTGTTGCTCTTCGCTTAGCGGATAAGGATTGCGGGTAGGAGTGGTTTTCGGACGGAGACGACTTGTCTCTACGATAAAAGGATGTAATATCTCTTTCTGAAGTAACCCGTTCAGTACCGCCGGGGAATGACCTGTCAACTCTCTTACCTCTTTCTTGCTGATACTCTGCCGGCCGGTTTCGGTGAAGAACCAGATAATCTCGTCCAGCAACAATTGCTGTTTCTGTGCTCTTCCAATGGCTGCGGTAATAGCAACATCATCCAGCGTAGGATTGATCTGGAGGTGTATTTCATTTTTCGGGACAAAGCCGGGTTGCAGGTCGGCCGGCATCAAAGGGGAGGGTAGCGCAGCTTTGAATACATCGCCTGCCGAAGAAAGATAATAAAAAGAGATCCACTCCCACAGATCCAACTGTTGTTCGGTTACAACAGGCGTTGAATCGACAAAGGAATGGATTTCCTTGATGGTAAAGTTCCCCGGGGATTGCCGGTGTACCCTGGTTACAATAGCGGTGTAATATTTGCGTCTTCCGAAGGGTACGGTTATCCTCATCCCCCGCCTGATCCTATCTTGCATCTCCGCCGGAATAGCGTAGGTGAACAGACCGGAAAGGGGAAGCGGTAATATTACATCAGCATACATGTATTAAAAATAGATGGCTCCCGTAATACTCCAGGTTTGTGTCTTGCCGTTTAAAGGATCTCGCCAGTTGGGCTCATCCAATGCATAATTATCGGTCAGTTGTACCCCATAGTTTAGCCCTACCTGAAACATTCTCAGCAGTTCTATGCCCACACCAATATTAGCTCCTGCCTGAAATTCCTTGGCTTTGATGTCCTTTTGGATGTCGTTGAGATCGATCTTATCGCCGGAGATCAGATAGCCGACATAAGGACCTGCGGTAGCAAACAACTTTAAAGGAAGCCCCCCCAGACCGAATTTCGCTTTTGCATTGACCGGAAGATTGAGGTAACGGTTCGATACATCACTACTCGTCCGGGTTTCGCCGGTCAGGTTGGAGACGGTCATGCGGTTATCGTTGTATAGTAACGAAGCTTCAATGCCAAAATCCGCTACAGCAAAAGGGAACATCATTTCAAGGGAGGGGCCTATGCTGTATGATGTCAGGTTTTCCACTTCAAATACTTCACTGCTGAAACTGGGATTATTCAATCCCACCTCTGCCTTTACGCCGAATCTGACCTGGGAAAAGGCGGGTAGTACGAGCATGGACAGCAGTACTATCAACATGCTGTTTCTGATGATCTTTACTTTTTTCATATTTGGTCTGTTTAGTAAAACATTTGCTTTGCCCAAAAAAAGGCTAATTTACATATATGACATTGATTAAACAAAAAAGATTGGCTATTGGTTGTTGAATAAACCATAAAATTGAGATAGTATTCTCGCCACATGTATCATGGCATTACAATTATTACAAAAAAAGCGTTTCTCTCCTATAACCAAGGAGTATAAAACGCTTTTTTGTTTTAGAGCCAAGAGCCAGGATTCAAGAACCAAGATACTTAGATTTTGGATTTACTCATTATCACATCGATAAATTATCTTTATTCTTTACTCTTTATTCTACTTAATCCCTGAATTTCGCTTTCAGAAATTCGCGGTTCAACCGTGCGATATTGGTGATGGAGATGTTCTTCGGGCATTCCACTTCGCAGGCACCGGTATTGGTACAGTTGCCGAAGCCCAGTTCATCCATCTTTGCAACCATCGATTTGGCACGTCTGGCAGCCTCCACACGGCCTTGCGGCAGTAATGCGAGCTGGCTCACCTTAGCCGACACAAATAGCATGGCCGATCCGTTCTTACATGCGGCTACACAGGCGCCACACCCGATACATGCCGCGGCATCCATCGCCATTTCGGCATCATCGCGCGGAATCGGGATCGCATTGGCATCGGGAATGCCGCCGGTATTGACCGAAACATAACCGCCGGCCTGAATAATTTTATCGAAAGCCGTTCTGTCCACTATCAGGTCTTTGATGATGGGGAACCCGGCAGAGCGCCACGGCTCTACAGTGATGGTATCCCCGTCGTTGAACCGGCGCATATGGAGCTGGCAGGTGGTAATACCCCGGTCGGGGCCGTGAGGATGGCCATTGATGTAGAGGCTGCACATACCGCAGATCCCTTCGCGGCAGTCATGGTCGAAGACCACCGGATCTTTACCCTCGTTGATGAGTTGCTCATTCAGGATATCGAGCATCTCCAGGAAGGAACTTCCCTGTGAGATCTTTTCCAATGAGTAAGTTTCAAAGTGCCCTTTTTCTTTCGGTCCGTTCTGACGCCAAACTTTTACTTTTATGTTGATATCTTTATCCATGATCGTTGTTTTTTAAGTTTACCCGTTATTCATCAACAGTTTAAGATTTATAGTTCCTTTGCTGACGAACCACAAACTCATAATTAAGCGGTTCCTTATACATCTCCGGAGCTTTGTCTTCCCCCTGATACTCCCAGCAGGAAACATATGCGAACTGCTCGTCGTGGCGCAATGCTTCACCTTCGGAGGTTTGATGCTCTACTCGGAAGTGACCGCCGCAGGATTCTTCCCTGTCCAACGCATCGTGTGCCATCAGTTCGCCGATTTCGATGAAATCTGCCAGGCGCAACGCCTTCTCAAGTTCCACATTGAGTGTCTCTTTATTGCCCGGTATGCGTAAATTAGTCCAGAAGTCCTTTTTCAACTCTTTCAACTTTTCGATCGCCTGTTTCAATCCTTCCGCATCACGTCCCATTCCGACAAAATCCCACATAATATGCCCCAATTCCTTGTGAATATGATCTACGGAATGTGTTCCTTTGATATTCATCAACCGGTCTATTCTGTCTTTGATCTCTTTTTCGGCCTGTTCAAATTCCGGTGTGTCGGTTTTGAAGCGCAGCACATTGATCTGGTCGGCCAGGTAGTTCTGTATGGTATAGGGCAGGATAAAGTATCCGTCGGCTAATCCCTGCATAAGCGCCGATGCCCCCAGGCGGTTGGCTCCATGGTCGGAGAAATTGGCCTCGCCGATGGCAAACAGTCCGGGGACGCTGGTCATGAGTTCATAATCCACCCAGATACCGCCCATGGTGTAGTGAATGGCAGGATAGATCATCATCGGTGTTTCATAGGGATTGTCGTCCACGATCTTTTCGTACATCTGGAACAGGTTGCCGTAGCGGGCTTCCACCACATCTCTGCCGAGACGTCCGATTGCTTCGGCAAAGTCGAGATAGACGGCCAGCCCGGTGTTACCTACACCGTAACCGGCGTCACATCGCTCTTTTGCGGCGCGGGAGGCCACGTCACGCGGCACAAGGTTCCCGAATGCCGGGTAACGGCGCTCCAGATAGTAATCGCGGTCTTCTTCCTTGATATCGGTCGGTCTCAGTTTCCCTTCACGGATGGCTTTCGCGTCTTCCAGTTTTTTCGGAACCCAGATGCGTCCGTCGTTACGCAATGATTCCGACATAAGGGTGAGTTTTGACTGGAACTCCCCATGCACCGGAATACAGGTGGGGTGTATCTGCGTCATGCACGGATTGGCGAAGTAGGCTCCTTTTTTGTAGCACTGCCATGCTGCCGAACCGTTGGAGGTCATTGCATTGGTAGACAGGAAGAAGGTGTTGCCATATCCGCCTGAGGCGATCACCACGGCATGGGCCGCAAAACGTTCCAGTTTTCCGGTTACCAGATTGCGGGCGATAATACCCCTGGCACGGCCATCGATGATGACCAGGTCTACCATTTCGTAACGGGTATAGAGTTTCACCTGTTTGCGGTGCACTGCGCGGCTCAATGCCGAGTAGGCTCCCAGCAACAATTGCTGTCCTGTCTGCCCACGGGCATAGAATGTGCGGGATACCTGCGCCCCGCCGAAGGAGCGGTTGTCGAGCAGCCCCCCGTATTCGCGTGCGAAAGGAACTCCCTGGGCTACACACTGGTCTATGATACTGTTGGAAACTTCCGCCAGACGATATACGTTGCCTTCGCGGGCACGGTAGTCACCCCCTTTGATCGTATCATAAAATAAACGATAGACAGAATCGCCGTCGTTCGGATAATTCTTGGCGGCATTGATACCTCCCTGCGCAGCAATGGAGTGCGCGCGGCGGGGAGAATCCTGGATACAGAAATTCAGTACGTTGAAACCGAGTTCACCTAATGATGCGGCTGCCGATGCACCGGCCAGTCCCGTACCCACCACAATGATATCGAGGCGGCGTTTATTGGCCGGATTGACTAGTTTTTGATGGTTCTTGTAATTCGTCCATTTCTCTGCGAGAAGCCCTTCGGGTATTTTAGAATTTATCTTGTTCATAATATTCAATTTCTTTTTGTTATCCTAACAGGTTGGAGTATCCGAGATACATGGCTATAGCCACAATGATAAATCCCAGGGATATAACGGTCGATACGATATTCCCGAGGACTTTGATCCGTTTCATCCAGACAGTATTATTCAGGCCGGCGGTATGGAGAGCGCTCCAGAAACCGTGTGTCAGATGCAACCACAAGGCGATGAAAGCGATCACATAGACAATCACGACCCAAAGGTTGGAAAATACTTCTGCCACCAGTTGAGCGCCGTCATGCCGGGCACCTTCCATCATGAAAAGTTCTTTGAATTGCATCTGATACCACATCTGATAGAGGTGTAAGATCAGGAACAAAAATAAAAACAGCCCCAGGACAAACATGTTCTGTGACGACCAGGTGGTAGGGGTCTTACTTGAAGAAGCATACTTGTCCTTCCCCCGGGCTTTTCGGTTTTGCAGCGTCAGGATAATCCCGTACAGAATGTGGATAACAAAACCCAGCGCGATGACGCCCGTCCCTAAAATCGCCCACCAGTTGGCGCCAAGTATTTCATTGGCTAGGAAATTATAGGTGTCATAGCTGAAGATGAGCACCACGTTCATTGACATGTGGAAAAGCAGGAACAGAATCAGAAAAAGGCCGGAAATGCTTTGGACAAATTTTCGTCCGATAGATGATTTGATTAGCCAACTCATAAAGTTCTCTTTTTAAAAAATTATTTTTATTTATTATTTTTTTACATTCCTCATTTTGCAATCACCGAAGTAAAACTATTGGTTCCGGCCTACAAAAGTACAACTTTTTATGCATTTACAGAGAACTATTTGATGAAATTTTTCTTTAATTACTCTTTGCAGGAACAGATTTCCCTCCTTTCACCGAATTTTGTTATCTTTGTGCGTTCAAAAAGAATTGTAACTGATTATGGATATAGTATTAAGCGGTATTCGTTCCACAGGAAATTTGCATTTGGGAAATTATTTCGGTGCGTTGCGCAATTTTATCCGGATGCAGGAGGAAAACAAATGTTATTTCTTTATTGCCGACATACATTCCCTCACTACGCATCCCGATCCGAAGATGCTGCATGAAAACGTAAAAAACGTGTTGGTGGATTATCTGGCCGCAGGGATCGATCCTGAAAAATCGGTGATCTATGTTCAGAGCGATCTGCATGCGACAGCGGAATTGTATCTCTATCTGAATATGCATGCTTATCTGGGTGAACTTTCCAAAACCGTTTCATTCAAAGAGAAAGCGCGCAAGCAACCTGAGAACGTGAACGCAGGATTGCTTACCTATCCCACGCTGATGGCGGCGGATATCCTTATCCATCGTGCCGATAAAGTGCCTGTGGGAAAGGATCAGGAGCAACATCTGGAGATGACCCGCCGGTTTGCCCGGCGCTTCAATAATTTCTACGGAGTGGAATATTTCAAGGAGCCGGTGGCCTATAATTTCGGAGAAGAACTGGTGAAAATTCCGGGACTCGACGGCAGTGGGAAAATGGGTAAGTCGGAAGGGAATGCCATTTATCTGGGTGAAAGCCCGAAAGAGATTGAAAAGAAAGTGAAGAAGGCGCTCACCGACTCGGGACCTACGGAGCCCAACTCCGTAAAGCCCGATTATATCGAAAATCTATTTACCCTGCTTCGCGTGGTCTCTACGCCCGAAGTGGTACACCATTATGAAGATCAGTGGAACACCTGTAAAATCCGTTACGGCGACCTGAAAAAGCAACTGGCCGAAGATATTATCAGGGTAACTTCACCTATACGGGAACGGATACTGGAAATAGAAAAAGATGATACTTACCTGCGTAAAGTAACCCTTGAAGGGGCGGAAAGAGCAAGGGAAAGTGCACGGGAAACCATAGAAGGAGTGAGAGAAATCGTAGGATTCAGGCAATTTTAAAGCCCGGTACCCCTTGTTTTATCGGGTAGGAGCGGATTTTTTACCGGCGGAAACAAAATGACGGCTCATTCCGTGTAAACTTTTCAATCGGTTGGTTGTTCACTCAGAAATAAGAAAAAGAAAGTTCGCCTGTATGCTGATATTTAAATCGCTTGAATTAAAAGACAGAGACGTCATCAATCCGTATCTCCGGCACCAAAATTACAGAGCTTCAGATCTCTGCTTTACCAATTTGTATTGTTGGGGAAGGAAATTCGATACACAATTTGCAGTAACCGATAATTGGCTGTTTATCAGATTTAAAGATAATAGCGGCCGGAACTCCTATCTCAAACCGGTGGGAACGGGTGACCTGAAGGGAGCCATCGATCTTATTCAGGAAGATCATTCGTCGTTCAGCTCCCCTTTTCAGTTGCGGGGTCTGACAAGGGAGATGATGGAGGAGATTGAAACCGCAATGCCGGGTCAGTTCGACTACAAGTTGAACAGATCTGTCTCCGACTATATCTACACGACCGAAAAACTGATCTATCTCAAAGGCAAAAAACTGCAGAGTAAACGAAACCATATCAACCGATTCAAACGGGAAAATGATTGGAAGTATTATTCCCTTACCGGAAACCGAGTATTGGTGGAAGAATGTAAGAATATGCTCGACAAGTGGATGAAAGTGAATAAAGAAGAGAAAGACACGTCACTGGTCTATGATGATTATGCCACTACCTTGATGCTCGACAATTTTGAATACCTTAACCTGAAAGGGGGATTGGTTTGTGTGGACAACGAAATTGCCGCCTTTACCATTGGTGAGCCGCTTACCGAAGATACACTTGTGGTACATGTGGAAAAAGCATTTACCTCCATTCATGGTGCGTATGCTATTATTAATCAGCAATTTATTGAAAATGAGGCTTCTGGCTTTCTCTATGTGAACAGGGAAGAGGATATGGGTATAGACAATCTCCGCCAGGCCAAATTATCCTATCATCCTGATATCCTGCTCGAAAAATACAATGCGAGATTTAAGCAATAATTTTTGTGTGAAGATATGTAACCGTTTTTCGGGGTAGAAGATATTTTTTTGTGTCTTAAAAAATAAAGGATATGATCCAGTTCGCCGATGAAACGACAAGACAACAGGTTTGGAAGATGTGGAAAACTGTCTTCGACGATCCTGATGACTATATGGAGATCTATTTTCGTCACAAATACCGTGATGAAAACAGCCTGTTGTACTTGGAGGAGGAGCATGTTGTGGCTTCACTGCAGATGCTGCCCTACCGGTTCACTTTTTGTGGAAGGGAAATCCCCGTGCTATACCTTTCCGGCGTTTCTACGTTGCCGGGATACCGGAAGAAAGGATATATGCGGCAGCTGCTGGTGAAAAGTTTTGAGGAGGCGGCCCGCAAAGATGTGCCGCTGATGCTGCTTGTCCCTCAGGAAGAATGGCTGCTGAAATTTTATGACCGGTACGGCTTCGCACAAACCTTTGACGACGGAACAGAGGAGTTACCTTCGCTGAAAGAATTGACCGGCAGGTACCCCGGCGATCTGGGCGCGGCCTTCAGGGAATTTAACACCCTGTTCAGGCAAAAAGATATGACCCTTCAAAAATCTTTCGACGACTTTTATGCCATGGTGGAAGAAGCGGCGCTTTTTGATTTTCCGACCAAAAGGAGCTTAAAGGGAATGGCGCGCGTAATCGATGCTGAAAGATTACTCTCCCTCTTTGCCGATCGTTATCCCCGGCAATCATTCTCTATTATTGTTCATGACGAGTTGCTGAAAGATAACAACGCTGTCTTTACCGTGACGGATGGAAAGGTCGAGAGAAGGCCCCTTGTGACTGAGTCCGGGGGGAAGGGCGGGGAAGAAACGCTTTCGGACAAGGAAAACACGCCGCAGACGGGCGGGGGGGATTCCTCCCCTGTTGAATCTGCACTCACGGTTGACATAAGGGAATTGGCGCAACTGCTTCTGGGATACCATACCTCCGAAAAGGCGAAGCCGTTCAATACCCTCTTTCCTGAGAAAGAACCGCAAATGCATTTTATGCTCGAATAAATTCAGCTACGCTGTTATTCCCTTCGTTCACGTTATTCAACTTCGTTGTTACTCGGCTTACGCCGTTATTCAATCACTGCATTCGGGTTAGTTACACTGCGTGCGTTATTCATTCGCTCCGCGCTCATGTTATTACTCAATTACAATATAATAACCATCGAATAGCTGTCGAATAACCATCGAATTATAGCCACTTCTTCTTTTTGAAATAATAGAGGATAAAAAGTGACGAGAGAACCATCAAAAGGATGGCGCCGGGATACCCCCATTTTTTATGCAGTTCAGGCATAATGTCGAAGTTCATTCCGTAGATACTCGCGATAAGTGTGGGGGGCATGAAGATCACCGAGACGATGGTGAATATTTTAATGATCTTGTTCTGTTCTATATTTACGTACCCCAGGAAGGTGTCCTGCAGATAGTCCAGACGGTCGAAACTGAATTTGATATGCTCCACCAGCGAGTTGATGTCCTTGATGATCATGGTAAGCTTGGGTTGCAGCTCGGCAGGGATAAATTCACTCCGTAGCATGCTCGACACCACGCGTTGTTTATCAATGATATTCTCGCGGAGCATCATTGTTTTTTCCTGCAGGTTCTTGATTTCCGACAGCAATTCCGCATCGGCTTCCTGCAATGATAAAGAGTTACTCAACTGTGTGATCTTCTGGGTCATGTTCTCAATCATATCGGCATCGTATTCTACGCGGGTCTCCAGGAGCGCCACCAGCACATGCGCTCCGGTGGGATAGTTCCTGGGGTTGGCCGATATCTTTTTTACCGTCTCGTGAAATGAGATCAGCTCTTCACCGCGGACGGTCACCAGGATATTATTTTTGAGGATAAACGATACGGGGTCGGTTTCAAAATTGGATAGCAGAAAGTTGGAGTTGACTACCAGCGTGTCGTTGGTTTCTATATAACGGGATGACATCTCGATCTCGATCATCTCTTCCTCTTCCTGAATATATATTTTGAGGAAATCCTCGAGTTCGTTCTCTACTTCCTCATCCACATCGTTAAGGTCGATCCAGAGGAAATTCCCGATAGGGTTTGACTTTAGAAAATCGAGGCTGCGGCTCAATCTCACGATGCCGTCTTTATGATAAAAAAGTTTTACTTCCGCCATGGTGTCTCTTTTTTGATCGTGATTAAAATTAGTTCAAAAATGGTCTATCTCTCTTCCGGCTGAGCTTGTTTGACCAACGGTTCCAACAGGTTGGTCAACTCTTCGAACTGTTCGATCGACAATTGCTCAGGTCGTTTCGTGAGCATGGGGTCGTCGGGCAAAGGGCTCTCTTCGGACAGTAGTGATCTGACGGAGTTGCGGAGCATTTTTCGTCGCTGGTTAAAACCGGTCTTCACTACCATTTTGAATAACTTCTCATTGCAGTTGAGATGCTTTCGCTTGTTGCGGGTAAGCCGCACAACTGCCGATTTGACCTTGGGCGGAGGAATAAACGCCTGTTCATTCACCGTGAAGAGATACTCTACATCGTACCATGCCTGCAGTAACACAGTCAGGATGCCGTAGGCCTTGCTGCCCGGTGAAGCGATCATGCGTTCCGCAACCTCCTTTTGAATCATACCCGCACAGCAGGGGACGGAGTCCTTGTTGTCGAGTACTTTGAAAAAAATTTGCGATGAGATATTGTAGGGATAATTGCCGATAATGCAAAAAGGCCCGTCGAAGTGTTGCGCGAGATCCATCCGGAGAAAATCCTGCTCCAGAATTTTACCGTCCAGTTCGGGGTAATATTCCCTGAGGTAAGCAACCGATTCACGGTCGATCTCCACGACGGTGAGTTCTCTTTCGTTTTTCAGCAGGAATTCGGTAAGCACACCTGTCCCGGCCCCCACTTCCAGAACGGGAAGCGAAGGAAACCGCTCGAGGGTTGCCGCAATGCGACACGCTATCTCCTTATCTTTAAGGAAATGCTGTCCCAGGTTTTTTTTTGCTTTTACCGGAAACATTGTAATATGACGATTATTCCTTATCTTTACCGCCGCAAAGGTAACATTTTATTACGTAAATCAGGACAAATGCGTTCATAAAAAATGAGATACGGCCGTTGAGCAGGTGCGTTTGGTTGCCTTTGATTAAGAAGTGACTATCCTTATTGTATGAGATAATAATCGATAACAGGTGAAAGTGAATTTGGATTCGGTCAAGAGTCTATTGAAGACCCTCTTTTCCCTGTCGCTCGGATTACTTATTATTTGGGCGATGTACAGGAATACGGATATGAGGGAGTTATGGTATATCATAAAATCAGCCAATCTCGGTGTGATTGGCTCCTCCCTTGTTTTTGGCCTGATAGGGAATATAATCAGGGGATTAAGATGGGAATTGTTCGTGAACTCGCTTGGATACCGTCCTCCAAGAGCCAGCCTACTGTATGCCACCCTCGGAAATTATGCCGTGAACTTTGTGCTCCCGCGTGCCGGAGATATATGGCGTTGTGCAGTGGTGAGTAAATATGATAAGATTCCTTTCCCGAAAACCCTTGAGACCTTCCTGGTAGATAAGATGGTGGATATTGTAGCGGGATTGGCTATTATTTTTATCAGTGTGGCGCTTTACATCGATTTTTTTGTCTCCTATCTCCACGATAATTCCCAGCTGGCGGATAGTTTTACGAACCTGTTTTCATCCGCTTGGATGTACGTGGGTTTGGGTGCCCTCCTGCTGATTATGGGGTTACTGTTTACAGTTTTCAGAAAAACCTCCGTTATGATGAAGGTCAATAAATTCTTCACTACGTTGAAGTATGACCTGAAGCTTATTTCGGAGATGAAGGAGAAAAAACGCATAATAATTTATACGATCCTGGTCTGGTTGTGTTTTTATTTGTATTTTTACATTTGCTTTTATGCATTCGATTTTACGAAAGGGCTTGGTCCTCTGGCCGGTTTGATCGTTTTTGCAATGACCAATATCGGTATCTCTGTCCCTGTGCAGGGAGGAATAGGGCCGTGGCATTTCGTGGTGATCTCTTCGCTCCTCATTCTGGGAGTCACGGAAAAGGAAGCGCTTGCCTTTGCCGGAGCAGTATTCATAATCCAGTCGGTATGGCAGATCCTTTACGGCCTTTTCGGCGTACTCGCCATCCCCTATGTGAAGAGAACTTTTTCGATAAGCGAGTACAGAGGATAACTGGGGATAACTGGCGACAAACCGAACGTTGTCGATAAGCAAGGTGCAGAAAGCAAACTTGTTTGCATTATGCCGTTGCGGGAAAATAACTGAGTTTACTTGATTATGCCGGGCGCAGAAAAAGTCTAGCTTTAGGGAAAAATAACGAAAAATATAATGATATGGCTGCAGCAGAAATTTTGAATTTAGATCCGCAAAGGGTTTGGAAACATTTCTATTCACTCACACAGATACCTCGTCCAACGGGACAGATGAAAGAGGTGACCCGGTTCATAATGGATTTTGGAAAAGCGCTTAATCTGGAAACAAAACAGGACGAAACGGGGAATGTGGTGATCAGGAAACCAGCCTCTAAAGGGTATGAAGGCAGTAAGGGAGTGATCTTACAGTCGCACCTCGATATGGTGCCTCAGAAAAATGCGGACGTGAAGCACGACTTTGCCGCAGATCCCATAGAAACATATATCGACGGTGAATGGGTGAAAGCCCGTGCCACCACGCTGGGCGCCGACAACGGCATAGGTTGTGCCATGATGATGGCGATTCTGGAAGATAATACATTACAGCATCCCGGGCTTGAAGCGCTTTTTACTATCGACGAGGAAGTAGGGATGGATGGTGCAAACGGTCTGGAGAAAGGATTTCTGGAAGGTTCAATAATGCTCAATCTCGATACGGAGGAGGATGGCGAACTCTGCATAGGCTGTGCCGGCGGAAGGGATGTGAATGTATCTTTCCGGTTTCAGCCCGATAAAGCGATCGAAGGGGATGTTGCCTATAAAGTGAGCTTGCAGGGATTGAAAGGAGGACATTCCGGCGTACAGATCCATTTGGGACGGGCCAATGCAAACAAGCTGATGAACCGCTTCCTGAAAGATGTGGTGAGTAATTACGAAGCCCGAATTGCCAGTATACACGGCGGGTCGCTGCGGAATGCCATCCCACGTGAATCGTTTGTTGTACTGACTATTCCCGAGCCACTTTCGGATGACCTGATTGATCTGGTGGGTGAATATGAAACCCTGTTCCGGGAAGATTTTGCGGGTATTGAAGAGAGTATCTCCTTCAAAGCGGAGAAGACGGATATACCTGACGCGCTCTTGCCGGAAGAGGTGCAGGATGACATTATTAATGCAGTGGAAGGCTGTCCCAATGGTGTGATCAGCTATCTGGCCGATTTCCCGGGAGTAGTGGAGAGCTCACTCAACCTTGCCCTTGTAGCGTCTTCCGGGAATGGTGTCGAAATAAAACTGCTGGTGAGGAGTTCTTCCGAAAGCCGTAAAAACTGGGTTTGTTCTTCGGTAGAGAGTCTCTTTCGTCTGGCGGGGGCTAAAGTGGAATTTGAGGGTGATTACCCGGGTTGGCAACCAAATGCCGGCTCTGAGTTGTTGCACACAATGGAGAAGATTTACCTGGAGAAATATGACAAAAGACCCAGGGTGGTTGTGATCCATGCCGGCCTGGAATGCGGGATCATCCAGTCGAATGTGGAGCAGGATCTTGATATTGTTTCTTTCGGGCCTACCATTACCGGAGCTCATTCGCCTGATGAGGCCGTTAAGATCGTTACTGTAGGAAATAGTTATGATTATCTTGTTGAAATTCTCCAGAATTTGAAATAATATTCATGGACAATACGTTGATCGTCTTTGCATCCAATCATGGGACAGTGGAAAAATGCGCGCGGGAATTGTTCAGACGGATAGACGGAAAGGTGGATATCTGCAATCTGAACCGGAGAGATTTTCTGCCCGATCTTTCAGGATACGATTCTGTTATTGTGGGGGGTTCCATCCATGGAGGAAAAATTCAGGATGAGATCTCATCCTTTTGCAACGAGAATCTGGAGTTGCTCGCTACAAAACGGCTCGGGCTGTTTATCAACTGTCTCTACTCGGGTGAGAAAGCGCAACAGCAACTGAATGACGCTTTTCCGGAAGCTCTTAACCGGAAGGCGGTGGTGTGTGATTACTTTGGGGGAGAGGTCGACAAATTGAAGTTGAGTTTCTGGGAGCGTGTCGTGACTACCCGGATGATAAAAAAAGGAGATATGGTTGTTGCGATCTCAAAAGAGAGAATTGAACGTTTTGCCGATAAAATGTCATCTGCCAATGAGTCGAAAAATTAAAAAGCATATACTTTTCCCCGCCGTGTTGCTCATCTATTTTACAATCATGGCTGTGATGGCCTATCCGAGATATAAGGCATCCGGCAACTGGAGTGAATATTTTGGGATTATCGGGATATCTTTACTGCTTGCGCTGCTGCTCTTCTTTATCCTGAAAAGAAAACAGAAGATAAGAGACCGCTTCTCCAAAAAGGATTTTAACCAATGAGATACTTGTTTGCATTTCTTTTATCCCTTTTTACTTTTTTCTCTTCCGGACAGGCTTTTTTTTCTTCCGGACAAGCCTCATTGGAGCCCCAATATTATAAGTTCCGTGTTTACCTGAAAGATAAAGGGAATACCGTCCATTCGCCGGACAATCCGGACACCTTCCTTTCCGGACGGGCAATCGAAAGAAAAAAAAAGGAGAAGGTCGAAATTGACGAATCGGACCTTCCTGTCTCACGCGACTATTTCACCTTGGTAGAGAAAGCGGGCGGAAAGGTCGTTACATACAGCAAGTGGTTCGCTACCCTGGTCGTAGAGGTGAGCGACAGCCTGCGGATCGAAAATATAGAATCCCTCTCGTTTGTCGATTCGGTAAAATATATCTGGCGGGGAAACAGGCCCCTCCACGGAGAGAGAGCCCGTTCCCGTTTAGTGCCCACCGGTTGTGATGAGAAGGTAGATGCTGATACTGAATACGGTTTTACCGATGCCCAGTTCAGGATGCATAATGCCACTACCATGTCAAATGCCGGATTCAGGGGTCGGGGTATCCTGATAGGAATGATCGACGCGGGATTTACCAATTTTGATGTGATCCCCCGTTTTGAGTCGGTCAGATTGGGAGGCTATATGGATTTTGTACCTGACGGCAGTATCTTTGCCTCCAGCGACCATGGCACCAAAGTATTGTCGACCATGGCGGCGGATTTGCCGGGATTGATGATAGGATCCGCACCGGAAGCCACCTACTGGCTCCTCCGGTCCGAAGATACTTCGAGTGAATTTCCCGTAGAGGAAGATTACTGGGTGCGGGCTGTTGAATTTGCAGACAGCCTGGGAGTGGATGTCATCAATACATCACTGGGTTATAACCTTTTCGACGACAAATCATTGAATTATACGCATGCCGGCCTGAACGGAAGTATTTCGTTGATGTCGATGGCAGCCGATAAAGCCTATGAAAAAGGGATACTGATAGTGGTAAGCGCCGGTAATGAGGGTAACAAGTCATGGCAGAAGATCACCCCGCCGGCCGATGCAAAGAATGTATTGGCAGTGGGAGCAGTGGGTACGGACAGTCTCATTGCCTCTTTCAGTTCGCACGGATTGACGGCCGACGGCCGCATCAAGCCCGATCTGGTCTCGGTGGGGAAAGAAACCGTTACTATCGGCCGGGACGGATCGGTCGGACAGACGAACGGCACCTCCCTCTCCTCTCCTTTTCTGACGGGACTGATCGCTTCGCTGTGGTCGGTGAATCCTGCCCTGCACCGTTCGGAACTGCTCGATATCGTCAAACGGTCGTCCGACAGGTATGTCCGTCCCGACTCTGTGTATGGATATGGTATTCCTGATTTTCACAAGGCAATGAAAGAGGTGCTGTCAAAATTAGAGGTTTACCCCCAAAAAGTTACGGATAACGGATGGGTTATCGGCCCTCAGCACTCTGGCGGTTATACGGTGAGTTTGTCTGACCCTGTCTTTTCTCCGGTCTCTTACTCGTTCCGGGTACTCGATCAATCGGGATGTTTAATCTCAGTATATCGATTCAAAGAGGATAAAACTGTGTTTGTACCCTTACCGGATAAGATTCGCAAAAGTAACCGATTCCTTTATTTTGTGACGGAAGAACCGTTTAAGCAACGTATATATAAGGTAGAGATCTGATTATGAATGAATCCTCTCTTACATTATCGGAACTCAACCGTCAGGTGAAAGATGCGATTCGTGATCGTCTGCCGGAGACCTACTGGATGCGGGCGGAAACAAGTGATGTGCGCCGCAACCGTAATGGACATTGCTATCTCGAATTTGTGGAAAAAGATACCGTAACACAGTCCATCATTGCAAAAGCAAGAGGTGTAATCTGGGCGAACATATTCCAGATGTTGTCCGCTTATTTTGAAAGTGAGACCGGAGAGCAGTTATCCTCGGGAATAAGCGTACTGGTGCGTGTCTCGGTTGAGTTTCATGAACTGTACGGGTACTCGCTCACAGTAGTGGATATCGACCCTTCATTCACGGTAGGGGAGATAGTGCGTAACCGGCAGCTTGTATTGAGGCAACTGGAAGAGGAGGGGGTTTTAGCGCTTAACCGGGAATTGTATCTGCCGGAACTCGTCAACCGGATCGCGGTGATCTCGTCGCCCACTGCCGCGGGGTATGAGGATTTTTGTAATCAGTTGACGAATAATCCCGCACGGTTTGTTTTTTATACAAAACTGTTTCCGGCGATCATGCAGGGCGAAAGGAGCGAAGCTTCCATCATAGAGGCATTGGAGAAAGTGTTCCACTACAGGGAACTGTTCGATGCTGTGGCAATTATACGGGGTGGAGGAGCTTCATCCGATCTGAGCTGCTTCGACTCCTACCTTCTTGCCACGAACGTAGCTCAGTTCCCGCTTCCGGTGATAAGCGGCATCGGCCATGAAAGGGATATTACCGTGTTGGATATCGTGGCTCATACCCGTGCGAAAACACCTACGGCGGTAGCTGAGTTTTTTATCGCCCATCTTACTAAAACGGCGACGGAATTGATCAATCTGGAAGAGAGAGCAGTCTCTGAAAGCGAATCCCGGCTGATGAAAGAACAATCGGATCTCTTTTCATTATCCAGGGAGTTGGTATATCAGTCCTCCCTTATGCTGCAGAGAGAGGTCGCCGCCGTACAGCAACTTTCGGGTAAGGTGAGATATGGAGTGAGACGCCTGTTGCAGGATCAATTCCATATATTGGAAAACAGGGCGCAATTTATGCAGATGGTTTCCCCCGCGAATATCCTTAAGCGGGGTTATACACTCACGCTGAAGAACGGGAAAATTGTTACCTCGCTTCAGGATCTCTCTGTCCATGATATTATTGAGACCTGCTTCAGGGATGGTGTTTCTACCTCCGTCATCATGCAGGTTGTGCCGGAGAAGCCTCAGGAAGGAGATTAGATCCTGAGGTTGGGGTGGATTGAAAAAGATCAGGAAAGATTGAATGAGATCGGGGGGATGGAGAAGTCGTAATAGAAAATAATATTGGAAAGTAGAATATTTAAAAGAGAAAATGGAAAAAGTGACCTATACCGAAGCCAAGAAAGAACTCGAAACAATTGTCTCCGCCATTGAATCGGGTGAGCTGGATGTGGATGCCCTTACCGAAAAAGTGAAAAGGGCGTCGGAGCTGATTGCTTTTTGCAAGCAAAAGCTGACCAGAACGGATAAAGAACTTCAGAAAATCTTAGACGACATCGCATGATCCCTGAAAGGAAACAGAATGTGATTATTGTGGCCGGCGGAAAAGGACTTAGGGCAGGAGGGGAGTTGCCCAAACAATTCCAACCTGTCGGCGGGGAGCCGATGTTGATGCGTACCATCCGGGCTTTTCATAATTATGACTACAGGATGCGCATTGTGGTGGTGCTTCCCGAAGGAGCACAACCATTATGGACACAGTTATGCGAGGCACATCGGTTTATTATCCGACACTCGTTGGTGACCGGAGGGGAGACGCGATTCCATTCCGTGAAAAACGGATTGAGGGGGATTTCGGAAGATGAGACGGTGGGAGTACACGACGGCGCGCGTCCTTTTGTGACACCGGAACTGATAGGGCGATGCTTTGATGCTTCGTTTGAGAACCAGTGCGGAATAATTCCCGTGGTGGATGAGGTGAACAGCGTGCGTCAGCTAACCGGGTCAGGCAGCCGCGTGCTCGACCGGAAACAATTGAAACTCGTGCAGACCCCCCAGGTCTTTCCGGCCGGGGAATTGAAAAAAGCCTATGAGACCGCTTTCGATCCCTCTTTTACTGATGATGCATCGGTAGCGGAAAAATGGGGAATGGAAATTCAACTGGTGGAGGGGGAGGAGACCAATATCAAAATCACCACTCCTTTCGATATGGCGCTTGCCGGGTGTTACTTTCAATTGATGGCAAATCGATAGATTTTACACTTTTTCTTCAATAAATAGTAGGGAAAATCGCAATAATTTGAAAAAAATCATTCCATTTTGTCAAAAGATCATAGAAATTTATTACTTTTGAAAGATCAATCAAAAGCAGACCCTATGGAGAAAATAGATAAGTTAGACAGGCAGATTTTGGAGATCATTTCCCAAAATGCCCGTATTCCTTTCAGAGATGTTGCGGAGCAGTGTGGTGTATCGCGTGCCGCCATCCATCAACGTGTACAACGGATGATCGAAAACGACGTAATCACCGGATCAGGATATAATGTAAACCCGAAAGTACTTGGTTATGCCTCCAGCGCTTATATCGGCGTGAAATTAGAGAAAGGATCGATGTATAAAAATGTGATCCCTGAGTTTGATAAGATTCCCGAGGTGACAGAATGCCACTTCACTACCGGCCCCTATACCCTCCTAGTGAAGATCTTTGCACGCGACAATGAGCATCTGATGGATCTGCTGAATAACCGGATCCAGGAAATACCGGGCGTAGTAGCCACAGAGACCATGATTTCACTCAGCCAAAGCGTGAAACGGGGCATTCCGATCATGAAAGAGACGAATGGAGAGTAGGTTCCCCAACCGTAGCATTTCACTCCTTCACCAATACAATCATCTCTGAAAGACTTTTGATCATCTTATTGAAATCGTCTTTCAACTTTCCATATTCTTCAGGTTGTATAATAAACTGTTTTAAGTTAAATTGGGATTCGGTAACGAGTTGATTCTCCGTATTTATTGTTGAATAAGAAAAAGAGATCAAGTCATTTTCTATCAATTGGTTCTCCGGAATATATTCAATTTTATATCCTTCGGGAATCGGGATTATGCTTTTATAGGATTCTCCCTGTAAATAAACAAGGTCAACCGGAAGGGTCCTGTCCGATTGCCTGAATGGATTTTTACTTAAATTCAGAGAACAAAACGGATTAATAAATAATTTTCCGGAATGGTTATCAATCAGACTCTCAAATTGAAAGAAAAAGGTAAAGGGTTTATTCAGAGGAGATATCTCCGGAACCTCAATGTTCGTGAGGTTGATCTGCTCTTTATCCTTTAAATATTTGATCAGATTATCGGGATTTCCGAGATAAGCCGAACGCAGCCTGTATGCATCCGGCCCTGTAGACAAATACATTACCTCAGACTGAACGGTATTGGTTTCGGGAATAATTTTCAATTTTAAATTTTTCTGTAGTAATGATGACGTTTTTTGTTGGATAGTGATCCATTCTTCCGATTTTGGTTTTACCACTAAACCGTCTACATTCATACATCTTTCGGGCAATACGGAATAGTACAAGAGAGGCTCGGTTGCATCAAGAAGCAGAACCCGGTCATCAGCTACCGCCAATACAATAACATAATTAAAAAATTGTTGGAACGGATGGAAAAAACTGATGATCCCGTTGCCCCGGGTACTCAGTATGACGGGGTAGGCCTCTATCCCTTCCGATTGCAGTAATCCCGTAAGCAGCAAGTTGATGTTTCCGACATTCCCGCTTTGCTGTTTCAAGAAATCTTTTAAGTCCAGATCCGCAAACTTCCCGGTGACGCCATTCCATGTGAATTTTGATTTGACAAATTCAGTGATAATTTCAATCTTTTCTTTTGCAGATTTATCTTTAAGTTCAATTTCGGAAATAATTTTAGGAGCCTGTTTCTCTGCATTTCTAATATATTTTCCGAAATAATCATTTTTAAGAAATTCATCGCACATGGCGGGCCATGTCGTCATAATTTCCCTGTTTCCTCCGTTCGGATGATGAAATTTTGAAAGCTGAAAATTGATATTGATCATGTAATCATCGACGGAAGAAATAAATTCCTCATCTTTGAATGCGGGCAGATCATTCATCCCGAAGTTATAAACTACTTCTCTATATGTAAGATTCCTGAACCGGATATCGTTGCTGGGTGTACTGGAAGTAAAAATATCTAATTTATCGGTTCCTTTAAGAATATAAACATATTCGTAATAAGGGATTGCCTTGTAGCTTAAGTTGCTGAAAATAACCGGTATCCGTTGCTGAAAATACCATCTGCGCATATTGAAAAAATAGGGTGTTACAATCGTATAGCTTAACTCGATGACCGAGCCGGGACGTACGTCGGAGAGTGCAATTTTTTTGACACGCACGTTGTCGTTTACTTTTTCCTCGAATATATTTTTCGCTTCCAATTTTGTTTGTGTGAAGCCCTGGTCGATATTATATGTTGTCGCTTCAATGCTTTCGACAGATTCCCAACCCGAATCTCCGTTAAATATCGGAATTTCGAAATTAGCATACTGTACACCCGGTTGCCTGAGGATTTTAATCTTTACCTGCTTCGTCATGCGAAGAAGAAAACGTCCCTGCTCATAGTTTCCTGAATAGTAGTATTCCCCCTGATTGTAAAGCATGACGGCATCCGCATCGGGATCGTTTTCGTACTCTTTCATGACCATTTCGTATTGGGTTACCCTGCCGAAATCGCGCGAATATTTTTCCTGCTGGGCGAATCCCATCATTGATAAGAAGAGGAAAGCGGAGAGAATTGCACTTTTTTTCATTATGTATTTCAGTTAGGTGCATTTCATTAAAGAGTCTCGATATGAATGTTTTTCATTTCGATGTTTTTCATCGTTTGAATGAACCGGAAGAACTCTTCATATCGCTCGAATGTGTATTTGCCTGT
>ENA-UOOI01001679-UOOI01001679.1-fermentation-metagenome-genome-assembly--contig:-NODE-1679-length-21878-cov-7.153554_pt1 | contig 21878 bp, 23 predicted proteins | sample MGYA00245779_ERZ724027 | MGnify/ENA primary metagenome ERZ724027 (study PRJEB28704, sample SAMN03018318) | fermentation metagenome | biome: anthropogenic terrestrial biome; feature: soil; material...
TGCTCCTTTGCAGGAACCACGCCAAGTTCAGGCCGATAAACTTGCGCGGGGTCTAATCGGCATCAGCCCAGGCCGGCATGGATTTCATGTAATATTCGGCGCGCCTTTCGAAGTTGGTTTTGCCGTCACTGGGGGAAAACTCTTTGAGCCAGTCGGCAAGCCCGGCTTTAATGGCTTCGCGCGGTAGTAGGTTTCCTTTCTCGTCAGTGCAATACTGACAATACTTTCCCCGGGCGTTGCTTTGGTTGAGCGGCATACCACATGAGTGGCAATGTGTTGACATACTGAAGACCCCCTTCTGATTGTTTGTCTTCAGTATAATTCAGGACTGTGACACCTTTATGTCAGTATTGTTATTTGTTTTTATGAACGTTATAGATTTGGGCTGCTTTATCGCACAGCAGTTTGCGGATGTGGGGCGGCTCAAGAACCTCAATATGTTCGCCAAAACTAAGCAAAAAGGTGTAGACCCATTCGTCTTCAGGCCAGCTTACCTGAGCCAGGAGCCTGCCGTCGCTGTAATCTGACAGTTCATCGACACCAAAATACTCTTCGGCTCTGCTCCTGGCTTCCGGTGCAAAAGCCAGCACTAGCTTTACGGGTGGGGAGGCCGGTTGATACGAGTCCCAAATGGAACGGTAAGAGCCCTCCCGGCGCTGGAATGGCTGACCGGTAGCTTCCAGCTTTAGAATGCGAGAAAGCCGGAAGATGCGGAAGTCATTCTGCATGCGGCAGTAAGCAAACAAATACCAGGTGTATCCTTTGAAAAGCAGGGTCATTGGTTCGATGACGCGTGTGTTCGTAGTGCCGCGCAGGTTACGATAAGTAAGCGTCAGCAACTCATTATTCGCGATCGACTGGCTGATCATTCTGAATTGCGCCGTTTGCTTGGGTGACGTATCCCATGGTAAGTAATCGATCACAAGTCGCTCAAGGTGTTGCTCCATTTCCTGCGCCTTATCCTGCGGCACCAGACTGCTGATTTTTTCGAAGGTGGATTCCAGGAGGCCTGGGCTGCCGTCAAGAGTCGAGGCTATATTCCGCACTCCGCGCAGGGCCGAGAGAATTGCTGCCATGTCTTTAAAGTTCAGTAGGCGTCTATCGACTGTATAATTTTCCATCAGCGAATAACCGCCGCCACTGCCCGAAAGGCAAACAACAGGGATTCCAGCCTGTTGAATGGCGTCGAGATCGCGATAGATAGTGCGCACCGATACTTCAAAACGCTGCGCCAGTTCGCGGGCAGTCACTTTCTCTCTGCCGAGCAGGATAATGGTGATGCCGAGCATTCGATCAATACGCATGCTAATTCTCCGGAAACCTTAGTCAGAGTGACGCGCAAATGCGGGCGATGCCATTGGCGATCTGTTGCTCGCGGCGCTTGTTTTTCCAGTTAACGATTGCTGTAGCACAAGGTGTAGCGCCTTTTGATTCGCATAAGGTTTTCATCTGACCGATGGCGCGGTTTCCGCCCATCCAGGGATAGGGGAAGTGCTGCGTCATCAGGCAGACAGTTTTCTTGCCTTCGATTGGGCCGACCTGTTGCAGGAAGCTTGTCATGCCAGGTGAGAGCGAGAAGCCCTGTACTGGGGCACCAAAGACCAGGGCGTCATATTTCTGGAAGTCAGGGAGAGCGGCGAATGTAACTGCGGTGCCTGGTTGCACAGCGTCGGGAATATTGAGCCTTTCCAAGTCGACAGTGTGACCGTTGGCCGTGAGCTGCTCTTTCAGCTTGAGGGCGACGCCATAAGTATTGCCAGTTTGAGAATGCACGAAAATTCCTATACGCACGTTAAGAGCCCCCTTTATTTGCGTTGCTTTTGGAAGGCCACAGCCTTGGTGTAGCAGGCTGTGGCCTTTTATGATGTGTGGGACGAGAGATTTGGGTTCGAAATAACTAGAGTATGAGCGGCATGCGCGATATGCGCGATATGCGCGAAGCGCGAAAATCTAGAACGGGAGCGTACCCCAACCCGGGCCGATGCCGGTCGGGCGGGCGGCCAGCAAATTATCGAAGTTGAAGGTTTGGTTGGGGTAAATGCTACCGTAATATACAAGAAAATCACTCTGATTTGTCAAAGCGGTATTGTAGTTGTTGGAGCGGAAAAAGTAGTTGCCGCCTAAGAGAAATTCGCGGGCCACATTCGTTCCCCCCAGAATGGTCAGATCGGCGGAATAATAGTTGCTAACCGATGTACCATTACATTCAAAGGCGTTATTATGGATCATTCCGGCTGCCGGAGCACTGTCCTCAAAGCCGTTGAACAGAAGAGCGTATTGAGTGTTGACAAATATATTGGATTCGATATTCAGTGTAGAAGTTACCGATTGTACGATGTCCAAACTTAGGCCGTCAAAATAGCAATTGGTGATATTAGCCCCGGAATTAGTCAGTGAAGTCACTGTAACGTCAGCATTACTTATGAAGCGACAATGACTCAAGGTTGGTGAACATGAGCTGAACATCACAGATTGCTTGTCAACCGCGCCTGACAAATCCTTAAATTCAGTATAGTCAAAGCCCGAGCCTTCTGCGGCCGTAATCATACGTAGTTCATATCCGCCACCTGTACTCGAGAAGTAAATGGGGTTGGCCTGGAGGCCTTTGGTGGCAAAGACACCCTGGCTGACATAGATTGAGGCTGCTTCGGTCGCTGAGAAAACAACCCTTGCCCCAGGTAATACGTAGAGCTGTGTGTCTTCCAAAATGTCAAGGTCACCTGCGAATGATACACTGTTTTCAATAACATAAGGACTGTCAGCGACAATTGCCGTGAAATTGGCGCTAGTATCAGTGGCGGTTAAGCGCGTGCCGTGCATGTTGAAAATCTGATTGGAAGGTGGCGATTCTTTCTTTCCAAAGGCAGTAACATGGTAGTAATAGAGGATGCCGTCTGCAACAGCAGAATCTTTGTATGTATTGCCCGATGCCGCGACCGTTGCTATTTTGGAGAGGCTGGTCGGGTTGGTACCCCGGTAAATGTAGTAGGATGTTACTTTATCGGCGTCGCTTATTTCCCACGAGAGAGTGATGGCCCCTTTTGTGCCGCTGCTTGACAAAGCAATTGTTGGCTCTTTGCACCCAATGATTGCAAATAACATTAATGAAGTCAAAAACAAAAGTACAATTCGCTTCAAACTAACAACTCCCCAATACTAGTGTTGGAATTTTGCTCTGAACTCGCTTACTTAAGACCTCAGAGATTGAGAATGCCGTCGTGATATTCTCCCGGTCAAAACTCCTTTCATAATAAAGGTGTGATCTTATTATAGAATAAATTTTTCTCCAATACTACTATTGATCTGTTGAGCGATCCGTTGGGGAGGCGATCCGTTGGGGACAGTCCCCAATGGATCATTGCCAACGGATAGGATCGCGAAAGGCCGCAACCTCGAGTGAAGGTTACGGCCTTTTGTTATTTGTTACTAGTAAGGTTTTAATTAGGGTAACGGATAAGCGTCCAATCCTAGAACGGCAGCGCGCCCCAACCCGGGCCAGCGCCGGTCGGACGGGTGGTTAGCAAATTTGCAAAGTTGAAGGTTTGGTTAGGAGATTTCGTATCGTAGTATACGATAAAACCACTTTGATTGGTAATAGCGGCATTATAGTTGTCGGTGCGGAAAAAGTAGTTGCCAGCCAAGGGAAATGTGAAGGCCAAATCAGTCCACGCCAGAATACTCAGATCGGCATGAGAGTAATGAGTGTTCCCGATCCCATTGCACTCAAAGATGTTATTGTGGATCATCCCAACCACCGGAGCAGCACTACCTGTGGCGAAGTTACTAAATAGAATGGCGTTTTGGCTGTTGAGAAAGATATTAGACTCTATATTGAGTGTGGATTCTACAGACTGCTCGAAACCCAGTGATAAACCGCTGAAGTAGCAGTTGACAACATTAGCGCCTGAACTGGCAAATTCAATTGTCTTGCCGTCGCTAATGAAGCGGCAATGACTAAAAGTTGGTGAACACGAACCGACGCATACAGCTTTAGTTGTGTCCGTACCAGTCAATTGCTGGAATTCGGTATATTCCAAGCTACTACCTGCTGCAGCTGCAATAATACGGAGCTCATATCCGGAGTCAAAGCTGGAAACAGAAATCGGATTGGCCTGTGTGCCCTTGGTGACGAATAGCCCTTGAATGACATAGAGCGAAGCCACATCCTCTGTTCCAAAGACGATATCTACTCCGGGAAGGACATAAAGCTTAGTGTTATTCACAATGCTAAGGTCACCCTGCAGCAAAATATCATTTTCAATAACATAAGGACTGTCAGCGACAATTGTCGTGAAATCAGCACTCGTGTCCGTCAGACGTGTGCCGTGCATATTGTATGTTTGGTTGGACGGCTGCGATTCCGATTTACCGAAGGACGTAATGTGGTAATAATAGAGCGCGCCGTCTTCAACAATAGTATCTTCGTAGGTGGTGGCGGGAGCGTTGACAGTCGCAATTTTACTCAGGTTGCCCGGACTGGTACCGCGATAGACGTAATAAGACGCCAGATCGTTACCAGTGCTTGCCTCCCAGCTAAGAGTAATCTTGCCTTTCGTGCCGGCGCTTGTCAAACTGCCTGGAATGGTCGGTGACGGGTCTTTAACAGTAATTTCCCATTTTTTTGAGACGGATTCTTTACCGTCAGAGACGGTCACGACGGCTTCGGTTACTATGGGGTCCCCGGGAGCAGTCCAATCGACGGTCGTGCCGGTGGCGCTGCGAGGTGAGCCGGACTTGAAGACCCAGGAATATGTCAATGTAGTGTTCTTGTTTGGGTCAGAGGCGTTAACGGAAAGATGTATCGTCGCTCCTGTATGGACCTCGATTTTCAACGACGAGGGTGTAAAGGAATTGATGACCGGTGCGCTGTTGCATCCCGTAATCACGAGTAGCAACACTAAAGCAAGAACTAGAAAAGTGATTCGCTTCAAGGCATTACCTCCCAATATCAGATTTTGAGATTTTCCCATGAACTTGGGTGCTTATATTATAGTACAAATATTTCCTATCTTCCATTCCAATTTTGAGGGGAAGGTCTGTCCCAAAATGGCCCAAAACAATCCGATTGGGACAGTCCCCAATCGGATTGTTTTGGGCCAAACAGATCTGTCCCCAATCGGATCAGAAGAAAATGCCGCAACCCGAGTGAGGGTTGCGGCATTTGTTCAAGAGTTGTTTGGTTTTCGTTTTGGAACTTTTAGAACCGTCCCCAAAGTTCCGTCTTCGTCCTCGGCGTTTTATCTGAAGAGGATGGGGGCGGCGGTTAGTGCCACGATTTCCAGCAGCTTGAACAGGATGTTGAGGCTGGGGCCGGCGGTGTCTTTACATGGATCGCCGACTGTGTCGCCCACGACCGCGGCGGCGTGTGCCGGGGAGTGTTTTCCGCCGTGATTGCCTGATTCAATATATTTCTTGGCATTATCCCAGGCTCCACCAGCGTTGGACAGGAATAAGGCCAGCATCACGCCGCTAACCAGGGATCCGCCCAGCATGCCACCGAGGGCTTCTTTACCCAAGATCAGCCCGGTCAGGATCGGGGCTGCCAATGCAATAATCCCAGGGATGATCATTTCGCGCAGAGCTGCTTTGGTGGAAATATCTACGCAGCGCGCATATTCGGGGCGTGCCTTACCTTCACGCAGCCCCGGAATCTCACGGAATTGACGCCGCACTTCCTCAATCATGTGTGCGGCGGCCCGTCCAACGGCATCGAGGGCCTGGGAGGAAAACAGGAATGGGAGCGCACCACCAATCAACATGCCTACAATGACATAAGGCGACAGCATATCGATCAACTTGAGATTGGCTGTTTCAGCATAGGCTGCGAATAAGGCCAGTGCTGTAAGAGCGGCCGCGGAAATGTCAAAGCCTTTGGTAATGGCAGCGGTAGTATTACCAACGGCATCGAGTGTATCAGTTACCTTGCGTACATCTTCCGGCATGCCGGCCATCTGCGCAATGCCGCCAGCGTTGTCGGCGACTGGGCCATAAGCATCGACGGCAATCGTCATTCCGGAAATGGACAACATTGAAACGGCACTGAGCGCCACACCATAGAGACCGCCGAAATGGTAGGCCAGAATGATGGCACCCGACGTGATCAGAATCGGTATCATCGTGGAACGCATACCGATTGCCAGACCGCCAATAACAATTGTGGCCGGCCCAGTCTTAGCTGATTCAGCCAGTTGACGGACAGGTTTTTTCTCATCAGAGGCATAGTATTCAGAAGATATGCCTACGAAGATTCCGGCCAGCGGTCCGGCCAATACTGCCCAGAAGAGCGACATGTCACTCAGATAATAGCGCACCAGGAGGAAACCGCCGAGAATTGCCAAAGCGCCCGTGATATAAGTGCCAGCGTTAATGGCACGGTAGACGTTGCCGTCACCCTTGATGCGTACGGCGTAGCTGCCGATGATGGAGGCTACGACTCCAACTGCAAAAAGCAATACCGGGGCAACAATGGCGCGCGGACCCATGTGCGCAGTAAGAGCAATACCGATCGTCATGGCTGCAACCATAACTTCAGCTTCACTCTCAAAAAGGTCTCCACCCATACCACAGACGTCGCCGACATTATCACCGACATTATCGGCAATAACCGCGGGGTTGCGTGGATCATCTTCCGGAATGCCGGCTTCGACTTTGCCGACCAAATCAGCGCCAACGTCTGCTGCTTTGGTAAAGATGCCGCCGCCGAAGCGCGCAAACAAGGCTACCAAAGAAGCACCCAGGCCATAACCGGTGATAAGCTCAGGGTGTCCAAAGAGGACATGCAAAAAAGAAATACCCACCAGATTAAGGCCTACTACGGTTAGGCCCATGACAGCCCCGGCGGGAAAGGCGATTGACAAAGCGGCTCCAATACCCTTTTCAGCGGCGCGCGCTGTGCGCACATTCGCCATCGTGGCAGCGTTCATGCCGATCAGACCAGCCAGCAATGAGAGCGCCGCTCCGACCAAAGCGGATAAGGCAGCTTCCCAGCCTAAGAAAATTGCCAAAAGGATGATCAGGACTACCAGCACAATCGCGACAGTCATATATTCGCGTCGGATAAATGCAAATGCGCCTTCGCGGATGGCTTGATGGACTTCCACCATGCGTCCGCTTCCAGGATCTGCGGCCTTAACACGTCGGTAAAAGCTCCAAGCTACTCCCAGCGTGATCAGACCGATAACAGGTACCAACCAGAACAAATCAGAAACAAGTCTTTCAATCATGGAATCAAGCATTTAGTATTGCCACCTCCCTGCGATGCGAGGAACATTCGCAAATCCTCGCCCAATTTACTATAATTCGTCTTTCCCTCCTGTCTTCCTGCAAAATTCGACGAAAAAAGTTAAAATAAGAGATCCTGATCTGACAATTGCAGGCAGGGACGCAAAGCAATGTCACGATGAAACCGGGCGTAACTCCAAAATACCCTTGCGCGCATGATATGAACAAAAAAAGGATTTTGACACTTGGCAGGGAACAGCCATAAATGCAAAACCCTAAGGCTACAACAAGGAACAGCACATCAACAATAGGGCAACGGTAAGTCAACGCTAAGGGAGAAGGTATAAGAAATGACCACGACTAATACACTGATTACGTTGCGAGAAGTCAATGCTGACACAGTTCGGGACATATGCAGGCTATCGGTAGCTGAGTCCCAGAAAGGCTTCGTGGCACCTAATGCGGCTTCGATCGCAGAGGCCTACTTTTGTGACAAAGCATGGTTTCGTGCGATTTATGCCGATGAACTGCCAGTCGGATTTGTAATGCTCTATGATGATCCACAAGATCCGGAGGGCCCCGTCTATTATTTGTGGCGTTTCATGATCGCTGCAGAGCATCAGGGCAAAGGCTACGGTCGCAGCGCGATGGAATTGCTTATTGAAAGAGGTCGGAACAGGCCTGGCGCAGTCAAGTTTGAACTCAGCTGCGTTCCGGCCGAAGGCGGAGCAGAGCCGTTTTACGAGAAGTTTGGGTTCAAACGCAATGGCAAGTGGGAAGACGATGAGGTTTGCATGGAAATGGCGTTCCAGTAGAAGCTGTCGCAAAGGCAGATACTGTTTTAATTTGGGGGGATTCGCAGATGGAATGGAAGGACTTATTTCCACCCGAGACAAAGCCGGAAATACAGGACATGGCTATTTTTATCGGAGGCGAAGCCGGTAATTTATGGTGTGTACTTGTAGATTACATGGAACAGACCTACCGGGCTAAGCCGAAAATTACATACAGCGGTTGCACTGGCAAACCCGGATGGAACGTCAAGTTCCAAAAGAGCGGTCAGTCTTTTGGTACCTTTTATCCGGAAAAGGGTTCTTTTTCAGTCCTCATCGTCATAAGTTATAAGCTGGATTCGCAAATGCAGGCGATTCTTCCTACGCTAAGTCCCGAAATAGCGGAAACCTATCGGCAGGCAGGCGACTTTATGAAGAACGGCAAGTGGATAATGTTTCGCATCAAAGACGCCGCCGACCTAGAGGATTATAAGCGTATCGCTGCGGTTAAAATGCTACGGTGAAATTACCGTAGCGAAATAGCTGCATGAATTAGGCGGCGGATTAATTAGCTACGTGACAGAGGCAGGTGGATTGATTGGATAAAGGAAAAATCCCGGAAGTGCACGCATTCCTGAATATGCTTGCCGAATCAGCCGACAAAACGAAAACCGAACTGCGAGAAAAAGGTTGGGAATGTGTGCTGTCGCACTCCACCGGCAATTACCTGAAAATTGCGCAGCAATACGAGGAACAGCGCTATGCAATTCCCCTGATAATCGTTGATGGTATTGGCGATATCGGTTTTAACCTGGATGGCGTATTTTTTGAGTTTAGGCGTGATCCGAAACGCTATGATTTTGCTGAACTGATTGACCGGTTATCCAAAATCAGCAGCCAAGTCGAAATTTATGAATACAAGGACGACCAATACATCGACTATTATCGGCCTGGAACTGATCCAGAGGTAGCCGGTTTGCGTATCGCGCGGGATGGTAACTTTTGTGTCATGATCGACTTGTGCTTTGCCGGAAAATATGCGGCGGAGAGCGTAGCTGACTTGTTTGCCGAGGCGGTGCAGGTGATTAATCAGTGCCAAATGTAGCCTGGGGCCAGGGAGAATCCCAGCCCCAGGAAACCGCTCACTCTTAGAAGAATGGTGATGCTACATAATACTGAGCGCAATAAGACAGATCTTCCAGCCAGCATCGGTATCCCTGAGGTGCAAAGTCTTTTTAACTTCATCATCTGTGGTTGAAGGATCAGGATCGATGACACCGTCAACCACGGCATAACCATCGTAGAGATCCGTTTTGATAATGCTAAATGTGAAACTCGGACCAATGGTTATGTCATTCACTAATAGTTCAGCCAAATCCATGGCTGGGACTCCTTTATTTGGAGATATGTTAACGGCTGGCAGGTGTTTCGCATTCTGCCCACTAACTGCTTTGCCTGACCACTGACGGCGATGGATATTTTATTTTTGCGAAAAAAAGGATCATTGGAATAACCGTGGAATCTTCCGATAACATAAAAGAATAACATGAAGATGATACTGTATATCTTTTGGGGTGGTGTCTAATAGGTCGGAATTCCAGGTATTCGAGGAACTATGAATTCCAGAAGTTTGAGGATATAAGCTTCAACAGATCAGAAAGAAAGGGAGATGGGCTGCATGAGACCAGGAATAGCCAGTTTTGCGGTGGTTGGCGTTTCGATTTTGATCTTGTTGTTCGTCACGCTGGTTGGTTGCGGAGTCAAGGCGGAAATAACGGTGCAGCTGGTTAAACTGTCAGATAATACACCGTACGCCGTCTCACAAATGAAAGTGTTCCTGGAAGACGAAAACGGGAAGGTCTCCTCCGCCCTTACGGATGCAAATGGCAAGGTTGTGTTTCCAGTAACAGAACTGGGAAAATATAAGGTGATCCGGGTGGAAGGTCTGGACGTAACAGGTGGCGCGGAGGGCGCGATCGGTCGGGAATTCGTGAAAGCAAGCCCTATCAGCACATCAGTTCCGCAGAACGATCATGTATATACTGCATGGCCTACGGTAACCATCGTTGGCAAAAAGGACCAGGTTGAGATCCAAAGTCCGATCCCAACAGTGCGCAAAACAACGATACTAAAGGCTGAATCAGTTGATACTCCGGACGAGGCTAATTTTAAATATTATGTTCCGCAAGCTACTGCCGGGCGTCTGATTATTCGCAACAAAAACTGCGATTGTGGTGGCGGGTTGATTATTCATGCTTCGGGAGCGAATGACAGAAGGATGTCTTTTAGCTTAAGCCCGTCTGATTGGGATTGCACAATGAGGTTTTGGGATGGTTTGGATGATGTGATCGCGCTTAATCCCGGGAAGGTAGGAGACCCATGGACTATAGAGATACCGGGCAATGGTGACTGGGCCTTTACGTCGGGAACAGCGGCCTTTTCGAGGGAAGCCGATGGCTCAAACGATGCCACTGACAGTTTTGGTTTATTTGGAAAGGAACCAGGTTTGCTCGCTTTCGAGGTCTACAATTATGGCATACCCAAAGATCCACCTAATGATCACTACCGCTTTGACTTTGAATTTCAGAAGTTTGAGGAACTATAGGCAGCTTGAGAATGCGCGAAGGCCCTCCGCTTTGTGGGGGGCCTTCTCTTTCTCTAGCTGCTACCAGCGCGCCTGATGTTCTTCCGCCCAGCCAATCAGCCCGGACAGTTCCACCGGTACGCCTTTATCATCAATGATCGTCCCATAATAGCGGCCGATCATCTGATGCATATCGGATTTAATAATGACAAAATTAGTATGCGCGCGCCGATCAAAGAACGGTTCAAAGCGTAAGTCGACCCGCTGCGTGTTGGCGGTACGGATGGTCCAGGGTTTCATAAGGTCATGGCGATCATAGGTATAGCTCACATCCTCGTGCAGCTTCGACACGCGGCCATCGAACCATATTGCATTTTCAGTCATGCCTGTGCCATCGGTCCAACCGGCACCCAGATTGCCACCAACCAGCCGACCGTCCTGAGCCAGTCCGGAAAATGATCCCCAGTTCCAGCTACTGGCGTAAGGCCAGATACCTCTGCCTAAGTCAAGACATGCATAGGTTTCACCGGGCTCAAAGGTTAGGGTGGTGCCATCCAGTTCTATGGTACCCGAAGCCCGCAAACAGTTTTGTTTGGAGGTAAACTGGAAGCGGCGGCGGCTCCAGGGGATGACTACATTGAGCGATTCAAGCGCGGGAGCGGTGGTAGTGTCGGTGGCGGGCGCTTCGGGACCCTTGCCGCCCATGCCCTGTATCAGGAGATCGGCGTTCAGAACCACACCGTCGAAATCGGGGATGCTGGCTCTCAGACGGGTGCCGCCCTGCTCGGCATCGGCGGTAAAGGACACATGCATTTTGGGGTGCCTGATCATGATATCGCCATCGACCGTGTCAGGCATAGCACAGCCGTGCGCAAACGGAATGATGAGGGATTGCTCGTGAAAACGCAGTGTCTGAAAGTCCAAGTAATAAGCGAAAATCATGGCCGCATAGTCGAGGTTGGATACAGTCACCGAGAACAAACGCGTTTGGTCAGCGGCACACCAGTAATTCCATCTTTTTTTGCGTGCCCAGTGCCCCGACAAGTTGCAGTGATGCAGCGGCTGTCGTGACCACCCAATGCTTGTGGGGTTCAGCCGTCCGCGCGTGTCGCACAGTTGTTGTGCGAGCCCAGTCAGTTCGGGTTCATCATAGTAAAGAGAGCGCAGCTGCTTAGTGGTACTCATTAGTGCTGAGACCTCCCCGAAATAGTATCGACTGCGATTACTTGGCCTTAAAGAGTTCAAGGGTATCGTCGTCTGAGGTGAGGGTCAGCTTATCGCCCTTGATTTTAATGGCATAAATCTGAGTGTCGCCTAATCTAAGAAAGCCTTCGTATTCCAGCTCGATGTGTTTCTTATCGGGGAAACGGTAGTATCCGGAGTATGGCATTCTACCAACGCCTTTTAAGGTGCCGTCTTTGAAAAACTCAATACCTACGCCTTTCGCGGTTGTCCAAGTGCCGACGATTGAGTTTTTGGGATGGGAAGCAATACTGATCACAAAAATCAATAATAACCCAATGATAACAACAGTTGCGGCGACATATAGGGTGGTAAAGGTGCGTTTGTCGGGTTTGGGAATACCAACACGCTTTGTGACAGTGGCGAGCTGTTTGCCACATTGTCCGCAGTAGATGGATTCACCAGGCTGATACGGGGATCCACAGTTTGAACAAAATCCGCCGGCGGTATTCGTCTTCAATAAATCTCCCCCTAATTCTGAGGTGCATAGACAAATGCAACGTAATCGGAACTGCCTTTCAAATTCTTGCCTAAAGCGAAAAATCCTGCCATTAAATTGCAGTGTCCTGTAATTACGGCAGGAATAGCGCGACAAAAGGACAAATATGATAAAGTAATGCCTGATGACAGAATATACTTCTAAAGGAGTGGATGTTGGATGAGTAGTATTTTTGATAAGGTAAAGCGTGAATTAAATAAAGGGGTCACGACTGTAAACGTGAAGTCCAAAGAGCTGCTAGCTATCAACCGGTTGAATGCGCTCATCTCCGCTTATCAAGACAAACGCGCGACCTTGATTGTCGAATTGGGCAAAGCGACTTTTGATATGTTTGCTAACAGTGCTTTTGATGAGTCGCGTTTGGTGCCTAAATGTCAGGAAATTCAGGATTTGGACAATAAGATTGCCGGGGTTGAGGCAGAGATTGCTGATATCCGCAAACAGTCCCAGCAGGTTTTGGCTGAGGCTGCCGGGGACAATGATAAAGATCCGAATGCGCTTACTTGCGAGTGCGGTAATGTAGTCAGCGAGGATATGAAGTTTTGCAATAAGTGCGGCAAGAAGTTGGAATTCCCGCTGCCCGAGCCTGAGACGGGGACGGAATCCGAAGCCGAACCGGCGGAACCGGCGGTCGCAGATCCGCTGCACTGTTCATGCGGGCATGTAAATAAAGAGGGTGCCAAGTTCTGCATTAAATGCGGGCAGACGCTTTCCTGATCCTTTGATCCTTTGGGGACGGTTCTATTGGTTCAAATGTAGCCATGAATACGAATGAACCAATAGAACCGTCCCCGAAGTTCCGATACGTCACATCTCTTCGATTTTTTCGATGCCTAGAAGTTCCAGGCACTGGCCGCAGACATTGCGGAATGCGGTCACCAGGGCCAGCCGCTGTCCAGCCACTTCGCTGCGCAAAACCGGGCATTCGTGGTAAAACTCATTGAAATTACGGCATAAGTCAAAGAGATAATTGGACAGTGTCGACGGGGTCAACCGGGCGCCAGCCAGTTTGACGATGTCGGTAAACAGGTAGATCTTCTTCAGGAGCCGCACTTCGAATTCGCTGACCTCCCATGGGTTGGCATCGAGCGGCACATCCGATTTGCGTAGAATCGAAGAGGCACGCGCATAGCTATAGAGCACATAGGGTCCGGTATCGCCTTCGAAGCGCAATGCTTCCTTAGGATTGAATACCATGTTTTTACCGGTTTCGGTTTTGAGCAGTTGATATTTAATGGCTGCTAGGGCGATTTTCAGGGAGCGTTCTTTCACTTCCGCCTCGCTCAGCTGCCAGCGCTTGTTAACCTCCTCAGCAGCGAGGGCCGCGGTCTCCCAGATGAAATCATCCGCATCAACGACCGTACCTTCTCTGGATTTCATCTTGCCTTCGGGGAGCTCGATCATGCCATGGGATAGATGATGAACACGACCGCCGGTGCATTCCGTATCAAGCAGATCCAGAATGGCCTTCAGGACTTTGAAATGATACTCCTGTTCATTACCAACTACATAAATGGAGCGGTCATAGTTAAACTCCTTCGCCTTCAGGTGGGCGAGGTAGATGTCCTGCACAATGTAAACGGAAGTGCCGTTCGAACGCAACAGTACTTTTTCATCCAAGCCGATGTCGGCCAGATCCACAACAACCGGGCCGTCCTCTTTTTTCTGGAACAGCCCCTGCGCCAGACCATCGAGGATAATTTCACGGCCTTTTTTGTAAATCTGGCTTTCGTAATATTCACGATCAAAAGACGTCCCGAAAAGATCAAAGGTTTCGCGGAAGCCTTCAAAAGCCCAGCCATTCATCGTGCGCCAAAGAGCAACGACCTCGGCATCGCCAACCTCCCATTGCTCCAGCATCTGCTGAGCCTGATCCTCATAAGTCGGATCTTCCTTAGCCTTTTTCGCAAATAGGACGTAATAGTCGCCGACAAAGTGGTCGGGCTTGGTGCCACTGTCGCCCGGTAAGGTGCCCCCACCAAAATCCCGGTAAGCCAGCATAGATTTGCAGATATGTACGCCGCGGTCATTAAAGATACAAGTCTTATAAACCTTGTTGCCATTAAATGATAAGATGCGAGAGACGCTTTCACCAATCGCAATGTTGCGCAGATGGCCCAAATGTAATGGTTTGTTGGTGTTGGGCGAACAGAACTCCACGACAGTCGTTTCATGAGCGCCCCCCGCACCGAATTGCGGGGCGAGTGCCAGGTCCAAAACGCGGGCAGAAAGCCAGGAGCGGTCAAGAAATACATTCAGATAGCCGGAAACCGCTTTCGCTTCGGCAATAATCGGATCGTCAGCGATTTTACTGGCAAGATCCGCCGCTATGATCGCGGGGCTTTTGCGCAGCTTTTTCGCCAGCGTGAAGCAGGGCAGAGCATAATCCGCCAGCGTTTCATCAGGGGGAATTTCGAGCAGATTACTGATTTCATCAGAAGTCAGATCCGGAGCCAGATGTTTGGCCAGAAGTTCGATCAATGCAGTTTTCATAATTACAATGACGCTCCTTTGTCAGGTTAGGTTAGGTTGGGTTTTCCCAAACCCCGGTAAAAGGATTTACACGCCCTTTTTTCCGTTGCTTGGCAAACCAATCTACAATACCTACGAGAAATAGCGGAAAAAACCTTAACCGGTCCCCGCTGAGGGTGATAGCCATCCATAGACGCTCGCCAGTGTTATCATATTTGCTTATAATAAGCGTATCACGCCAGGATAATGCCTTGACTTGTACTATGTTGCCGGAGCAATCCAAATAAAAGTCGCCTTCGTAAGAGAGATCGGTTAGAATCTGCCGTTCTGTTTGACCATCCGGCATCAGCATCAATAAAAACAACCAGGAATTAGGCGTGCGTTCACTTTCGGAGTCTTGGATCAGGGATTTGTGCTCCCCAATCGCATAGAGACACCCGTCCTTATTGACAACTATTTTTGTAACATTGTTCACCCGATCTATTTTACCATCAAACTCGATCGTTTTTGACCAGGTATTTTGTCCGGCAGAAGTTGTTCTGACAATATAGGCTGTGGGACTGGAAAAATCGTTTATGGGATCCTTGGATGTCCGGAGATAACCTCCCAGATAAACGTGATCCAGTTCATCGACAATTAGATCCGAACAATGAATATAAGGATTAATCTCCTGATCCCATAAGTGATTGCCGTCAGAAGTCATTTTGTTCAGTATAGAGCGGTTTTCCACAAAAGTAAAGAAGTTGCCGCTACTATCAACACAAAACAAATCATCAGAGCTTCCAATCCAGTCGCGATATGACTGTGTGTGCATTGGCAATCCCCTGGAGCGGTTGAAATCTTCAGTAGCCAATTGTTTTTTGTCATTGAACCCGATCGCGCTCAGTCGATCGTCGGCAATACGTAGATATCTGACATATAGATGTGTGTTTCTTTTCCATAATAAATTGCCCTTTGAATCAAATTTAATCACGCAACTATCCATATTGTTGCCTTGAGGCACAGTATTTTTGTCTTGAAGCACTGCATTGCTGTCTTGAGGCACTGCCAGAGCCAGATAGAGATTGTCATTTTGATCAACAAGCATATAGGAAGGATTCGGATGCTCGAAGTCGTGTGTCTTTAACCATTGCCGATTGCCGGAACTGTCGAACTTAACCATTTCAAGTTTGCTTGTTGTCATCATTAGGTACAATTTATCCAAAATCACATAGGAACTGCCGGAATAGTCGGTGAAGGAGTACTTATAACGCCTGACACACAAACCTTGACTGAAGAGGATATAGGCAATAAACAGGATCCAGATTGCGGTATCCCATTTCTTCAAACGAGGTCTTCTCTCCAAGTAAGATGTCATGAACGCGAAAGCGATCGTGATTCCGATCGTCAGAATCAGGTCTGCGTTAAAGAAGAACTTCAGGGAAGCACCTCCTCAACCTCATCCGCCGTGCGATTTGGGCGTTTAGCCCTAAGAAGCTGCCATACGAATAGGGCAATGCCTGTCAATTTAAATATCCAGAGAATCCAGTCCGGCCTAAGCGAGTGTGCCTTCCAAAGCTGCCGGCCGTCAGGACCATATTTGACAATTGATACTGGTCCGCGTCCCGGACTCAGACTGAACAGGTAAGCATTACCAGCGCCATCTGTGTCAAATTCGAATGGTGTTTCCACAAGTTGACTCCAGACAACTGATCCATCTCCTGCGATCTTAATCAGAGAATACTTTTTCTGCTCGGGTTGATAGGCTTTGTAATGTTCCATCACAACATAGGCGGAATCGGCCGAATCGATGGAATCGCTTTGGATAAAACGTATATCTGTAATCCGATTAGTGTCGCCACGCTGCCCGGGTGTCAACTCCTTAGTCCAAAGGAGTGTTCCTTCCGGGGAATACTTTTCCAAATAGGCCTCAATACTGTAATATCCAGCGCTATACAAACAATCCTGTTGATCAAGCGCCGTAGATGTGCGGATAATCTCAACATTCTCAGCGCTATCAACCTTATCAATGCGGTATTCCCAAAGGGGCTGGGACGGTTGGTCATCAGGGGACTGGGACTGCTGGTCAGCAGCGCTCAGCTTGGCTATGACCGAATATCTGTCATAATAAGCCCAAACAATGAAATCGCCGCCGGAATCAATATGGAGATCCAGCTTTGTATAGCGTTTTGGATTGAGGATCTCATGAGAGAGCGCAGTCGAACTCAGCAATTGTCCGGTTTCAATGTCATAGTCTTGATATAGTCTTTGATCAGCCCTTGTGCCCATGACGCGCAGATGATCCTGGAAGAAACGCGTGTCAAAAGCGTTGGTTTCTATGACGCGTTCCCATAAAATCTGGACTTCCGGATCAAGTCTGATCAAATGAACGTTGTTATTGGGGGAGCCCACTGGTGGCAATGTACATAAGTATATACCCGCCTTAGGACCGGCGATAGCAAAGAAGGAGAGGGGAAGGAACTCGCCACCGGAATATAGCCTGTTCCATTGCAGCTTACCAGAGTAATCAAATTTCATGATGCGGGCAGCCGACTCAGAAGGATCTCCAGACCTTCTGTGCGAGGAATCTGTGTAGTCAAAAACGTAGCAATTGCCGTACTGATCAGTGCAGGCATCGTATTGATGCAGCGAATCGGTCGGAATAAGCAAGGTATGTAATATATAGAGGAGGGCAAACAAGGTAAAGAGTAAATTACCCAATCTGGGCCGCCGGGTTTTTTGATAGTGGTTTGACCGTCGTATCCGGTTCACCCCTATGGCAGCCAAATATGACACCAGTACGAATGCAATTCCGATCAAGATGGCAAAAACGGTACCCGATGCGAAGTACAGCTTCACGAATGCATCTCCTCCAGTTCAAACCAATGAATGCGCCGGTCAGGAATAAACCCCGCCTTCAAGGCCAGATTCATTGACTTGCGGTTTTGCTCTTCAATGTGAACGAAGGTTAATTTGCCCAACGCCCGCAACTTCCTGATCAGTGCGGATGTGATGAGGCTGCCATAACCGTGGCGACGGTAGGGCGGAAGCACTGTCAAAAGACCCATTGCCCCATCATCCTGAGTCATTATCCAAGCCGCGAGCTTTCCATCTTCGCGAATCCCAAACGATGGTCCTTTTTTGATACGCTCGGCAATAAAAGCCTCCGTGGTGTAGGCCGCATAGTCGTAATTGGCAAAGATGAAAGCGGCGTCATCCGGGGTTAGTTCGACTAACGGCGGGTCCTCTTTGTCTGCGGCAGCGGGAACGACTACGCCGTCGGGCAGGTACAACTTGAGACAGGATAACCGCCAGAGCTCGCGTCGATTTTCGGTAAGATGCGGCAACATCCAATCCTCGATAATCGCAAAACAGGTATCATTGCCGGTAAGCCCGGCAGATAAGGTGTAGAACTCATCCTCATTAGCACTACTGATGTAAATCCAGTCCCGATCGCTGCGGCCTTTAATCATTACGGAATCGCCAGCGATGGAGGCACCGTGGATGGGGTAGTCCCCGATAAAATTGATAATATTGGCGTTGCGGATGCGATCGCGATTCAGAATTGCCAGGGCTTGATCCAAGTGAACCATGGGAATCAATCCACTCCTTGCCTAACTCAGTTTATGCGAGCATCACGGCGATCATCACGGAGATCATCACGCTATAGTTGTCTGATCGCAGCTTTCTAGGCGGCGCGATCGCTAAGCGGTTCGATCACTGTTCCGGAATTGATCATAGCGCATGCGGAGTAACTCCCGGTTTGGCCGCAGCAACTTGTTTTCTGGAGTGAAGAAGGGCGTTTCATGCAATCCTTGAATGGCAAACCTAAGGGTCGGGCCATCCGATTCACTCAAAATGTCCGGGCGCACCTCGAGGACAAAATTGTCCGGGTTAACGCCGATAAAATTATTGTCGAAGGCGGCATGATGCAAGTGGCAGAGCGCCATGCCATTGGAGACGACGGGTTCGCCATCCGGGTGGCTGTCCGGGATGATGTGGGCGGCATCAAGTAATTCTTCATGGCGGAGTCGGCAAAAGGCGCATTGCCGCTGATAAGCAGCCAGTACACGCTCCCGGAAAGTCCTTTGATGCAGACGCACGCGGGTGGCGGCAGTGATGTAATTCCGGCGGGGGGTATCAGTATCCTCACCGGTGAGTAGATAATCGCCAAACCCAGCGATATCACTCTGTTCCGGAAGAGTCAGGTATTGCATCTCGTCAACGGTTACCGTAAAGGTGAGCGCCGACGGATCATCATCAGCAATAAAGACTGGCCAAATCGGAAGATAGCGTCCGGGGGCCACACCGTAAAAATAGATCAGCGGAATCCGGGACGTCATGGCAGTGCGCAGACCGACATTATCGCGATGGCTCGGGTCGGTGCCCCGGTAACGGTAGTGCAGAAAGTTGTCTGTGGAAAATGTGTCATTGTAGGGACCATTGGCGACGGTCGTGATTGATAATGGCACTTGATGCAGTATGGCAGGTTTGAAGATGCCCTGGGGACCGACGAGCGGGACGCGCCTTCCTTCAAAAGGGAAGCCTTGTTGCAGGAGTGTGCGCGGGAGTTCGGCGCCATGAATAGCCTTCTGTTTGGCTAGCCAAGTGAAGGCGGCGACTCTGATCTTAGTATCATGTGTGCGATCAAACATCACTCGGATGCCTCCTCAGCAGATATCGAGAAGTAAAGCCACTTTTTCATGCGTGCTCAGATTCCCTTTAAAAACAGTCTGAGTAGGGGACGTTTTTCAGAACGAATATTAGTCCCTGCCCGGGTTCAAAGGCTTGCCTTAGACACAGAGTGCGATCACCTAGGGCCGGGACCCCGGAAACATGAGTCTCGGTGATGATGACAGAATCTATAAACTCTTTGATGCGCGTGACCCCGATGTATTCTTTATCATCGAGGACAACCTTGTTTGCCCATTCGGCTCCGATCACCAATGGCTTTTTCAACAGAATGAAGTTTTCCTCCAGATCCACGATCTGATCAGCAGTGATGCTCAGTTCGGTGTTAAAAAGCCGCTGTTCATCGCCTTCGCCCCACATCATATTTCTAAGGACGAATCTCTTTTCATGATCGGTGCTATTGACTGCTTCAACTTTAAAGTAGCGTTCATATTCGGCCGATCCGATATAGGCAGAGTTATAGCCGACTGACCAAGGGAAAAAGTCTGCCATTTGAACTTGTAAGAAGTCCACTTTCTTTTCGGAAGATCGGGCGTAGCTGTCATATAGTGCAGGATCAAATTTCTCCAGGATCTTATATCCGGTAATAACATCTATTTCAAATCCATCTGCGTATTTTATTCTTTTCTTATACACTCTCAAGGGCGCATCGGAAGTTATGTCAGGAGGCGAAACAGGATCATTGGGGTTCAGTTCTCCCATTGCAAAAGGCTGCCACAGGACAAACGCGCCGAAGAAGTCTTTAAGTGTCCAGTAAGCGCTGTTGCCATCATCGCTGGCGCGATATTCAATAAAATCGCAAACCCGTTCTTCAGCCCGTATTTCCTCAATATTCGCGAGCGCGTCAGGTGTCGCCCGGGCAGATTCATTAAAGTTGTTTTCGGCCATGGCTATAGGTGCTGTTCCGGGAACGACCCCGGAATCGGGCCCGGCCTCCGATTTTTGCCAGGGCTTGAGAAGGATGACCGTGATTAGTATGATTGCAATCACGGCAATAATGGCCAAGAAGTAAAGCCACTTTTTCATGCGACAATCACTCCCTTAATTCCGTCCAAAACAGTTGGTCAGGATCATCCGGTTGGGATTTCGTCAGTCTTACAATGGCTAAGTATGGAAATTATCCCAATTTCGCAAAATTCCTGCTTGCGAAACGAAAGCCGCAAATCGCCCAATCCAGCCGAGCAGGGATAGGGAGACCCTTCGCGAAAAGAGTCTTCAGGCGGGCCGTTTTTGCGAAGGAGGAGATGTGCATGAAAGTTGCAAAAAAAATCGTTTTGGCAATTGTTTGGATGACTATCGCGGTTTGCCTCCTACCGGTAGCCCCGGTGGTGCAGGCTAATGATAGTCAGTATAATGGTAGTGGATTTAATATCTATCCTATTGAGTCACAGGATATTATATTAGAATATGAATCTCTTAATATCACTCAACCCGATCTGTCTGACATGCGGATAGTCTGCTAACGCCTGCTGATCAGAAGGCATTAGCCAGACTGACAGAATATCTGGATACGGCGTTGCAACCGGAACCCTGATCCTCCTGCCCACAGGATGACGCGGCACCGGGGTATGCTTCTTACCAAATACCTGGGATTAGCCGACTGCGAACTTTGGCGGCGTAATCGGCATAGCCGGGCAATTCATTTTGGAGAGTGCGATCCTCAAGACCGGTACGCACAAAAAGTAAGACAACAGTGATTATGGACGGGACGAAAGTCCATAAGGAACCTAGTACCAGCGGGGCGGCCAGATCAAAAATAACAGCGCCTAAATACCCGGGATGGCGGACGATTCTGTATGGACCGGCGCTGACTACGTTTTGCCCGCGATCGTTCTGAATCCGAACGGTTGAGGCAAAAAACGGATTTGACATCATCGCCCATAATGTGAAGAGCGAACTGCCAATGGCCAGGATTAGCGCTGCGATCCATAGTACGGTGCCCGCGCCGCACACGCTATCCGCGCTGCCAACGCTGAGGGATGCTGGGGGAATCAGGGCACTCCATCCGAAACGGGCGTCAAGGCCGGCTGTAACCATAATAAACAGCGGTCCGGCCAAACTGATCAGTGGCGCAAGCAACTGATCCCATTTTTTAGTGCCAGCTTGCATTTTGGAGCGTTCCGCAATTAAGTCAGGCCTGCGCGGGATCAGCAGCAAAGCGCATAATACCTGAGTGAGGACAGTTACACCGAGGTAAACCCAGCCGAATGTCCAGTTCAACCTGCCGGCAGCCAGAAACAGAAGTGCTCCGTAGATTACACACATGGCGGCCATTTTGATCGCCCAAAGCAGGATGCCGCGCCTAGTCTGATCATTGGGTGTTACTTTTGCCTGTGTCATAAAAATCCCCCTCCGCCGTCGCTTGGAGAATGGTGCTATTCTGTATGAAAATTGGCCGAATTTAATTAAATCCCTG
>ENA-UOOI01001680-UOOI01001680.1-fermentation-metagenome-genome-assembly--contig:-NODE-1680-length-21874-cov-3.569412_pt1 | contig 21874 bp, 21 predicted proteins | sample MGYA00245779_ERZ724027 | MGnify/ENA primary metagenome ERZ724027 (study PRJEB28704, sample SAMN03018318) | fermentation metagenome | biome: anthropogenic terrestrial biome; feature: soil; material...
ATTCTGTGCGGTCAATGCTGTTATTGCGCTCATGGCATATACTCTATTCGCAGTCATTGTTTTAAGATCTGCCTGAATTCCGGCGCCTCCGCTGGAATCACTTCCTGCGATTGTCAGTGCTGTTTTCATCTTATTGTCCTCTTTCTGCTTTGATACTATCTAAGCCTGAATGGTTCCTTTTACTTCTTCACTTAAATCAGATGCAGCTGCTTCAATATCCGTTCTTGCAAAGATCGCACTGATCACAGCGATCCCCACAATACCTGACCCTCTCAACTCCTGCACATTCTCTTTGGTAATTCCGCCGATTGCTATCACCGGTATTTCTACTGCTTCGCAAATGGCTCTCAGCTTATCATGGCTGACATCTTCCGCATCATTCTTAGACCCTGTAGGAAAAACGGCCCCGACGCCAAGATAATCAGCGCCGCATTTCTCCGCCATAATAGCCTGATTTACTGTTTCTGCTGATACACCAAGAATTTTATTCGGCCCGATCTTCTCCCGTACCACCCCTGCATCCATATCACTCTGCCCCACATGGACACCATCCGCATTCATTTCCAATGCAATCTCCACATTGTCGTTAATAACAAAGGGAACACAGTATCTTCTACAAAGTTTCTGTATTTCAAAGGCTTCCTGCAGAAAATGGCTTTTATCCAAATGCTTTTCGCGCAGCTGTACCAATGTTGCCCCGCCCTTTATTGCCTTTTCGACCTGGCTGTATAATGTCTCATTTCCAAGCCAGCTGCGATCAGTTACCGCATAGAGGTGAAGAGCTTCTTTACAAAACTTCATATTTTGCACCCCTTTTCAAAGTTTCGCCATCCATATGATAAATTGCATCAATGATGCGGTTACGATAGGTTGCATTACCATCCTCCGGTTTCATATGACTCCATGCAATTTCTCCTACCAGTCCCATCGTACATACCGCGGCAGCTGCCGCCTTTAATGGTTCGTCTGGATTTGCCGTGAGAAATGCAGTCATCATTCCGGAAAGCTGACAGCCGGTTCCGGTAATGCGTTCCATCCCCGGTCTCCCATTGCGGATCACATAGCAATCTTTTCCATCGGAAACCAGATCGACCGCTCCGGTAACTGCAATCACACATCCGACTTCCCGAGAGAAATCTTTTACAAATGATACCGCACTTTCCAGACTGTCTTCTTTGATCTGATCCGCCAGATCGGCATCAACACCTCTGGTGCTGCCACTGCCTGAGGCAAGTGTCTTAATTTCCGATATATTACCGCGGATGGCATTCAGCTTAATCTGCTTCATCAGTTCTAAGGATGTCTTGGTCCGCAAGTTACTTGCCCCCGCTCCGACAGGGTCAAGAAGGACCTGATGATGCAATTCGTTTGCCTTTTTGCCTGCAAGGAACATGGCCTTAATCGATCGCTGATTTAAAGTTCCGATATTAATATGCAGCCCCCCGCAGATACTTGTAATATCCTCTACATCCTCTGGTTCATCTGACATAATCGGGCTGCCACCAACTGCCAACAAGGCATTCGCTACATCATTTACCGTAACATAGTTTGTAATGTTATGTATTAACGGCATCGTGTTTCTCACATTTTCTAAACAGTTCTTCATTTTACATTTTCCTTCCTTATCTAACGGGTCCCACAAAAAAGCTGCATACCACCAATATAGTGATATACAGCTCATAATTCGCTTTATGATCCTACGTTGGCATTATCCAAATCAGGTTATAGGTCGAAGCAACTTAAGCTTCCTCTCAGCCCATTGTTATGAGCTCCCCTATTTGAATTTTTAGTTCGAAACTATAGTATCTCTTTTGGGAATGAAATTCAAGAACGAATATACTGCTCTGCCTTTCTGTGAATTTCGCTTTTCTTGGTCAATGAAGTCTTCGTCAATTACTCACTGCGGGTGCTTTTCGAATATAGTTAGTGCTATCAATCTGCTCCAACATAAACCAGGCCAAGTCGGTACGTGACAATTTTGAACTAAACTTGTCTTTCCCCAGATAACCGGCCTGAACATGTTTTGATAGTGGTTTGTCTGTCAGAAGTGACGCTATTCTTACGAGTGTCCAGTCTGTATTTGAATCACGAACTAACTGGCTGTATTTATTAATTTGTTCGTAGGTAAGCGGCCTGCCTCGTCTGATCATGGATCTTCTCATCCTGAAACGGAAACTATCCTGATCAAGCGGATCCTGATAGCTGGTTGTAGACAGAACAATAAATCTTTTAATTCCACACTCTTCCAGCACAGATAAAATATTCTCAATTCCGATACTTAGTTCTTCATCAGAAGGCTTTCCTGTCGGACCCAATGCACTGATTACACAGTCAGCACCTTTTATAGCAGTTCTAATCCTTTCCCTATCACTAAGTTCGCCTTGAACTATCTCTAATTTAGGACTCTCAATATTAACCTTCCGAGAATCACGGACAAAGGCAACTACATTATATCCACGGGTAAGTGCAAGTCTTACAACCTCACTCCCCGTTCTTCCTGTCGCACCAAAAATAGTTATTTTCATTTTGTTGTCCTCCTTCAAATAGGAACATCTTACTCCTATTCTCACCCTTTCCCTGCTTTTAAAAGTCCATCTTAATTACAACTTTTCCCTGCGGATGTCTCTTAAGAACATATTTGATAGCTTCTGTTGTTTTGTCCGGTGTATACACATGGTCAAGATATGGTTTCAGTTTACCGTGATCAGCCAATCTGGTCAGCCGCTCACAATACCTCCATATGCTTTGACGAGCTGGACAACATAATGTCCGACCCCGCCGGAGGCACCCTGCACAAGCACCTGCTGCCCCGGCTGAATCTTTGCGGAGTTGATTGCTCCAAGAGCCGTTATGCCGCCGGTAGCAAGCGCGCCAGTCTCTTCAAAGGAAAGTGAATGTGGCTTTGCAGATACATCCTTTTCATTTGCCAGTACGTACTCCGCCCATGCACCGATATATCCTTTTGCAAGGCCATATATCTCATCACCTTTTTTTAGGGATTTAACATCTGTACCAACTTTTTCGACAATGCCGGAGAACTCAATGCCAAGCGGTTTTCCTGTGGCATTCATAGCAATGTTAATCATATGTCCCAGACTTCCAAAACGCATATATTCCATATTTGTGATTCCGGAAGCCTCCACCTTTACAAGCACCTGCTTTGATTTCGGCAGTGGTTTCGCAATATCTACTGTTTTGAACGACTGTTCCGGTTTTCCCACTTTCATGTAGATAACAGCTTTCATTTTTCCTCCAATTTTTTATTTTTACTCCACTTCTTCACTCCTAGTCTTCACTCTGACCTTTATAATTGTGTGTTTTCTTTGTACTTTTTCTCTAGATAGCGAGTCACTTTCTCATCGTATTCAGGGTATTTAAACTCCATTTGTAATGCGACTCCAGTTGATGCATTTCGAAAAAGCTCACAGCATTTCCAGAAAGAACTCCATATGTTCCCTTTTGTATCATTCCGATATGTTTTCATAACATCCTTCCATACATTGATAGAGAGATAATTTTTGATATACTTATAATTCTTTCCCATACTGGCGGAGAAGTCAATCTCTATACCAACCTGCCAGGATAACATTGTATAAAGCTGGTTTCGCATATTGGTAAGATGGTCAATTGCATAGGGCAATTCATCTCGACACAGCCCCTTAACAACATAAGTAGATAACCACCAGAATTCATTACAGCAGTCATCAAAACAGAAAGGGGTTGGCCGCTGAACCCAATAGTCTATATCTGTCGATGACGGAAGCACCGGTACTCGATGGTCCTTATCCAGTAATATCTTAATCAGCTTATCGTTTTGCAGATATTTATTTAACTCCTCAATCGGAACTAAAATCAAGTCAATTCGTGTTTCATCTTCGAATAGCATTAAGTAAGAAAACCAGTTTCCCAGTTCAGGTGGAAACAGGTCCATTGCCTCAGGCTTCTGCAAAATGATGCGCTGTCCGAATATATCAATCCACGATGGATGATCAAGAAAGCTCTGCATTTCAGTTACAACATAGACGATATCATAATCCTGAAAATCATCTCTTGGCACATTTGGATTTGTGCGTGATCCATTCATTCCAACTACCCGAACACGCTCGTCTTTTTTTGCTACAGACAATATCAACTCATACATTTCTTTCTCAGTTCGCATAATCATTCTCCCTAGTTTCTATTTTTAAACTTTCGGATTTCAAATTCTTTTCCCTGAATGTGTTCTGTTCTAATTGTTTCCATCCTATATTGCTCAAAATCCTTTCGTAGTGTCAATGTATTCAGGCAGTCAAACCCGATTTTTTTATATAGTTGGATGGCACGAATATTTCTTGCAGCCACTTCGATATAAAATGACTCCGAATACTGTCTGACCAAGTTTTCGATCAACTGTATTGCTTTGCTTCCGATCCCTTGTCCCTGAAATTCAGGCATAACGAAAATATCTTCCAGCCAGTCAATTTCGCCCCCACGACTTCCGATGTGAACAAAGCCGACTTTTTCTTTATCCTTTTCTATGAAATAGAATTTATGACCGGTCTTTGTCCAATTCTGTAAATCTTCTTTCGCTCCTTTGACCGTTATTTCTTCTCCATTATGTACTTTCCAAAAAGCTTGGATTAATGAAACAGCTAATCCTGCCTCGCCTTCAAATAAAACCAGAGAAATATTAGACAACTTTATTCCTTTCTGCATGATCCGAACCTGTCTCTTCCACGTTGTTATTTGAATGATATGTGATATCCATATTTGAATTATACAGTATCGTCTTCCCTTATACAAGTACATTTGTTCCATCTTCAATTACCTGCGTAAATTCGATGGAAGTGTCTTATATCCCCGTATCTAAAGATAGGGGTTTTACGACACTACCGATAAAAGTTTCCTTTGAAAAAGTTTTTATTTTCAAGCTTCTTTGCAGTCATGCGAAACATCACACACCCATCCGGACATACAAAATCTTTCACATATTTACTGCTTCCTCCGATATTTTCCAGATCACCACCACTTCTGACAGCCTCCATAACCGGGAACATAACCATCATTAACTTTGGGCAGATTCCAAGCCCCTGCTCATTTACAGGACTACCATATGTACAAGTATATTTATCTCCAATTTCTTCACCATTCCGACAGTAATGTTCCGTGCGGTCACCCCGAAGAAATCCTGTGACCTCAATTTCAAATTCATACTCTTCATCATACCATTTCTTCATATCAGCCTCCTCTCATACTCCTAGTCTTCACTCTTACCTGTCTTATTGCGTGTTTTCTTTGTATTTTTTCTCTAGATAACAAGTCACTTTCTCATCGTATTCAGGATATTTAAACTCCATTTGCAATGCGACTCCAGTTGCTGCATTTCGAAAAAGCTCACAGCATTTCCAGAGAGAACTCCATATATTCTCTTTTGTATCATTCCGATATGTTTTCATGACCTCATTCCCATAATTTTGAATATATAACACCTCCACTATCTATAAATACCGAGTTAACCTGTAATCGTCGAACTGCTAAGTTATTTTCTCATCATAAAACTGTACCGTCTGTGTTGATTTTTATTTTACCTTAAATTGCTACTTCAATCAATACACTTCCCCGTTAATTTATCTTATTGAGCATATATCGTACTCTGTCTATTCTGCTATTCGGGCGGCGGAAGCGGGGTTATGGATAGACCGAGTTGTGAATCATATCAACTCTGTTCCAGGGAAAATCCGAAATACCAAACGCCATATGCACGGGCATTAAAAAAATATGGCCCCGAGATACTCGGGGCCCTGCAGCTAAAACTCATCCCACCCGATGAGGTGATTTTATCACCTAAGCTGCTGAAACACTAAAACCAATAAGAAAAACCGCTGTCAAAACAGGCAAAAAACTTCAATTTATAACAGGGCCTGTGGAATTAACTTTTTCATACACCAAATCCAGAGGTCTTGTTTGCCATACCCAAAAACAAGAAGTTTCTCAAATCTAAAAAACATTATAACATCATTTAAGAGGTTCTCAAAAAGGTGTCCTTTTATCCTTTTCTTTGACAGCAATTATCGAGGACAAGCCTTTCCACTTCGGGACAACTTGGCCCGAAGTCCGCAGGATTTTTCTCCGTTTTATAATCTGAAACGGAACTTTATTCGTGTCACTCACCCCTGTAATGCAACCTCAGTTGATGCATTTCGAAAAAGCTCACAGCATTTCCAGAAAGGACTCCATATATTCTCTTTTGTATCATTCCGATATGTTTTCATAACTTCGTTCCATACATTGGTAGAGAGATAATTTTTGTGTACTTATAATTCTTTCCCATACTGGCGGAAAAGTCAATCTCTTTCCCGACTTGCCAGGATAGCATTGTATAAAGCTGATTTTGCATTTTGGTAAGATGATCAATTGTATACGGCAATTCATCTCGGCACATCCCTTTAGCAACATAAGTTGATAACCATCTCTCTCCTATAATGCTCTACAGATGCTTCCTGGTCATTCTTATCTGCAGTCAATGCAGAATCCATGTCCAACTGCAATCAGATTCGGAGAAATTGCCTTGAGATCCTCCTTAAACTCTGCAAGTGCTTTCTCATTCGGAACTCTTTCGGCGTCTATTGCATTCACTTCATCGATCCAGCTTCCTTTGATTGTTTCGCCGACACCATTTCCAAAACGCAGAGCGATGTCGCCAGAATAAAGTATTCCGCTGTTTTCTTCAAAACACAGGATGCCATTCTGCAGGTGAACCTCTGAAGGATAATCTACGAACTTCAGTTTCAACTCCCCGTCTGTAAACGTTTCTCCGCCCTTTTTCTTCTGTATCACTCCCGTATATCCGTACCCTGGAAGTTCTCTCGCCGCAAGCTCACCGCAGATGACGGTTACATCGGGATATGCTTTCTTTAAAATCGAAATCCCGCCGCACTCGTCGGATTCCACGTGAGAGACAAAGATATACTTAAGAGGCTTGTCTCCGAGAATCTTCTTAATGTCAGGCAGAATTTTCTCTGCCTGCTGCGCAGTTCCGGTTGCAAAAAGGATCGCCGGATCGGTATCCAGCAGATACTGATGAATCGTAAAATTCATCGGCGGGATATAAATAGAGAACTGATAAAGCTTGTCTGTAATTTTCTTCATAATTAAGTCCTCCTTGACTATGTCTTGGTTTTTAAGTAATATAAAAGCAACATCTGTTGTTATAATAGCAGAGATCATCCTCCTTTTCAATAAGGAGCGGCTTATCTGCAACACATGAGGAGAATTGTTGCTTTATGAGAAGAAAAAACCTGACTGGTGAACGTATCATGTCTTATATTACACAGGCGCTTTTGATACTAATGAAAAATGAACCATATGAAAAAATCACGATATCCGAGATTGCGAAAAAAGCCGGTGTAGACCGAACAACCTACTACCGCCACTTTTCTTCCAAAGTAGAGATCCTTTCAAAATATTTGGATTCTATCATGCAGGAGTTTCTGGACACCTACAAAAAATCCGGTAGTACTGATTTCACGCAGTATATCCTGACAATTTTTCGCACCATTTATCTACATAAGGATAATCTACTGCTCATTCACAGATCAGAACAGTCCTATCTGCTCCTCAATGTGCTGTCCAAACGATTCTTTTTTGATGAATTTATGAAGAACGCAGCCGTTGAAAAGCAGTATGAAGTCTCCTATACGATTGGCGGCATTTATAACAACTGTATTTTGTGGTTTTCCCGTGGCATGAAAGAAACTCCGGAGCAGATGTCAGAAATCGCACTGTCGTTTAAGACGGAAGAATCTCTGACCATGCTGAATGTTCAACCAATTAAATAGATTGTTTCCATAGGCATCTGCCGACAACGGCAGGTGCTTTCTATTGCTTTAATCTTACATTAATCTATAAGTAGACGTTTCGACCGGGAATCACATAATATCTGTATATACTGATAACCCATGCTTAATACAGTAAACATATAACTTTCCACCGGAAACTATCGGGAATCTGCAAGTTGGACTTTGTTCCGGATACAGACGGGTTAGAAATACTCTGTCGCTTTTTACGTAAGCGGCAAAAGACAGATAGTGTTCTTTGGTCATGGGATGGTCAAAGGTGACAAAGTAATCCGTATCCATCTCTTCTACTGTGATTTTTGGTGCGTTACTTGTATCCTTGGGTGTGATACGCTCCAGTTTTCTTCCGCAGCAGAAAATAGAGGCACTTCCTGTGCTGACCAGAATGTTTCCGCACGTAGGGCAGACATAAAAACGAACTTTATCGATATTGCCACTATCCGGTCTGTTCCTCGTTATTTCACCCTCCATCATCTGTTTCATATCAACACCCAGAATAGCAGATAATTCAGGCCACAGTGACAGATCCGGACATCCCAGACCACATTCCCACTTAGAAACCGTTTTATTTTGAATCCCCAGTGCGTCTGCAATATTTTTCTGGGTAAAGCCTTTCTCCTTTCGCATCCCGGCGATCAGTTTTCCTATTTTCACACAATCCATACCTTCAGCTTCATTTCTTCCTTTCACGTAGGGAACAAAAATAATTTGCCCCCTACATCATATCATACTTATAAAAATCTTGTAATGATTTGTACCAGCCTGGATGGGAGCTGTTTCAAATCGGTAATGTCCAATGTATTTTCAGCTCCGTAAAGTTCACGAATAGCCTCTTTATCCTGCCCGATCGCTGCGGCAAGTACTGAGATGCCTTTACGCCTGAATTCCTGCAGCGTATCTTTCATATCACAAGCTGCCTTTTCACCTGTATAATCAGGCATTGCCTTTGGCTGCCCGTCACTGATGCTGATTATTAATTTGGTATTTTGTGGCGCGCAGAGCAGCCGATCGGAAATAATACGTAATGCCATACCATCCCGGTTATTGCTACGGGCCTGAATATTCATAAGCGTATATTTATCGTCTGCGTTTTTGCTCTCAAAATCTACATATGCATAGATAGACATCTGCTCCAGCCTGCTGCGATCTGCTGTATCCCCGTAAACCATGATCGGAATACCGCATCCAGTGCAGAATTCGTATAAAGCAACGGCTGCCTCTTTCGCTGACTCTAAGCGTCCAAAGGCTGACATAGACGCGGACTCGTCAATTCGAAGAGCAACTGCAAGAGATGGCTCTTCTGCAGGTGGACGCTTACGGGCAAATACACGAAAATCCGGGGATACGGCCTGATCCGCACAGAATTTTGTACCATAAAGCTTTGATTTTGCAAATTCAGTGGAAACCTCGTGTTCCAAAATTGGATTTGTTTTGCGGATCAGTTCCCGAATAACCGGGAGCAGTTTTTCAGCCATACGATGATATTCTTCCCGGTTTTTCCCGGCAGCTTCCGGCCGGTGGACAATTAGCTTAACCCCCTCATGAATGCTACCCCGGACACTCTGCCGTGCTTCTGTATTCAACTGTTTACGAAATTCCTTTCTCTTCGCTCTTTGTGAACTGTCTGCATCGGACTGTTCAAGCTCATGGTAAAACAGAGTGCCATTTTCTCCATCATCCCTGCTTGAAACATCCGTATTTTTATCACCGCTTGTTTCAGAATGCCCCTCACTGTCTGCTGATTTTCTCAGACGGACTGCATTTTTATCAGCTTTATCTGTTTCCGCAATGTATTCCCCGTTTTCGGATATTTGAAGTTCCATTACTTCTGGATTCTCTTCATCCGGACGTGAATGGCAGACATCATCCAGCGCTGTAAGCCTGTCTGTCAAACCCTGGCTTGCCAGCGCCTGTTCTAAGATGGCAAGCTCCTGTGGGTCAGTGGTAATTTTGTAGAGTACCTTATGGTATAGAGCATTTTGTACAGATGCACCGCCTGCAACAGCATCAACCCAAAAGAGATAGGACCGCATCCCGGCCACACCTTTTATGGCGTTCGCCCGGGCAGATTCATCCACCAGGATCATAGTTTCGGCCAAAAGAGAGAGTACATTTTCAGATTGACAACCGGTCTTAGCTTTTGCCCGTTCCATCATAACTTCCTTCGATGGCAGGTCCAGCTTTTCGGCATGCTGCACCCGATCACGTAAAGCCTCATTGAGCGGACGGCAGCCATTGTAACCACGGTTTGTTGTAATAACAGCAATAAAATCAGGGTGTCTGTGTACCACACGAGTCGGCAGGTTTAGGCTGCCATCTGGTTCCAATGCGGAATTTAGTGCCATTAAAACAGCTGCATCCCGAATGACTGTTGGTTCCTGAATCTCCAGAAGCCATCCATTTTCAAATGCACGGACTATTTCCGAGGGATAATACTTGTATTCCACAGCATCTGAATGATCATTTTCCGATAATACCGGAAGAATAGAACCCAGGATATCGGATTTATCCATATCGGCAAAGCAAGTCACTTTCGTATAGGGGAGATTAAAATCGGCAGAGAGGGCTTTTGCCAGCTGGGTTTTCCCTGAACCTGCATCGCCCTCCAGTAATATGGTACTGATTTTCATTTCACCGCGGTTCCAGTTTCTTACCACTTCCTGATAGATACGGTTTTCTGCCTCACTTTCAATATGTGAAAATGGTTTTTTCCAGACAAGGGACTGTTCCTCTCCTGTCAGCCGTCTGGCCGGTGACAAAATACATGTTTGTTTCATATCAGTATAACTCCAGTTCCTCTAAGATCCGGCCGAGTACCCGCTCGCGTTCTCCAATCAATTCTCCCAGATCATTTAAACTTTGAGCAAAGGTCTTAATGTCCTCGTCGATGTCTTGATTATCCACACAGACTTCTACCGGTAACACCCCTCCCTGTACTCCTACCCGTTCAATTGTGGGATTTTCCGGGTCATATAATAGTGGCAGACGGTAGGCATCCTTAAAGTACAGTAATGTTCTGGACAAGAGTATGATCAAGTCAAATATCTGGTGAATCGGCAACTCCTGAGCCATGACCAGTTCACCATGTTCATCACGTTTCCAAATCTGCGCAGCTATCTGCATTTCTTTATTTTCTTCCAGCATAGGTGCGCCTAATGTCAGCCGTTTAATATCAGACTTATAAACATTTCTGCCATCGATACGATCATAGTCATTTGACACAATAACAGCTTTTTCATTCATCGCCATATCCTCCTTGCATTTGGGTCAGCGGCGAGACATTGTTCTCTCAAACTCTCTAGTTTTTCTGTATGATCTTCATTTGGGTCATCATACTTCAATACTTTGATCACTGATCGTTCAAAGCCTTCCGGGCCATATTGGTTCCAAAGCTGCTGTAACTGTTTGTTGGGATGCCAGTTGGATGACAATTTCATATTCGTGCTGTTGAAGTCTGATTTTGTATCTTTTGAGATACCCAAAAACACTTCACCTGTTTCTCTACAGCGGTAAGATATCACGCCCATTTGCGGATGTCTGTTTTTATACAGTTCCAGAAGTTCTTTTTTTCTTTTTATATCCATGTTGTTCACCTCAAGTATAGTATAAACCAACAGACCTTATAAGAGAATCCACGCTCCGTAGACCCGTGATAATTTTCTAAAAAATCGTAAATCGGCCATTTTCATTCCCTCCTCCTCCATTAACAGTTTTCTTCGTTATCATCATGTTTTTCACGTATTTGATGAAAAGAAAATACCCGTTTCCCTAGACAATAAAACCTTATCCCTTGAGGATCTTTTAAATCTGCCGCTCGAAGATGCTAAGACTGCCTTAGCTCAGACCCGCGAAACATTCGGCATGTATCAGGATCCTTCCTATTTAATCTAAAACCGGGAAGCAAAGAAGATTATCCGGTCCATCCTGACAAAGATGATGGGCATGCACCAACTGACTAACACGCCAAGCGGTAAGAAAGTAAAGCTCGTTGTCTTTCTGCCCGAAAGTGCCCCAAAAGAAATTGCAGAAGGTCATAAATGGCACCTGATAGTAGAATTCAATAATGGCTTATCCCAGCTGAGAACCTAAACCATCGGTGATAGCACTGGGTATTTTATCTAAGGGGATACCTAAAACTAAGGCAACCGCAATCAACTAGTGAGAAAAGCATTTTAATTTTCACCTTTTACCTACTCAGTGACTTTCAAAAAGTTTTTTGAAGTGAAAGACAGATGTCCACTTAAGGGTGAAACAAAACGTTGAAACTTAGTCAAAAATTTGATATGCTAATTTTGAATTCATTATTATTGTATATTTGTTATAGATGCTATTTCTTTGCACAATACAGTCAGGAAGGAGGCTTTTATGGAACCCGTTCTTAGTGTATTTTTAAACGAGTTTTCAGAATTTGAAAACCTATTTGTAGGCAATGAATACATATCGAAAAAGATAGCGAAAAATAATTTGCTTTGCGATGAATCGGAGTTCGGCGATAAACAGTTTTATCTTAAAAAGGGGCTTGTTCAAACAATAGCTATTGATGAGGACGGAAACGAATACGTCCTACAACAAAGTCCGAAAGGTTCTATTGTGCCGCTTATCCTTAATGAACCCAAACACTTTGTCTTTTCAAATACAATTCTGCTGAGAGCTGCCGATGACTGTGAAGTTATATGTTTTACAGCCGAATCGTTAAAATCGCTTGTATTAAGTAACTCCAATTTCGGATTAAAATGCTTGGAACACAAATGCACTGAAAACAATCTATACCTATACCGGATAATAGGTTTTTCTCTATGGAATTCCAGAAAAAGGGTCTGCAATGTTATTTTGGATCTATCGCGATTAAAAGGCGATGTAATCCACATATCGCAGCTGGAGCTTGCCGAAGACATGGGGATATCATTAATGCAGTTAAATAGAGTACTTCGTGATTTGCGTGAGCAAGGCGTTATAGAAACCCACAGAAACAAAATTTGTATTAAAAACAGAGAAAAGCTAATCGATTTCAGTCTCGGCAAATAGGCCTCGCCCTATCCCATGAAATTTATCATGGGATAGGGATATTGACCTGCTCAGATCCCACAACGACCATAACATTATTCATAGAAATTCGGCGCATGGCGATATGTCTCCCAACCATCCGCATCGTGCCCTGTAATAATCATTGCGCCTGTTTTCTCGTATAATCTAAAGCGAGAAATTTGTGATAGGTAGCTCGTTCTGTCGCAAACTAAATCGGAAGGAAGTAGCGATTGGTCTAGGTTCTGACTCGTATAACAGGCATCTGCCGTCAATACTATTATGCCACTTTCCTGTGTTTGCAGAATTAACGACTGATGTCCGGGAGTGTGTCCCGGTGTTGAGATCAGAACGAGGCACCCATCCCCGAATACGTCGAACGCTTCATCGCCTTTTATAAAGTAATAATCCAAATCAGGCATATCATTAAATACAGAATAAACCCTTGTCATGAAGTAATCAGGTCTTATCGCATAATCATATTCTTTTCGCCGCACGATTATCGTTGCATTCGGAAACTGATCAGCGGTACCGACGTGGTCACTGTGCAAATGCGAAAGAATGACTATATCTATCTGTTCACGAGTAACGCCTACTGATTCAATAGCATTGGGCGCCCATTCCTTCCCGGACATTACAACCCCTGCTTCGCCACGCTCTTCATTAACGGTTTTGCCAATATAACTCGCGGCATTTCCTGTGTCGAAAAGTATATTTTTACCATTGTGCTTTATCAGGTAGAAAGGTGTAGGCACATGAACCCTCTTGTTGCCGCCGTCAACGACAAACACGCTACGCTCGCATGAAATATATCCAGAACTAAAAAGATACAGCCTCATAGTGTAGCCTCCTTCATTAATATATTTCACGGTAAATCTCAATCGCCTGTTCTTTTGTCAAACTTCGTGGGTTCGGCTCAATCAGGCGGCGAATGCCAACCGAAACATCAGCCATCTCATCAAAATCACTTTCCTTTATTCCTATACCTTTAAGCGTTGGCATATTTATATCGGCGTTTATTGCCGCAACAGCATCAGCCGCCCTAAATGCTGCATCTCTATCTGAAAGCCCGTCAATATTTTCGCCAAGGATTACAGCAATCTGCTTGAATTTCTTTATATTGCTGATTGCGTTAAAGCGCATAACCGCAGGCAAGAGAATTGCGTTAGCTACGCCATGCGGAACTCTAGCCCTACTTTCAATGCCGTATGCAAGTGCATGGTTAGCGCCTGTCGATGAAGCCAACATACTCAAACCCGCAAAGTATGCGCCAAGAGCCATATTTGTGCGTGCATTTAAGTCATTTCCATTATGATAGGCGGTTCTAAGGTTCGCACCGATTAGCTCTATAGCTTTTGAGGAATAGAAGTCACCGATTATACTTTCCTTTTTCGATGTAAATGTCTCTACCGCATGTGTTAATGCGTCCATTCCTGTCGCGGCAGTTTGGTTTGGGGGCAAAGTTATTTGCAGTTCGGGATCAATTACAGTCAGCACAGGAGTCATCAGCTTGCTGCCGACAACACCTTTGACATGTGTTGCTTCGTTTAGGATCATACCGCCTGCTGTTGCTTCCGCTCCTGTGCCTGCCGTTGTCGGGATTGTAATACAAGGAAGCCCACGATTAACTATTCCACCCTTATCCAAATACTTTTCAACGGGTGGTGGGTTGCTGATAAGAGCCGCCGCAACCTTCGCTACGTCCATTGCGCTTCCGCCGCCAAGTCCTAAAACCACTTGCGAATCAGCCTTTTTGAGATGCTCATAACAAGCTTCTGCGTTGCTTGTGGTGGGGTTTGAAAGAACTTCGCTGAAAATATCCACTTTCATTCCTAGTTTAGTCATCGGTTCAGCAACTCTTGCCGCAGCTCCCGAACTTGCTAAAAATCCATCAGTAACGATTGTCGCGTTCTTGAAGCGTAATACGTCATACAAGTATTCTGCCATTTGATTTATGCTGCCTGCTCCAAACATTAAGTCAGGCATCGTCATTAAAATAGTTCTCATTTAATCGTTCCTTTCCTCGATATCGAATAGAAGGTGGAATCACCGCCCCCTATCCTCATTCATTTATAAATTATTTAAACGCCTTAATTTGCGCTGCAACTGGAAGGAAATACTCCTTGAAAGTAGGGTATGCCTCTAACATTGCATAATGTCCGACGCCTTCCATCAAAATCATTTCAGAGCCTTTAACTTGCTCGTGAAGCATTTTGGTGGTTTGCGGAGGTGTACCAGGGTCATATGTACCTGTCATAAGTATGAGCTTCGTCTTACTTGTATCAATATCCTGCGCTTTTCCGCTTAGGTTATGGTCGATTGAATAGTAGTACAAATCGCCACCAAAAACACCGCTGTAAGCATTGCCATAATCCCAGCCTACTTCATGTGTGGAGTTGGGCGTTGAATATGGAGGAAGTGAAACTATAGCCATATTGCTGCTTTCAACAAAACCATTACTAATTTGTGGGTTGTCATAGTTATACATAAGCGTATTCAAGGAGCCTGAGCGGTCGCCTGTTTCATCTGCCGTTTTCAAGGAAGCTCCTATACCAACGCAAGCACGATACACATCCGGGCGATAGTAAGCAAGGTCAGGAGCAAGGTGTCCTCCCATTGAGCAGCCCATATATGCGGGTCTTTCAAGCTTTAGTGCCTTAACCAATTGGTCTTGGAACTTCAGCATAAAATCAAGTGTCAGCTTATATTGATGCGTCCACCAAGGGTAGTTTTCAGGTGGCAAGGACTTTCCATGATAGGGAAGGTCGTATGAAATGAAGCGGAAGTCCTTGTTGAAATCGGGATCATTCATTAAATAGCGGTATTCTTGCCCATTAGCGCCCGCTGTGTGTTGAAGCAAGAAAGGTATACCCTCGCCGCATTCCTCATAGTAAACACGGTACTCAATTCCGTCGATGGTAAGGTAGACATAATGCCCCGTTACGTCCTCGAAGCGAATGTTTTCTTCTACAGGTGCCGGATCCTCAATTTCGGGGATTTCGTTATAAAACTCCCTTAGCTTGCGGATAATCTCTTGCAACATTAAGGAGTATTGTCGAGTAACAATATCCTTCATGTTGTATTTTACGCCATGATACAAATTTGCGGTCGATGCCGAATTGTAGAAGGGCGGCGGGGTTACTTCCAATATTTTCACCCATTGGTCGGAGGTTGCGATAAACTGAATGTCAGAATCAACCTCTCCTTCAACGTGTTCAACAGTTTCGGGAGTTCCGTTCTTATAGGATATTAGCCAAGAGCCGTCATCGTCTCCTAGTCTGACTTTTCCATTAAAACTTCTGCTGTACCTTTGCATCTCATGCGTTTCATATACTTTTTCGATAAACTTAGGAAAATCAATACTTTTAATCATGGACAAACCTCACTTTCCAAAATACATTCCAATATCGTTCTTTCAACTAAAACCTTAGCTTCCTGAACCTTAAATTTGTTCGCTTTCAGTGGCTTTGATCCATCCTCGATGGTTTCGCCTGCCTGCTTTGCCAATTGCTCGTCAATTTTATTACCGCGCAAAATTTCTTCCGCTTTCGTTGCACGATATGGCCTGGAGTAAACACCGTTTAGCACAACTTTTGCTTCTTCGGCAATCACAACGGCACAATTCACGATTGCAAAGTCAATTGTTTTACGTTTAGCAAACTTTTGGAAAGAGCTTTTTGTGCTCGGTTTGGGAATTGGTATGATTATCTCAAGAACCATTTCTCCGTCATTTAAAACGGTGGACTTGCACACGTCAATAGCCCAAAAATCGGTAGCCTCAATTGTTCTCTCGCTCGTTCTGATTTTTGCTCCAAATGCCAAAAGCGCAGGAGCTGTATCAGAAGGATTAACGGCAAAGCAACCATTTACAGCGCCATAAATTGAGTGATAACGATTATCTCCTGCTGCGGCGTAACACTTTTTTCCACCCTTCATTTTGCATGCATAGTAATTGTTGTCGGAACGGTAATACCAACAGCGGTTTTCTTGACATATATTACCGCCAATCGTTCCCATTCTCCTTAAATTCGGTGAAGCAGTGTGTTCAGCCGCTTGTGACAGAGCAGTCAACTTTTCTTTTACAATATTATTCTCCGCCACATCTCGAAGCTTTGTCATTGCGCCTATCTTGATGAAACCATCTTCTTCCTTGATGTAATCCAGTTCTTGCAAACCCTGTATGTTGACTAAGAACTTGGGATAATATTGTTCGGGATAAATGTCTCTTTTCATTCCACCTACTAAATCGGTGCCACCTGCCAATATTTTTGCGCCGTCTTTAAGTAATGAACAGGCTTCTTCAACAGAATGCGCGCTAACTAAATTAAATTCCCTCATTTTTTGCTCACCTCCTATATCTTTCCAAGAGCTTCCAGTACACGATCCGGCGTAAACGGTGTAACCTTCAAACGCACGCCAATAGCGTTATAGATTGCACTGCTCACAGCCGAAGGCAGGCCGTTTTCAAAACTTTGACCTATGCCAGCCCAACCATAGGCAGTAGATGGCTCGTAGCCCTCAACTACCACAGGCACGATTTCATTATCCAACAAAGTACAGACAGGGTAATCAATGTAACTGTTGTTAAGCAGTTTCCCTGTCTTCATATCGAGAATTTGCTCAGCGCCACCGGTAATAGCCTCTAAACCGTGGTGGGCAGTTAAATAGTGTGCTTCAACAACTCTTGGATTAATTGCGGTTCCACAGTCTTGAACAATAGTAACCTTAATATTTTTTAATTCGCCCGTTTCGGTATCAACGTCCAGTTCAACGAAAGTAGCGCCTTGTTCAGCAGGTTTAGGGCCGTTTGGAACTTTATATTTGCTGTATCCGATAATATGGTCGTAAGCGCCGGAGTTCATAATTGCGCTGAATGCGTATATCCATGGAATTTTCTTTTCCGGATCGGATTTAACGAATACCATGCCGTTTTCTGTTTCCAACTCATCGGCTGGTTTTTCGAGTATTTTGCTTGCGTATTCCAACAGTTTTTGACGAGCTTCCTTTGCTGCTTCATATGCTGCATTACCTTGTATAAACGTACCACTTGAACAAGACTGCGGAGATGTGTATGGGGTATAGGTTGTGTCGTTTCCGACAAATCTTACTTTCTCAAATGGCAAACCCAAAGCCTCTGCTACAATCTGGCATTGCGAAGTGCGTCCACTTTGCCCAATATCTTGATAGTTGCAGACCAATATAGCGGAGCCATCACTACAAAGCTTTACGATAGCGTTTCCTGCCATTCCTTCGCCGCCGTTTTGTTGGCAGTGCAGGCTCATTCCGATTCCGTGTCGCAAGATGCCTGTCTTTTCGGCTGCAGTCTTGCGCTCGTTCCAAGGTACCCTTTTCAATCCTTCATCTATACATTTTTCAATACCCGTGTGTCCGAGCCAGTTTGCGCCCGTCCATTGATATGTAAGACTCAAAAAATTATCGCCTTCACGCATATGGTTTTTGCGCCGTAACTCTATCGGGTCTATTCCAAGCTTTTCAGCCGCAATATCCATCGTACTTTCTACTGCGAAGAAAACCTCGGGGTTGCCGAATCCCTGCCATCCAACGAAAATAGGGCCATTCGTAGCTACACTGTGTTTGCGGAATTTATTCGCCTTACAATTATGGGAATACAACATATTACCTGTGCAAGTAGCATCATACATAAGAGTCCCGACGCCAAACTGTCCTGCTGTACTGACATTACGCCATGATTCTGTATCCATTGTTACAATAGTTCCGTCTTTCTTGAAGCCTATTTCGGTTTTTGAGTCCATACCGCTGCGACCCCATAGATTGTAAAATTCCTCGGTACGAGTATAATACAATCTGACAGGCCTCTCTAATTCCATAGATGCGGCAGAAGCAACCAATACATAAGCGGCATCGTTGCTTGGATGCCATACTCCACCCCCAAGCCTGCCGCCAAAGCCGCCACCTGTGCAAACTGTTGAGACATTTACATCTTTGAAGTCTAGTCCCGTCGCCTTTGCAATATTAAACAGAAGAACGCCCGACATTTGCGAAGGACAGTATACATCAAGCTTTCCGTTTTTAAAGTCTGCAACGCAACCCGAAATTTCCATGAGCGGCGCTTGTGCTTTAGAATATACATATCCACCGTCACTTACAAATTCGTCCACCTCTTTGCGCACCTCGTCCATATCACCGTAACCATCATAATCCGATACATCGGGAGTTCGCTTTGTAAAACGCCCTTTCTCATCAGGGTCAGAAAACAGATTATGCTTATATGCCGCAGAAACTATATTTGTTCCTTCGTCTGCTTTAAGCGGAGGGAACGGAAGCGCCCAGTAATCTTGCGGTATAGCAGGAATAGCTTGTGGTGCGCCCTCCTTTTTTGCCTCATATGGATCAACAACATGAGGCAACACCTCATACTGCACCTTTATGCATCTAACTGCTTCTTCTGCTGTATGTACATCCTCAGCAACAACACAGGCAACATCTTGCCCCACGAAGTCCAAAAACGGAGGGAAAAGCTTCGGAAAATTATCCTTTGTCATTATAAGATCAACACCTTGCATATCTTTAGCTGCCGATATGTCAATACTTGTTACGTTCGCTCTTGCATGGGGAGATTTCAACAGCCTTGCATGAAGCATTCCTTTAAGTTGAACATCACTGGAAAAAATGGATTGACCGGTTACACGCTCAACGGCGTACACGTCTTTTACTTGCTTGCCCAAAACCTTGAAATCAGACATTCTTCTCTCCTCCCATCTTATCGGCAGCCGCACGCGCCGCATCAAGTATATGTTCGTAAATGGCGCAGCGACATATGTTGCCCGCGAGCGCTTGCTGTATCATATCATCAGTTGGATTAGGATTTTCGTCTAACAGTGCCTTTGTTGTCATTATGAAGCCGGGAGTGCAATAACCACACGCAAATCCACGTTTTTCAATAAAGGCTTCTTGAATTGGATGCAAATGCTTTCCGCACTTTAGGCCCTCAATCGTGGTTATTTTCTTGCCTTCAGCGGTTACTGCCAGAACCATACAAGATAACGTAGGTACATTATCGACCAATACCGTGCATGAACCGCAAGCGCCCTCGTCACAGGCAACTTTGGTTCCAATCAGTCCAAGTCTATCTCTAATGACCTCAGCAAGTGTCATAAATGGCTTCACATCAGCGATTGTTATCTCCTTGCCGTTGATGATGAGCCTTAGCGTTGTGCCCGCTTTAGTAGCTGGATTGTCCATATGCCATTCCTCCTCTAACATTAATGTTACTAACAAGTTCCTCTCGCTAACATTTTTTGAACAATATTGCTATATAGTTCGGATAATTTGCTAGCAGATATATCATAAGCATATATAATTCAAAAATATATGTCCATAACATTTGTTATGGATAGATAAATTTAACAAAAAAAATCCACGCTCCGTAGACCGGCGATGCGTGGATTAACTTTGTCGCTTTTCTTGGTCGGTGAAGCGACTAAGTTACATATAAAACTCATATTTTTTCTTTTCAGGGGAAAAAAAGGAGCATAACTTTTTAATTAAATGCCAAATCTCGGATAGAAATTCATCACATTTATATAATCGGAAAAAGCCAGGTGTATTCGCTACAACATAGGTTGTATGTACTGAATATACCTGGCTTTTAATCCAATTCAATTTCCGGTAGTTCTAATCTGTTAGTTTGTTAAAGAAAATAATATACGCATCAACAATGCTCTGGAAAAACTCAACTGTATCTTCTAAAAATTCTCCTTGTTCATCAATAGTATTTTGGACACTGCTAATATAAGCTTCAGGTTGTTGCAAAACCAATACATCTAAAAATACCAACGACTGGCGTAAATGATGGTTCGCTCCAAATCCTGCAATTTGCCCAACAGAACTACTAACCACCAAGCCTGGTTTCTTAGTCCATACACTTTCGCCATACGGGCGGGATCCTACATCCAGCGCATTTTTTATAGCTGCGGGGAGGGAACGATTGTATTCAGGAGTGAAAAAGAACACTCCATCAATTGTTTTTGCTTTTTCTCTAAACTTAGTCCATGCATCCGGGATTTTGCCTTCTACATCTAAATCTTCATTGTAAAGAGGCAATTCTCCAATTTCAAGAAAAACTGCCTCAAATCCATCTGGTAATAAAGTTGCAAATTTTTTTGCGATTTTTTTGTTGTATGAATCTTTTCTTAAACTCCCAACAATAAAGCCAATTTTCTTTGCCATATCTTTTTTCCTCCTTTAATAAGGTATTAATCAGGTATACTTACGACAGTTTTTTTGTATAGAATATATTATATAACACGAAACAAATAATGGCAATAGACAGATTCTTCAGGCGATTTTTGTTTTAACTTTTTCCACTCATAAGCTATGCCGATAACAAACCAGCTTAGAATTGTTACTTTATGCGATGAAAAAACTGACTGGAGAACGTATCAAAGAAGAGATCTAAGACAAAAGAATCTCTGACCATGTAGATGTTTTAAATGATTAAAAGCATCCCAGGCAAAATTCTGGGCATTTCAAGTCTGGAAAAAAGGAGCCTCTGTTCTAGACAAAAGCTCCATTACCGTTTATTCATTTTTGCTTGCGATTGCAAGCGTTAGCAATAACCTACTATATTTTCTTACTGGCAGTTGTTATTAATCCTCTATCTATGTAGCTTTTCACAGCTAAATCAATCGTTTCAATACAAGTATATTTCGGCTGATATTCCAGTAGTTGCTTTGCTTTTTCGATACTGAACACACCACTGCGGGCAATATGATAATAGGTATGGTCACATTCATCCGGTTTACCTTCATATTTACACCATTCCGGCCATGGTAAAAATTTAATCTTCGGCTCATGCCCAAAATATTCATACATATGTTTCGCAAATCCATACAATGTGATATGTGTTTCTGCCTCAGCATCAAAAGACTCCCCTAATGCCTGGTTTCTGTGTGTAATTGCCCTGAAAAATAGTTGTGCCACATCGTACCCATGTACATGATGCAGAATCTCCTGACCGAAATTCGGAAGTGCAA
>ENA-UOOI01001683-UOOI01001683.1-fermentation-metagenome-genome-assembly--contig:-NODE-1683-length-21840-cov-2.639431_pt1 | contig 21840 bp, 29 predicted proteins | sample MGYA00245779_ERZ724027 | MGnify/ENA primary metagenome ERZ724027 (study PRJEB28704, sample SAMN03018318) | fermentation metagenome | biome: anthropogenic terrestrial biome; feature: soil; material...
TGGAGGCGGGACACCTTTCTCTTTCCGATCAGCTCATTGGGGCCGTCCCTGGCAAGACGGACGGAGGCCTCCTCGGCGGTGAGGCCGTCCTCCGAAGAGCGAAGCGCCTCCGCGACCTCCGATGCCTCCATGGCGTGCCATTCGCGGCCCATGAGCTAGAGTACCCACTCGTTCGATAAAGTGGTTTTCTGCCAGACGCCCTACTTCAGGGAGACGGACAGCGTGCCGTCCGTCTCCAGGTAGGCGGCCTTCACCTTCGAGGAGTCGTCGACGTCCTTCCCGCGAAGCAGCCTCATCAGCTCCTCCCGGCTCATCAGCTCATGGTCCAGCGCGGTCTTGATGACCACTCCCTCGCGTATGACCGCCGTCTTTCGTCCGCTGATCAGCTCGTCGAACCGGGGCCATCGGATGCCCAGGAACGCGGTCAGAGCATGCAACGCGATCCATATTGCGATGATAATGATCGCCTTGAGCAGACTTTCCTGTCCATAGGCCACGTCCCCGATGACATCCCCTACCGCCAGCGCTAGGATGAAGTCCAGGGCGCTGGCCTGGCCGATGCCTCGCTTTCCGGTCAGGCGGACGGCGACCACTATCACGACGTATAGCACGGCCACCCTGATGACCAGCTCGAGCGCGCTCTCCGTCGGGCTGAGGCCGATGAGCTCGTTCAGGTCGACCATCGCGCTTCTTACTGGGAGCGCGGCGATTATCTATCTTTGCCGCCAGGAGCGGTCATTTCCGGTCCCGCTCGATCATGCCCATGAGGATGACGGCGCCCAACAGGGTCCGCCGGTCGAACTGGGGCGGTATGTTCGAGCAATCCACCGACCACTCGTCGCCAACCAGTTTGAACGCCTGCTTGATCTCCCCCACCGGCCGGCCGAGGAACTCTACGCACACCTTCTCCGGCGCCAGGTTGCCGCCCGGCAGGTACTTCCGGGCCAGACCTCGCCCGGCGTTCTCGAACACCCGGCCGATCTGCTGCCCCGCGGCATCGAACAGCAGATACTCGTCCGCAGCGATACCGGACATGGCGCTCCGCCGTATCCGGCCGACCACCGCATTGCTGGATGAATCGACGATGGCGAAGTTGCCCCACATGTCCAGGACCTGCTCCTGCTGGATGCGGAACAGCTCCCCATTCATGGAGGCGTCGCTGAAGATGCGGATGTCCTCCTTCATGCGCAGCATCTTCTGCTTGGTGTATCCGACCACATTGCCGCCTCCGTCCTCGATCCAGTATTGGTTGGTAAAGGCCATCACTTTCTTCCTTATCCGGTAGTCGTTCTGATACCATAGACTGGTTTGCATTCTCCTCCTGGATGTTGGACGGGCAACGGATGGCAGGGTGATAATGCTATCATCGGGATCGGAACGATGGTGGTCCGGCACGATCGTGTCGGAGCGTTGATGCAGAGGGCCTAGAACAGAAGAACGATGGTTGGCCGAGTGCGGGCGCCGGGATTCGAACCCGGGCTTCAAGCTTGGGAAGCTTAAGTCCTAACCGCTAGACTACGCCCGCCTGTGTCACGCTTGATTGTGGAATTATAATTAAAAGGTTTGTAGGTAGCGAGCCTACCTGACCGTCTCCAGCTGGCTTATGATGTTCCAGATGAGCGTACGGCCGTGCAACGGTATGTTGGGGTCGTTGGCCAGCTCGTCCAGGATGGAGGTGGCGCTGGCCGCCTTGACGTCCATGGCCTCGTCGGTCTGGAGGAGGCGCCCCTTGGCGTCGGTCGCTCCGCGCCTGATGTTGCGGGGGACCGAAGTGTCCTCTGCCAACTGGTCAAGTACATCCAGTATCTGCTTGAGTTTGACGTTGTCTACCATATTATACACCTCCCGGCGATCCGGGAAAGGTCACTTACTTTTCGATGCCAGCACTCTCGGAGGGGGCGGTCTCGTACCTGATCTCGCCCCCTTCCTTGAAGGTCGTGACCACCATGGCGGTCTTCGACTCCTTCACTCCGGGGATGGAGGTGACTGTCTCCATCAAGAACCTCTTGAGCTGTGGATAGTTCTGGAACCTGACCACCGCCACCACGTCGGTCTCGCCGGTCACCAGGTACAGGGCCTCGACGTTGGCATGTTCGGAGATGGCCTCCGCTATCACGTCCGCGTCCTTGGTCTCCACCTTCAGATTGATGACGGCGGTGACCTGGTCCTCCCCGAAATAGGAGGAAATGACCGAATCGTATTCAGTTCTCTCCCGGTTCTTCAACTTAGCACCTCTATGGGGTTAAGGGATAGGAAGCCTAAGAAGCTAACACTTCCTGCCCGCTTCCACTGGATGAAAATGCCTAACCGGAAGAATCGAACTCTTCCTGCAGGTCTATGATCACCTGCTCGAGCACCTCTTCCAGGGAAGCGTTCCGGTATTCCCTGAGACCACCTATCTCGCTCTGTACCCTGGCTATGTAGTCGTTGTTCTCTTTGATGAATTCTACGTTGCAGAGGGTCTCTTCCATGTTCACACCTCGAGCATGCATCCGCGAGAGATGACAGCTGGGCGAATACGGCAATGTATATATATTGATTTTCCCCGCCGTTCCCAAGTCCGCATATCGGTCCTCGGCGTCCGGGCCGGAGCGTCACAGCGCCCTATCCATGAGGAATGCATCCTTCCCCGGGCCGTAGTAGTCCCTCAGGATGCACTTCGTGAAGTATCCGCGGCGCAGGTACATGTTCATGGCCGGCACGTTGAGGACGCTGACCTGCAGCGCCATCCGGCCGGCCCCGCGGGAGCGCGCCTCCTCTTCCGCCGCGCTCAGGAGGGCCGCGGCCACGCCCCGGCAGCGGTGTCCGGCACCACCCCGATGGACACCAGATGGGCGTCCGCGCCGGAAACATGGACGCACGCCGATCCAATGACGCCCTTTTCCTCGGCCAGGAAGCTGGAGAAATCCTCGTCCGAAAGCATGAACAGGACGATGTCCCGGGAGTACCGAAGGTCGTCGAAGCACGCCCTCTCCACGGCCATCATGGCCGCCAGGTCGCCCGCTCCCGCCCGACGGATGTTCACTCCCCCACATCGATGCGGGGGCATAACTCCTTTCCGCCGCATCGTTCGGGACGGCGGTAGAAATAATGAGATACGTGGTATCCGTTTGAGGGACCCATGTCCTTCATTCCCGTCTCCGGCGTGTTCGAGGCCCCCCTCGAGAGCGAGGTGTCCCTGCGCGGATGGATCTACCGCCACCGCTCCAGCGGGGCCATTGTGTTCGCGGTGCTGCGCGATCCGTCAGGCATCGTACAGGTCACCGTGAAGAAAGGGAATGTTCCGGACGAGCAGCTGGAGGCGGCCAAGGCGGTGTCCATGGAGGCATCGGTCCAGATACGAGGGCGGGTGTTCGAGGACAAGCGCGCTCCGGGCGGCAGGGAGGTGAGGGCGTCCTGCTTCAAGGTCATCGGGCCGGCCGATGTGTATCCGATCACGGAGTACCAGAGCGAGGAGCTCCTGCTCGACAACCGCCATCTGTGGATCCGTTCGAGGGAGCAGACCGCGGTGATGAAGATCAAGGCCTCCGTACTGGCGGGAGCGAGGGACTGGCTGCGCGGGCAGGACTTCACCGAGGTCACGCCCCCGATCCTGACGCAGAACGCCTGCGAGGGCGGCACCACGCTGTTCAAGCTCAAGTACTTCGACCGCGACGCCTATCTCAGCCAGAGCGCCCAGATGTACCTGGAGGCGCTCATCTTCTCACTGGAGAGGGTCTACTCGATCACGCCGTCGTTCCGCGCCGAGCGGTCCCGGACCTCGCGGCACCTGGCGGAATACTGGCACCTGGAGCTGGAGGAGGCCTGGGTGGACAACCGGGGCAACATGGACATCCAGGAGGGGCTGGTCACCGCCATGGTGGAGGCAGCGCTCAAGGAGAGGAAGGAAGAGCTGCTGTTGCTGCGCAAGGACCTCGCGCCGCTCTACGAGATCAAACCTCCGTTCAAGAGGATGCGCTACGAGGAAGCGATCCAGCGCCTACGCGGCCAGGGGTTCGAGATAGAGTGGGGCTGCGACCTCGGGGCGGTGGAGGAGCGCGCTCTCACTGCCGAGGAGGCCGTCCCGGTGTTCGTGACGAACTATCCGAAGGAGTGCAAGGCCTTCTACATGAAGGAGGACGACGAGGACCCGCGGACCTACGCGTGCCCCGACCTGCTGGCCCCCGCCGGCTACGGCGAGATCATCGGCGGCTCGGAGAGGGAGACGGACCTCGCCAAGCTGCTGGCCCGCATGGAGGAGCAGGAGATCTGCACCGATCCCTACAAGTGGTACCTGGACCTCCGCCGCTACGGCTCGGTGCCGCACTCCGGCTTCGGCCTCGGAGTGGAGAGGGTGGTCAAGTTCATCTGCGGCATGGACCACATCCGCGACACCGTCCCGTTCCCCCGGACGGTATCCCGGGTCTATCCCTGAGCGTGCCGGCCCATGTGCACCAGCAGGTCGTACATCTCGTCCAGCTCCCGTACTTCGACGAACTCGTCGGCGGTATGCGCCAGATCGGGGTCCCCGGGCCCGCAGATGCACACTCGCGGATTGACGGACGCATACCTGGGCGCCTCGGTGGCGTACGGAACGACGATAGGCTCGGTGCCAAGGAACCGTGACATCTCGGCGTTCAGAGGGGACGAGGGATCGGACTCGAATGCTTCGAGAACGTAGTCGACGTCCATCCGGTACGATTCGCCCCTCAGCCGGTTGACGATGATGTCATGGATGTCGTGCGACGTCTGCGGCAGCGGGAACCGGACGTCGATCTCGGTGGTGCAGCGGTCCGCCACCACGTTGTTCTTGGCGCCGCCCTGGATGGTGGAGAAGCACATGGTCATGCCGGTGGAGCGCTGGCTGGAGATCTCCGCAAGGTCCAGCAGCCGGTCCAGGCAGTAATGCATCTTGAGCACGGCGTCCTCTCCCAGCCACGGCTGGCTGGAATGGGCGGCCTTTCCCATGGTGGTCAGGCGGAAGCGGAACATACCCTTCTCCCGGTACGCGGGGCACAGCGCGGTCGGCTCCCCTACGATGATCCCCTTGGCCCGCCGGACCGCCGGCTCCTCGATCACCGAGTTCACGCCGACCATCTGCTCCTCCTCGTCGGTGGTGAAGGCCACCGTCACCGGGACCTCTTCTCGCACCAGCGTCGCGGCGGCCTCGATTATGGCGGCGCACGCTCCTTTCATGTCGACCGTGCCCCGGCCGTAGATGCGATTGTCGTCCTCCTCGCCCTGCCCCCGGGTCCAGTCCTCGCCGGTCGGCACGGTGTCGAGGTGGCCCGAGAACAGCATGCCGCCCTTCCGGCCGAAGGTGGCGATGAGCGCCGGGCCGTCCTCCGGGCCGATGATCCGGGCCTTCAGCCCTGCCTCCTGAAGGCGCCGTTTCGCGTACGATAGGATGGGCGCGGGATCATGCTCGAGGTCGCTGTCGATGCGCAAAAGGTCCAGCAGGGTCTGGACGACATCATCCTTCAGTGGATCACCTCTTGCCGATGAACGGAGGCGCTACCGCCCTGGCCCGCACCGGCCGGTCCCTGATGACCAGCTCCAGCTCCTGGCCGGGGGAGGCGTATCCCGGCTCGACGTAAGCGAGCGCGATGCCCCTTCCCAGGATGGGGGACGACGTCCCCGACGTCACGGTCCCGACGTCGCGCCCGTCCGCCCGCACCGCGTAGCCGTGCCTCGGGATGCCCCTCTCCAGCAGCTCCAGGCCCACCAGCCTCCGGTACGGCGTGTCCCGCTGCTTGAGCATCGCGTCCCTGCCGATGAAGTCGTGCTCCCACTTCAGCGCCCATCGGGGCCCGGTCTGGAGGGTGCTCTGCTCTCCGTTGAAGTCGGTTCCTGACAGCAGGAAGCCCATCTCCAGACGGAGCAGGTCCCTGGCCCCCAACCCGCATGGCCTGATGCCGTCCCCGCGCCCGGCGGCCAGGATGGCCTCCCACACCGGCACCGCGGCGGGCGCGTCGACGAGCACCTCGAACCCGTCCTCGCCGGTGTAGCCGCTCCTGGTGACGTAGGCCTGCACGCCGCTTGCCGGCCCATCAAGGGAGAGCACGTCCGGAAGGAACGCCCTTCCTTGAGGCGCGTCGACGTTCAGGACCATGAACGCGCCGTGCATTCGCCGGAGGGAGGGAACGTCGCTGTCCGTCAGGCGCTGCAGGATGGCCACGGCCTTCGGGCCCTGCAGGGCCATGGCGGCGACGCGCTCCGAGACGTCGATGACCTCCGCCGTGATGTGGTCCCTGATCCACTCGCTCACGCGAGGGGTGGTAGAGGCGTTCGGAATGTGGAGGAAGGTCCCCGGAAGCATGTGGAACGTCATGGTGTCATCGATGATGCGCCCCTCCTCGTCCAGCAGGTGGCCGTAGATGCCCTTGCCTTCTGGCAGCCCATGAATGTCATTGGTCAGAAGTCCGCGCAGGCCGTCCTCGGCGCCTTCTCCGCGAACTATGATGTCGCCCATGTGCGAGACGTCGAACAGGCCGGCCGCCTCGCGCACCGCCCGATGCTCCTCCAGGATGGAGGCGTACTGCATGGGCATCTCCCATCCGGCGAAATCGACCATGTGTGCGCCTAGAGATACATGGACCGGATGGAGAGGAGTACGTTTCATCGGTTCCAGTAGCTCTGGAGATGGCTAAATATCTTCTCTGCGCCTTGTACGCAGGGCGGAAGGACGCAAGCATAATTATGCCGTGTGACCATCGAAGGGCATGGTCCGTTCAGTCGATCCCCGCACCGGGCAGACGATCAAGGAGTTCCGTTCATCCTCGTCCTCCGAGATGCGGGAAGCGTTCGAGAAGGCCAGGAGAACGCAGAAGAGCTGGTTCTCCGCCACCACCAGGGAAGACCGGGCCGCCCTGATCAAGGACCTGGGGACGACGTGCCGCAGGAGGATGGACGAAGTGGTCGGGACTATGCACGCGGAGGTCGGCATCCCTAGGAAGGCGCTGGCCGCGGCGTACAACAGCGCCCTCTCCGGCCTGGACCGCTACATCGCCGAGTACCTGGCCATGAAGGACGCCGACTATTCCCTGGACCAGGTGTCCTGGGCCGACACCAGAGCTTCCATACAGATGCGGCCCCACGGCACCATATCACACATCGGAGTGTGGAACTTCCCGTTCTGGCAGACCATGATCACCGCCGTGCCTGCCCTGCTGACCGGCAACGCGGTGGTCTACAAGCCCTCCGAGCTATCCACCATGTCTGGACTGAGCATCGCGGAGATTGTGCATGAGGCCGGCTATCCAAAGGAACTGTACGCGCCGCTGATCGGCGGCGCCGCCGTGGGAAAGGAGATGGTACGCTCGGACTGCGACGCCATCGCCTTCACCGGAAACATCGAGACGGGGAAGGACATCACCAGGAACGCCGGGATCAGGCCCCTGATCCTTGAGCTGTCCGGGAACGATGCGGCCGTTGTCTGTTCGGACGCGGACGTCGTGCAGGCAGCCCGGGGGATCGCCTACGGGACGTTCAGCCGTGGAGGGCAGGTATCCATGAATCGGTGGCGGAGGAGTTCCTGGAAATGCTGGTGAACATCGCGTCTGATCTCAGCACAGAGGAGGATGTCGGCCCCCTCATCCGCGAGGAGGCCAGGCAGAACGTCCACAGAGTGGTACAGGATGCGATACGGAGGGGTGCGGAGCTGTTGTGCGGCGGCAGCATCGTAGAAGGGCCCGGTTTCTTCTACGAACCGACCGTTTTGAAGTACCGCGACGATTCCATCGAGGCGGTGAGGCAGGAGACCTTCGGACCGGTCTGTCCGGTGAGGGAGGTGCGCGACGAGGACGAGGCTATCGCGCTGGCCAACGACTCCCCATATGGTCTGGGGGCTACCATCTGGACGCGTGATATCGAGAAGGGACTGGCCCTGGCCGAGAGGATGGAGGCCGGGAACGTGTGGATCAACGACTGCATACGCACGCTGCCGTGCGGCGAGTACTTCCAGGGGTGGAAGCAGAGCAGCATACCGTCCACCATGTCGCGGCTGCAGATGTTCATGAAGAAGAGGACCGTCATCTTGAACAGATCGAGCGAGCCGAGGGGATACTGGTTCCAGGCATGCGACCGGCCGTGAGGTTCCTGAGGACGTCGGCGGGCGAGAGCGGCGATATCACGAAGGAACGCCTGCGAGAGGTTTCCGAACGCCGCGCCCTAACACGCATCAAGCGATGGGAGGGGGCGGTCAGTCCTCGATCTAGATCCCTTCGCCTGGTCAAGATGGTCTATGATCAAGTTGATCGATGATGCACCCCATCGTCCTCGCTCAGATCTTCAAGAATGCCCGAGATGGAAACAAATGCCACCATATTTCGGATCCTGTTCAGACGTTCCTCCTCATCGATCCCCTCATTCTTCCAGACCGATTTTCTTTATCGCCTTGATGACATCGCTCATTACATCATCCATCGATCTCGTGACGCCCTCCATCGGTGTGTTCAGACCAGGTATTCCAATGGATTCAATAGGCCTCCTCCCCAGACCCATTCAAGAGCATCGACGATGGGGACTTTCATCGCCTGGTCCGTTCACCGCGGTCCTCATCGCAATTATCTTCCCTGTGGAGGCCTTCAGCTCGTCCAGGCATCTCGTCAGGGCGTCGACCTCCCTGGCCATGGTCTTGGGATCGATCATGTCATAACAGACCTGGATGGCCTCCCGGATGTCGCTCCCCCTTCTTATCAGGAAATCCACCTCCTTTCTCGACCGACCCTTCCAGTACGATATCTCTTCTCCTGGCCTCAGCCGCCTTCTCAGCTCCAGAAACACCGCGCATTCCAACAATCTTCCCTCTTCATGGTTCCCTGCCACCGCATAGAAGAAGCCAGAGTCCACCGGATAGGCCTTTCGGGGGTTCCTTTTGCCTATCTTGTGGCCGATGCCGCTCATGAGAAGGTCCATCTAAGTCGGGGTGACAATCGCATCATGATGAAAAGGACCTCCGCGGACATACGCAAGAAGATCGAGAAGGGCGAGGCCGTGGTGATGACGGCCCAAGAGGTCTCCGACCTCCTGTCCCGGGGCGATGAGACCTCCGTACGGGAGGTGGACGTCGTCACCACTGGCACCAGGGGTATCATGAGCGGCACCTATGCCGTCCTCTCGTTCCCGATGACCGCGCCAGGACTCTTCGACCGGGCCGAGAGGGTGACCATGAACGGTGTTCCGGCCATTGTCGGCCCCTGCCCCAACGAACGGCTTGGCGTCCTGGACCTCATGGTGTTCGGCACCTCCGTGAACGAGAGCGACCCCCGATACGGGGGAGGACATCTGTTCCGGGAGCTGATGGAGGGGAAGGAAATCGAGGTGGGCATGACCGCCGATGACGGGAGGGAGTTCTCCAGGAAGATCACGCTGGAGGATATGCCATTCGCTAGGATGATGGCCACAAGGAATGCCTTCCGCAACTATCGTGCAGTTGTCAATACCGGAGATGCGCCCGTCCGCACGATCTTTCATGCCGATGTGCTCCGTCCGGGGCTCCGAGAGCTCACGTTCTCCGGCTGTGGCCACCTGAACCCCTTGCAGAACGATCCGGAGCTGCGGGCCATAGGCATCGGAACGCGTGTGCTGGTGAATGGGGGAGAGGGCTTCATCACCGGGAAGGGGACCAGGACCTCGCCGGGGAGCCCCAACCTCACTATGGTGGCGGACATGAAGGGCATGGACCCCGAGATGGCCGGCGGCTTCATCACCTCGGCGGGCCCGGAGTGCACGGTGTCATGGGCAGTGCCCATACCGATCCTGGACGATGGCATGCTGAGGTTCGTGGGCACGCCTGACAGTTCCATAGGCATGCCCATCACGGACATCAAGGACAGGGACCAGGTCGGCACCGCCGACTATAGCCAGGTATGGGATGGTGTGAGCGCCACGGTGAGCGTGGACGCGTCGGCGTGCTTGGAGTGCATCGAGTGCGAGGCCCAGGAGAAGTGCCCCACCGCGGCCATTGACTTCCCCGGGGGCCTGCCGTCCATCGACCGCCATCTATGCTTCAACTGCGGGTTCTGCTCCACCATGTGCAGGGGAGAGGTGTTCAAGGCCGACCTGGGCAGGGTGCGGTTCGAGATGGAGGGGCAGGAAGTGGAGGTGCCAGTGGTCTGTCGGCAGTCCGATCGGGTCAGGGCATTGAAGCTGGCCGAAAACCTCAAGGAGAGGATACTGGACGGCTCCTTCGTCATCACCGACGCGGTCGAGCGGCTACATCCATGAACCGTCTGAGGATATCGGGGGGTGAAAGATCGATGACAGGCACGTCGGCGTTGCCCGGCTCCACCTTGACCACCAGGACCCCGTGGCCCATGCTCGCGAGCCGTTCCCTCAGGCCCCCGGGGTCGCGGGCCTCCTCGACCACATCGATGCCGGCCGCCCGCGCCATCCTGGTCAGATCGGTACGGGCGCATATGGGGGTCGGTTGCGAGCCGGTAGAGCCGTACACCCCGTTATCCAGAACGATCAGGAGGTAATTGCCTGGGCCATGGCAGGCCATGGTGGACAGGGTCCCCAGGTTCATGAGCACCGAGCCGTCCCCATCCAGAGCCATAACCTTCCTCTCCGGCCTGGACATGGCCAGGCCGAGACCTATGGAGGATGCCAGTCCCATGGAGCCGAGCATATAGAAGTTCTCGTCCCTGTCGAAGGAGGCGGCGAGCTCCCTGCAGGGATAACCGATGTTGCACACGATGAGTGCATCCCCGCTGCCCCTGGCTATGATGGCGATGGCCTCCGCCCGCTTCATGCCCGCCCCCAGTAGGACTGCTTAATGAGCACGGCCACTGGCCTGCGCTCCTCGATCGCCTCTTCCCATGCCTGCCTGATGATGGAGGGCCTATCACCTCTCCCTATCACGTACGAGGAGATGTTCATGGCCCTTAGCAGCGGCTCGGTCAGGCGTCCCATGGGCACCTGGCCCACCATCTGTTCACCCTCCAGTCCACGATGGCTCATCACCATGAGAAGAGGTATCCCATACAGCAGGTCCAGCGATGCCAGGGCGTTTATGGAATTTCCAAGGCCAGAGTTCTGCATGAGCAGGGCCGGTCGCATGCCCCCCATATAGGCCCCGGCGCAGATGCCCACTCCCTCCTCCTCCCTGGTGACCGACACATTCCTTATTCCCGGCTCGCCCCGTATCAGGAGCAGCAGTTCCCTCAGGTTGACGCAGGGAACGCTGGCCACCAGATCGATACCGCAGCCCTTCAGCGCGTCCAGGATTTCGGAGGCATCGCTCATGGACTCGTGCACCAGACCTTGAGGTCTATCCCCTCTATCCTTATCCTCCTTCCCTCGATGGCCACGACGATCCCGGAGTGGACCTTGCCCATCATGCAGTGGTGTGGAAGGAACCTTACTGTCTCACAGACCCTGGGCATCTTTCCCTTTCCGAGCGTTCCTTCGAACGCGGCGACCATGCATATCCCGATGTCCTGTGGTTCGAAGGCCCCGTGCCCGATCAGGTTCTGCGGCCCGATGATGTGCACCGTAAGAATGCCCTTCGAAACGCCAAGGACGCTGGCGAAGTGGGTGATGGGGCAGCCCAGCGGGCGGTAGCGTATAAGGTCCCCTTCCTTCAGCTCTACGGCCCGATAGAAAGGATACAGGTCCTCACGGCAGGAACTCTCGCCAGGGAGAGGCATGAGGGTGAATTGTGCGCTCAGTCCGTCGATCACGCCGGCCGGTCTCTCGTTCTCAGTGCCGTCGGACAGCAGGGTCATCAGCTCCTCCTTGCGGCGGGCGAAGCGGGCCTGCTCCATGAACGGGCATTGGTCGAGGTCGGCGCCCTCGATCAGCGCCTGAGCGAACTCAACGCAGTCCCTGCGTTCGCATTTGCCGCAGTTGAACCCGGGAAGCAGATCGGCTACGGCGACCGTGCTCATTCCCCCTGGTACTCCGTGAAGCCATCCATCCGGCGCAGGATGCCGCGGTGATGCTCCTTCTCGACCCGGGTCTCCCCTGCGCACAGCGTACATATCGAGAACGGCGGATTGTTGCGCAACTTCATCCTCTCGGGGACGTCATCCCATCGCACCACGATCTCCGCCAGCTCGGCCGAGCCCTTGCCCGTGAGGCCGTTGGCATCTATGACCTGACACCCCGGATTCGCTTCCAGGACCCTCTCGCGGAACACCTCCCTCTCGGCCTGGGAGACCATGTCCCCCTTAGTCATCATGACCACGTCCGCGGAGGTCAACAGCGGGCCGACCTTCAGGGGGTTGTTGGGCCCCGAGGTGACGTCGATCACGCAGACCGCCAGGCAGGAATCGGTGTACGGCGCACATCTCAGGCACAGGCCCGCCGTCTCGTTCAGCAGCAGGTCCGAGCGCTCCTCCCCGGCCCAGTCGATCATCGCCTCGATGTTGTATATGGCGAAGTGATCGGGGCACATGTCCTTGGACAGGGCGATTCTGACCGGAAGCCCCAGGCGGAGGAGCCTCCTGTCATCCTCGGTCCACAGGCAGTCGATCTTGACTATCGACGGCCTCAGCCCCCGCTCCTGTACCGCCTTGGCCAGGGATATCAGGACCGAGGTCTTCCCGGAGCCAGGGGTTCCGGCGAAGACCACGAACCTCATGGCATCTCCTCGATCACCAGACCGTTCCGGATGACCTCCCTCAGGGAGATGAGCATATCATCCACCTCCGCCAAACGGGCGCATATGCGTCGCTCCTGCTCGGAACGCTCGATTATCTTTGACATTCCGCCGTGGCTCATCACCACCCTCCTGGATGTCACCAATGCCAGCACGGGGTCGTGGGTCACCACGATCACTATCTTTCCCTCCCCCGACAGCAGGTTGAGGGCATCCTGCTTTTTGATCCCGGCGTTCTCTATCTCGTCTATCAGCACTATGGGCGAATCGCTTATGAGCGCGATGTCCGCGGTCATAAGCGCCCTGGACTGGCCCCCGCTAAGGGAGGTGAGATGATCGTCGATGTTCAGCGGTTCGCCGCACAGCGTATTGGCTAGCTTCACCGTCTCCGTCGCCATCGACTCCGTTTTCCCCCTGCTCTTGGCGTGCATGCCCAGGAACTCTCCCACAGCCATGTCGGCAAGGAAGTGCATGTTCTGGGACAGCTGCGCCACCAGCTTGCGGCGGGGGTCGGTGCGTATGGTGGGGTCGGGCCGCTCCCCGTTTATTAGCACGGTGCGGCGGGACGGGGTGTCGGCCTGGGCCAGCTGCTCAATGTCACTTATCAGGGTCGACTTGCCCGAACCGGTAGGACCGACGATCCCGACTATCTCGCCTCCTCTCATGGAGATCGACCTCACCCCTTCATCGGCTCCGCTCTTGTCCACTCCTCCGTTGATCGTCAGGGCCATGTTTGCGATCATGCCATCCTGACCTCCAGTAGCTTTTCCTTGATCTGGTCCATCAACATGCCCTCTCCCTGCTCGTTCCTTTCGACGCTAATGTCCGTGCTAAGACGGTCCAGGGAATATGTTTTTCTGAGCAGCCTCTCGCCCCCGCCGGTGATGTTGAGGAGGATCCTCTCATCGGTTCCCACCTGACCTTCTGCCTCCGCCTTGATAAGTGCCGCCACGGCCACCGCCGCTGCGGGCATGATATCGACGCCCTCTTTCTCCTCGAACAGGCGGGATGCCTTATCCGCCTCCTCATTGGTCATGCCGACCACCGAGCCATGCGTAGCCTCCAAGGCGTCGGCAACCCCTCCTGGAACGTCGAAAGGCGGCCTGCGGTTGAACAGGACGGCATCGTACATGCCATGGGGGCACCTCTCATCGTAAGATCCGCCGTGGACCGCATTGTATATCGGCGCGCAGGGAAGGTTCTGGGCAAGGTGCAGCGTTGGCAGCCTGGAGCCGAACCGTCCGTCCTCGATGAGGCGCATGGACGCTTCCCAGGCGGAGATGCCGCCGGTGCCGCTCCCGATCGCCTGGAAATACCTGTCGGGGAGCGAGCCCATTTCAAGAACCGATTCCAGCATCACCGTGCCCATACCGTCCCTTCGGGCGATGTTGCGGGCGCCTCCCTCGGGAACGAAGTGGGCCTGGCCCGCAAGTAGCTCCCCCAGCGCGATGGCGTCGCTGTAATCGCCCTCTACTGAGACCAAGAAGATCTGTTCGGTGCTTCCGTCTCCAGGCGTCAGCCACAGTCTGTCCCTCGCCGCTGACGGGATTACCAGTACCAGGGGATAACCGGTCAGGCGGGACAGGTGGGCAAAAGCCCTGGCAGTGTTGCCGGCCGAAGAGACCACTAGGATGTCCCTTCCTCCTTGTTCCATCAGCCGCCGCACCGTAGGCGGAGCCTCCAGGTCCTTGAAGCTGCAGGTGCGCAGTACGGCCCCCCTCTCCGGCCAGTAGCCGTTAAATGCGATCCATAGGTCCTTCAGTCCAAGTTCTCGGGCCAGCCCTTCGCTCCGGTAGGCGATGGGGCCCCCCGTGAAGGAGCTTATGATGCCATCGACGGGGAGCCAATCGATGAACTTCCAGATGCCTGGATATGGCGCTGGTATCAGGCACTTCTGCTGGTACTCCGTCCTCAGGAGGCCTCCGTCCTTATCGCAGCCGCGGTTCCAGGCATCATGCCTCGCGGAGCACCCGGCGCAGCGAAGGGTGAACTTGCCCATCGAACGATCATACGAAGGGCATCACTTATTAGATTGTTCCTCCTTAGGCAAATAATATCACGATAGTGTAAACATCCTGAGTTCATCCTACAAATGGACAGAATGTCCCACTGCATGAGAGCGGTCCTCGCGCCTGAACACGCTCTGTCAGAACATCGTTGACGCGGATCGCAGGCCGATGTCCGCGACTCGTCGCCGTGCCAGTCCTCGATTCCGTTCGCCCATGCGGCAGAGGCTGGCAGGGACAGCATGATGGAGGCCTGGATTGGCAGGGGGAGACCTTCCTCTGCACGGATGCTCGTTCACCTCGCGCGAGAAGTGGCAGGTAATATCATTTAAAGGGAGTGCATCGATGTAATCCGCTGGCGAACGGTCTTGCAAGGGAGCGGGAAGGCTACTCTCCGTTATCCCCTTTCAGCATCTCTTCCAGCATCTCGCTCAGCACCCTGACCGGGATGTCCGGGACCGATATGTAGGTGGTCCGCCCGCCCGACGGGTCCCCGGAGACCTTGGTCTCCAGTAAGCCTTCTCCGGCCACCGCCTGCAGGTACGCCCAGAACTGAGTGTGGCCGCGGGCCCGGTGGCCGTACTCCTCGGCCACCACGTGGTACATCTTCTCCACGTCCCCCGTGGTGACGTAGGCGCGGTCCCGCATCGCCCTGGCCGTGGCCAGCAGGACCAGCCGCCTCTGGACGTCCAGCTCTTCCACCTTGGAGCGTGTGACCACGCTGTAGGTGAACGCCTTGGCGGCGCGGACGTTCTCCGCCGTCACCTGCTCGCTGCCCTCTTCCTCGGCCAGCATGCCGGCCTTCTCCAGTATCTCGATGGCGAACCGGGCGTCCCCGAACTCGGCGGAGATGTCGGCGATCAGGTCGACGGCCTCCTCCGGCACCGTGCCTGCGTGGAACGCGAGCCTCACGCGGTCGGCCACGATGTCCCGCAGCTCGGGGGCGGTGTAGCGGTCGAACTGTATGGAGTTGGCCCTGCGGAACGTGGACAACGAGGCGGGATCCAGCATGTCCAGCAGGTACTTCTGCGAGATCATTATCAGCGACAGCGAGGCCTTTCCGCCGATCTTCTCCTCGTCGAAGCGCGACAGCTGGTAGATGAGGTCCCCGGCGCCCCGGCGAAGCAGCACGTCAGCCTCGTCCAGCACCACCACCAGGTGCAGCTTGCGGCTCTCCAGGTGCTTGCGCAGCGCCCGCAACATCTCCATGGTGCTGAACCCCCGGTCCGGGAAACGCTCGTCGAAGTGGTTCACCAGGCGCAGCAGGACCGCCGCCTCGGTGTTGCGCTGGCGGCAGTTGACCACCACGAAGTCCATGGGACGGCCCTGTTCGTTCCCCTCCCTGACCAGGTCCAGGCAGAACCGCTTGGACGTGGCGGTCTTCCCGGTCCCCACGTTCCCGATCAGAAGGGCCGTCTGGGATACGCCGCTCTCCAGTACCGGACGGAAGATCATGCGCAGCCGGTCCATCTGCTTCTCCCTGTGGACCAGCTTCTCCGGCACGTAGTCGAAGGACAGCTTGGCGGTGTCCTTCAGCACCCTCGAGGCCGCATATCGTCCGTTCAAGAGCGCCTCACCCTGATGAACCCTGAGCAGGGAACGATCTCGATGCCGTTCTCTTCGAAACGGTCGGCGATAAGATTGGTGCCGAGCGAATCGGACGCCATGTGGCTTGCCACCACTAGGTTCACGTGATTCTTTCTCGCCTCCTCCATATGGCTCGGCGGCACGTGCATGCATACCACCGTTCCGATGCCCGCCCGGGCCAGATGCTCGTACATCTCCTTCGGAGCGGCCGTTCCGCCCGCGAACTTGACCGCGATCTCTCCGGTCCGCTTGTCTCGGTCGCCGACGAATATCTCGGGAGGGTTGCACTCCCTGGCCATCACCTGGTACTCGGGCAGCCGGAGCAACGCGTCCACAATGTCGCCCACCCTGCGCGGCGACGCGTCCTCGAGGTGCTTCGTCATGAATCGCTGCGCGAGCAGGTCGGCCGGCTGGTGCAGACACATGAGCGGCATGTCCAGCAGGGAGGCGGCGTCGCCGGCCTGCCGATGGTTGCCGGCATGCGTCGAGCACATGACCTCCCGGGCCCGCGGCCCCACGATGCACTCCGCGGCCGTGATCGGCACTCCCCAGTCCTCCATCATGTTCTCCTGGATGTGCACCATGTGATGCAGGCTGGCGGCCGCCCTTCCCCTGGGATGATGCCCGATGACCGCGTCGATCCTCTGACCCTTCTCCCGCAGGCGGTCGGCCAGCAGCAGTTCGGGGACATTGATGTCGATGCCCCACATGACCCTGCTCACCTCCGCCTCGGGATCGCCGCTGACGATCCGGCTGTCCGCGTAGGGGTTCCACAGAGAATCGGCGTCGAACCTCTCCCTCTCGCCGCCCTGCAGCCGGTCGTAGGCCTGCCCGGTCCGTTCGAGCAGCTCGTCCAGTTCAGGTCCCCGGCGGGGGTCCGCGGCCATCCCTTCCTGGATGGCCAGCCGATAGAGGTCCGTTAATCGCATGCTATCATTTAGCGAACCATCTCCAATGACTTAAATCCGACGCAAGTCTAGAATAGCCGCCGCTCGAACAATACAGCGATGTCGGACAAAGACGGCGGAATGCCATCCCTGCTCAGCACCTCATTGAGCGCGTTGAGCGTGGAGGACCTGGTGGCCGAAGCGCTGCGGGACATGATGAAGGATGAGATCAGGTCGCACATCCGGAAGAGGCTGGAACAGGACCCCCGGCTCAAGGCGGAGATGCGCTCGGCCATCGACGAGCTGCTGGAAGCGAAGGTGAGGGAGGCCTACGCCATGGTGCGCCTGGGCAAATGCGGGGCGGAACTGGGCGTCCTGATGGTGCCGGAGGACATGCGGCGGCGCATCGAGAAGGACCTGGCCGGCCTCCTGGAAAAGGAGATGGGCCGCCTGGTGGATGAGATGTGAGGCGCGGCGAAAACCCTCGATCGTAACCCTCGACCCGAGGCACGCCGTTCGTTCCTCCAAGCGTGGAGGAGCGCTCGCTGCGTGAGGTGTACAGGATGTGTCAGTACGGAATAAAAAGAAAATGGGATGAAAGGGATTTTGGAAGAGGGGCGCGGGGCCCGTTGTGAGGCCGGCGGGATAAGGCGAAGACCTTTTCCAGGGCCCGCTGCAAGCACTCCGTTCAGTCGAACAGTGCGCTGAGGCCTGCAGCGGCTTCTTCCTCGCTGACCTCGGGCTTCTTCTCTTCTTCCTTTGCAGCTGGCTTCGCCGCCTCGGCGGGAGCAGCGGCAGCGGGAGCCGCAGCGACAGGGGCCATGGCGGCGGAGGCGATAGCCTCGTCGATGTTGATCCCCTCAAGGGAGGCGGTCACTGCCTTTATCCTTGCAGGCTCCGGCTCCAGGCCGGCGCCCTTCAGGACATTGGCGATCGCATCCTCGTCGACAGTCTTACCAGCGGCGTGAAGTACCAAGGCGCTGTATATGTATTCCATTTTTATTCCTCCATATATTATTGTTCAATCGAATAGAGCACTAAGGCCTGCAGCGGCTTCTTCCTCGCTGACCTCGGGCTTATCCTCATCTTTCTTCTCTTCGGCCTTCTTCTCCTGAGGGGCCGGCGCGGCAGTGACCTGAGCGGCCAGCTGCTGTTTCAGCCTGTCGTCCTCAAGCCCTGGAATGCGAGAGGCAACGGCTAGCATCTCTGCGTTGGCCTTTGCCAGGAGAAGCTTGATGTTATCCCGCGTGGGGATGGCAGCCTTCATGCTGATGGCGGTGGCCTCGCGGTATGCCTTGACCAGCAGCGGGTTGATGGTCTGCGTGGTCGGGTACGCGATTCCGACGCCGAGCGCTATGGCATTGCGGGCTGCGGTTGCCAATAGGGACGGGTAGTAATCGGCCGGTACGTTCAGGACGGCCTTGTTGTACAGGATGCCGTCCTCGAAGGCTCCCAGAAGGTCCATTCCGATGGTCATCGGAAGGATCTCCAGCTTGGGGAGGATCTTAGCGAGCTCCTCCGGAACCTTCTCTCCCTTCTCCACCAGGACCTTGTCCTTGCGGATGACGATCTTGCCGCCCTCGATGGCGGCGGGTATCCCGGCCTTCTGCAGCTCACCCACGATGGGGCCAGGCTTGAAGGGCGTCTCCCCCGCCTTGATCTCGATGTCCTCGGGCGCAATGTCGCCGGTCTTGGCGGGCGCCTTGGCCTTGGTGGCCTCCATCTGCTGGAACAGCTTGAACGGGTTCATGGGAGTGGCCACGACGGCGCACTGCCCGCCCACCAGGGGCTTGAGCTGTTCAATTCCAGGCTTCTGCTTGGCCGCCTCTTCGATGGCGAGAAGCATGAGGTTGTTGCGGGTCATGAGGACCTTGGCATTCTTGCCTCTCATGCCCTGCCTCATAAGCTGCATTTGGGGGGAAGGGATGCCATGGATGTCTACGATGGCCACGACCGGACTGGTCACCATCATGTCGGTGATCTCTTTCACCTTGTCCTTTTTCCATGCTGCAACATGTGCCATACGAGATCCTCCTTACAGCACCTTCTCCGCCGGGCCCATGGTCGTCTTGACGTAGGCCGAGTCGATGTTCATCTTTCCTTTCTCTAGCTTGCTCGAAACCCTCTTAAGGATTGCGTCGACATTCTCTGCCAGCTCTTCCGGGGTCATGTCCACGGTGCCCACGGGCGCCTGGAAGGTCTTCCGGTCCTTGGTGCGGACGGAAACGGTCCTCCTGAGCGTGTCGATCATGGGTGCCGGCATCTTGCCCCGGGGGGCGAGAACGATACCGAGCCTCTTACCGATCTGGGGCATTAGCGGGGCCTCTGCGATGAAATAGTCCACCTGAGAGGCCACCTTCTTGGCCTGCTTCCTGTCGTCAGCGATCTTCCCGAGCTCATCGGGAGTGATGACGAGATCGGCGACATCCTTGGCTTTGGCAGCCAGTTCGGCGCCGCCGATGACACAGACCCTCAAGGCTTTGCCGCGACCGTGGGGCAGAATGATGTCTTCCTGGATCCTGTTCTTAGGAATGGACAGGTCCACATCCCTGAGGTTGATGGCCAGGTCAACAGACTCCTTGAAGTTCCTCTTAGGTGAGGACTCAAGGGCCTTCTTGACGGCCGCAATCGTTGTCTTTTCTACCAATCAGATACCTCCTGTAGTGCAAGTGAGCCAAGGCTCTCCTACAGTGCGAAGCCCTAAACTAGCATATGCTTTTTAAACTTTGTGGGAGGGGTTTGCTTCGCCCTTTCAGGCGAAGTGCTGGTCGAACTTGCCGGCCAGTATGTCTGCACGGACTGCCTTGGAGTCCTGCCCCTCGATCGTCACTCCCATCGAGGTGCAGGTGCCGACGACCTCGAGCACCTGGCGCTTGAGATCCTTCCCCATGAGCGAGTCGCCCTTCATCTGGGCGATCCTGATGGCCTGCTCCATGGAGAGGTCGCCTACCTTGACGGCCTTGGCGGAGCCAGAGCCCTTCTCCACTCCCAGCTCCTTGGTGATGAGCGAGGTGGTGGGCGGGGTGCCTACCTTGATCTCGAAATCCTTGGTCTTGGAGTCGATGATGATCTTGACCGGGACCTTCATTCCGTTGAAAGCCTTGGTCTTGTTGTTGATCTCTCCGACGATCTTGGGGATGTTCACTCCCAGCGGCCCCAGGGCGGGGCCCAGGGGCTGGCCGGGTGTGGCCCTGCCGCCCTCCACAAGCACTTCAACCGTTTCTGCCATAAAGAACACCTTTCTTCATCGTTATTTTCAATGGTTACCTGTCCTTCTCGAGCACGCGGACGTGGTCTCCCCTCACTGTCACCGGGATGGGGACCATCGCCTCGAACAGCTCCACCGTGATCTCTTCCTTCGCCTCGTCGATGTGCTGCACCCTGGCCTTCTCACCCTTGAACGGGCCGGCGACCAGCTCCACGACGTCGCCCTCGTTGATGCCGGACACCAGGGGCTTGGGCGCCAGATAGTGATCGATCTCCTCGAGCGCCATCTCGCCCTCCACGAAACTGTGGGCCTTGCGAATGCCCTTCACCGTCTCGCGGAGCCTCTCGGTGTTCATGCCCTCGACGAGCACGTAGCCGCGAAGGGTAGTGGGGGAGAGTATGGCTGAGATATCGGACTTGCCAGCCTTGGTCCTGCTGGCGATGCCGTCGGCCACGTCCTTCTCGTGGCCGATGGAGGTCTTGAGGGCCAGGATGGACTGCCTGGCCTCGGCGACGAACTGTATGCGGTCGCACTCCGTAGGAGCGTCCACCAGGCAGGCCGTCAGGTCCACCGCCACGCGGTCCTTGTAGGACGAGCCGATGGGTGCGTGGGCCTCCAGGCGAAGCTCCTTGGGCTTCGGCCCTTCCAGGTAGAATTCGAACTCCTCGAATGACTGCGAAGAATGATTGTCGTAAAGGGATGCGTTGGTCGCGTCGAACAGCCGGATGCTCCATTCCGCCGCATCAACGGGGGTCTGGACGATGCCGACCTTCATGCGCACCTTCTTCTTGGCCGGCTCTCCGCTCTTCAGCTGAAAGCTCCAGCTGGTCGATGCGGAGGCAGGAACCTTGGTCTCCTCTCCCTCGCCTACGAATGAGATCATGCCGCTGCCTCCCGCAGGGGACGACGCGGTTTGAAAGTCTTGGGTCATATCAATCAGTCCAGGTGGATCGGCTCAGCTGAGGTATCCGGGCAGGATGTTCATCAGGAAATAGATCAGGAATCCCAGCCCTCCGATGATTATCAGTCCGAGGCCAGTGATCTGCATCACCTTGATGTACTCGTCAGTGGTGGGCTTGCGGGCCATCTTGAAGACCCTGCCGTACTTACCCTTGCCGAGTCTCTTGGTCCGCTCTTCGATATCGTGCTGGATCTCCCAGGACCTCTCAACTATGTCCATGTCCGTCCACCTCAGGGTTTACGAGTTCCTATGGTTAAAGGCATCTACTTAATAAAGTCGACGTCTACGACCTTGGACGCCCTCTCCCGCTGGGGCCCTATGATGTTCTTGGACTTGACGCCGGTGATCACTACCATGACCCTGACGGTATCCCGCAGGGATGGGTCGACCGCCGCACCCCAGATCAGGCGGGCGTTGGGCGCGATCTTTGACTGGATGATCTCGGCGACCTTCTCCGCCTCGGAAATGCTCATGTTCTCGCCGCCGGTGATGTTGACCAGCGCGCCCGTCGCTCCGGAGATGTCCACGTCGATCATCGGGGAGTTGATGGCCTCGTTGACGGCGACCTCGACGCGGTCGTCCTCGTCCGCCTCTCCCAGTCCTATCAT
>ENA-UOOI01001685-UOOI01001685.1-fermentation-metagenome-genome-assembly--contig:-NODE-1685-length-21834-cov-4.752973_pt1 | contig 21834 bp, 14 predicted proteins | sample MGYA00245779_ERZ724027 | MGnify/ENA primary metagenome ERZ724027 (study PRJEB28704, sample SAMN03018318) | fermentation metagenome | biome: anthropogenic terrestrial biome; feature: soil; material...
CGGCTGACTTTTTTGTTTCGGAAGAGATCGTTATTATTCCTTTTCGCAGGCCATGACGACCAGGGCGGTGATGTCGTCGTCGTGGCCGTCGTTCCGGCGTGCGACCGCCTGCGAGACGAGGGTCTCCGCCAGCTCCTGCGGCAGTTTTCCGTCCCACTTCTCGATCTCGGCGCAGACCCATTCCGAGCCGGAGGAGAGCGCGCCGTCCGAGAGCATCACGAGCAGGTCGCCGTCCGAAAGGCTGTCGGAGGTCTTCGCGAATTTCGCCTCGGTCAGGATGCCGATCGGCAGGCCGGGCATGTCCACCGGCACGGCGCGCTTCCCCTTGCGCAGGATGCTGATCGGCGCGCCCGCCTTCATGAAATCCACGGTCCCGCTGTAAAGGTCCAGCGCGGCGACATCCATGGTGGAGAGCGACTCGTCGGAGGATTTGACCATCAGGGCGGAATTCACGATCTTGAGCGCCGCGTCGAAGCTGATGCCGGCCTTGATCAGGCGCGACATGATGCCGCACGCCATGGCGCCGTCCACCGCGGCGCGACCGCCCGTGCCCATGCCGTCGCTGATCATGGCGATCTCGCGGCCGCAGCCGTCGGGGAAGCACGCCCAGCTGTCCCCGCACAGCTTTCCGTTGCCGCAGGCATGCTGCGCGCAGCCGGTGCGGACCCGGTACAGCGGCTTTTCGTTCATCTGGATGCGGCATTTGCCCCCCGCCGTGCCGATGCAGGGCGGCTCGAACGTCCTGCCGCAGACGCGGGAGATCTCGGCCGTCAGCTCCAGGCGGTTCAGCCGCACGCAGCCGGAGGGCTGCGTCACGGCCTCGACGGACATCCGCCCGAACCGGTCCGTCCGGCAGCTCACTTCGATCGGCTGGATCCCGGCCTGGCGGAGGACCTCCTCCACCTTCTGCGCCGCCCCCGCGTCGAACTTCTCGTACATCTCGAGCTCCGAGGCCATGTCCTCCAGCATCATGCCCGTCGTCGTGAACTGGCTGGCGACCACGTCGCGGATCTGCTGGGCGCGGCTCTCGGCCGCGTCGCGGATGACGAATTCGCTGTAGTTGCGGTTCACGGTCTCCACGACGGCGTTGATCCGGCTGCAATGGGAGAGAAACTGCGTGCTGAAATCATTCCGCTCCACGCTGCCGTCGGCCCGCAGCTTTTCCGTCAGGCCGTTGAACGCGTCCATGCTGTCGTTGAAATTGCGGTGCCAGCAGTATCCCCGAAGGCCGCAGCTGCCGCAGACCTCGTCGATCGTCCGGTGGTAGACGCCGTTGATGTCCGGCGCGCAGGTCTGGGCGAGCTTGCTCGACACCTCCTCCACCGATTCCGACACATTGGTGAGCGCCTTGGCCGCGTAATCCAGCTTCATCACCACGCAGCGGCGCAGGCCCTCGGAAAGTTCGGTGTCCTCCGCGTGCGAAAACATGCCCACCAGCGAGTTGCCCGCCTTCGCCGGGATCAGAAGATAGAGGACCGACGCCGCGGCCACCTCGTACAGCCCGTCGACGATCTGCTGCTGACCGCCGACCTGCAGCGAAGCGACGCCGTTCGCGACCACGAACGCCGCGGCGGCCGCCACGCGCCCGAGCGGCGAAAACAGCCCCGCCGCCAGCCCGCCTAAGGCGTACGCCCCGGAAAGATAGCTCAGACCCGCCGTCGACAGGCTGAACATCAGGCCGCAGGCGACACCTGCGACGCTGCCGCCGCCGATGCCGCCGTACCGCGCCGCATACAGGATCAGGAGGATGGCGAGCACCCTTCCGGCCGAAACGGGGCCGAGGGACAGCGCGGAAAGGGACAGCAGCAGAACGCCGAGCGAGAACATGCCGCAGGTGAGCTCCGGGATGCTCCACTCCCCGGCCGGTCGCCCGGAATGCAGGGCGGAAGCCGTCCGGTCGAAGAAATAGGCGGCGCAGGCCGCGAACAGGGCCTCCGCCACGTACATGGCCGCCGTGGTGCCGCCCGAGCCGTTGACCGTGATGACGGAGATGGACGTCGCAAGCATGGGGAGAAAAGCGATCGCCGGCGCGAAAAGCGGATGCGTCCGCAGCTTGACCAGGCCGTTCAGGGTCCAGCGGATCGCGACGGCCGCGAGCAGCGCGGCGATGTAGTGCACCGGCACGCTGACGGAAGAGGGCAGCAGATAGCCCACCGCGCTCCCCAGCGCCGCGCCCCACAGAAGCGGATACGGGGACGCCGCCACCGCCGCCACGCCGAACGGGGCGTATTGGCCGAACACCACGCTGCGCGAACAGAGAAGCCCCACCGCGAACGCCGCGAACTGACGCGCGACGGCCTTTGCGGGAGCCGCAGCAGCCTGCGAAAATGCGACCCGCCGGGTCGATTCTTTTTCCATGATTTTTTATCACCGCCATGATATTTTTAACAGTTTGTCCAATTTTTTCCTACGTATGCTCATTATAGAACCGCACCATGGCATTTCGTGTCACAACGGCGCGCCGTTTCCGGGGGGATCGGCTCGAAATCCGGCGGAGCGCGGGAGATCGTTATTTTTTCTGGTCAGCGGCCGGATTTTGTGATAAACTGGAAGTTAGATGTTAGAGATTAGAGGTTAGAAAGGACAAGACCTTGGGGCGTTGCCCCAAACCCTGCAAGCTCTTGAAAAAACTTGCGCAAAACTTTTCGGTCTTATGCTTTATATCCCGGGCGTGTTTTTCTTTTTTCGTCTGTCCTTTCTAAATCCTCTAACCTCCAACCTCTAAATCTCTAATCGAAAGGGCAACCGCCATGCATTACGCTTTCTCCGACCGCGTGCTGAATCTGAAGCCCTCCGCCATCCGCGAGATCTTCAAATACGCGGCCGACCCCTCTGTCATCTCTCTTTCCGCCGGCAACCCCGCCCCGGAGGCGTTCCCGGTCGAACAGATCCGGAAAATCTCCGCGAAGATCCTCGAAGAGCGCCCGGTCGAGGCGCTCCAGTACAGCATCACCGAAGGGTACGAACCGCTGCGCCGCTGCGTCTCCGGCTACCTGAAAGAGAAACACCGCATCGGCGGCGCGATGGACGACATCCTCATCACGAGCGGCGCACAGCAGGTGATGGACCTGCTGACGAAATCGCTCGTCAACGAGGGCGACACCGTGATCTGCGAAGCGCCGAGCTTCATCGGCTCGCTGAACACGTTCCGCTCGTACCGCGCGCACCTGCGCGGCGTGCCGATGGAGCCGGGCGGCATGAGCATGGAGGGCCTCGAACGGGCACTGAAAGAAGAGAAAAACGTAAAGTTCATCTATACCATCCCGAACTTCCAGAACCCGACCGGCATCACGATGAGCCTGTCGAAGCGGCGCAGGCTGTACGAGCTGGCCCGGAAGTACGGCGTGCTGATCCTCGAGGACAATCCCTACGGTGACACCCGCTTCGCGGGCGAGCACATCGAGGCCGTGAAATCGCTCGACGCGGACGGCATCGTCGTCTACGCGGGCACCTTCTCGAAAGTGATCGCCCCCGGCATGCGCGTGGGCTACGCGATCGCGCCGAAGCCGATCATCCAGAAAATGGTCGTGTGCAAGCAGGGCGAAGACGTGCACACCAATATCTGGAGTCAAATTGTCTGCTATGAATTTCTGGCGCACGGCGATTTCGACGCCCACCTCGAACATATCCGCGGGGTATACCGGGCAAAATCAAAGGTGGCGACGGACGCCCTCGACCGCTGCCTCGCGCCGAAAGTCACCTATCTGCCCATCGAGGGCGGGCTGTTCTTCTGGTGCACGCTCCCCGACGGGGTCGACATGGTCGACTTCTGCCGGCAGGCCGTGCTGCGCAAGGTCTGCGTGGTGCCGGGCAACACCTTCCTGACGGACGAATCGCAGCCGTGCTCCTCCTTCCGCATCAATTACACGACGCCGACGGACGAAAACCTCGTCCGCGGCATCCGGATCCTCGGCGCCCTCGCGGACGACGTCATCCACTGATCCCGGGGCAGCACCGCCTCGGTTCCTGCCCTTTCTAATCTCTAATATCCAATATCTAAACGGAGGCAAACCCAATGGAATCCGAACTATCCGCACAAACACCGGAAAAAACGAAAAAGCAGGTCATTTTCAGCGCCATCCAGCCCAGCGGGACCATCACGCTCGGCAACTACCTCGGCGCGCTGAAAAACTGGATCGACCTGCAGGACGATTACGACTGCATCTACGCGCTGGCGGACCTGCACACCATCACCGTGCGGCAGGACCCGGCGACGTTCCGCCGCCGCACGCTCGAGGCCTACGCCCTGCTGCTGGCCTGCGGGATCGACCCAAAAAAGAGCCTGTTCTTCGTCCAGAGCCACGTGCCGGCCCACGCGCAGCTCGCGTGGGTGCTCGACTGCTACACCCAGTTCGGCGAGCTGCAGCGCATGACCCAGTTCAAGGACAAATCCGCCAAACACCCCGACAACGTCAACGCGGGGCTTTTCACCTATCCCTCGCTGATGGCCGCCGACATCCTGCTGTACCAGGCGAACCTGGTGCCGGTCGGCGTGGACCAGAAACAGCACCTCGAACTGACGCGCACCATCGCGGAACGCTTCAACGGCCTGTACGGGCCGACGTTCACCGTGCCCGACGGGTACATCCCGAAGCAGGGCGCGAAGATCATGTCGCTGCAGGACCCGTCGAAAAAGATGAGCAAGTCCGACGAGAACGCCAACGCCTATATTGCCGTGCTGGATAAGCCCGAAGACATCATGCGCAAATTCAAACGCGCCGTGACGGACAGCGAAGCCCGCGTCCGCTACGCGCAGGGCAAGGACGGGGTCAACAACCTGATGGGCATCTACTCCTGCGTGACGGGGAAGACCTACGCGCAGATCGAAGCGGAGTTCGCCGGGAAGGGCTACGGCGATTTCAAGGCGGCCGTCGGCGAGGCCGTGGCCGAGCACCTGCGTCCGATCCAGCAAAGGTACGCGGACTTCATCAAAAACAGGGACTATCTCGAGCAGTGCTGGAAAGAAGGGGCTTCGGCCGCCGCCTCCATCGCGGGGCGGACCCTGCGCAAGGCCATGAAAAAAGTCGGTTTCGTTCCGCTGGGCTGACGGTTCGTATTGTGACCGATCGGCACGTATCGAGTTCCCTTTCCGAATAATCTGATACGATACAGGCAATGGTGGTGTCGGATGATGTCGGAAAAAGTCAAACGGTATGGAACGACGCTTTGCCTGCTCTTCCTGTTTCTTCTGGTCGTGCCGGCGGTCTGCCACGGGGCCGGCGACGGCTCTTCCGGAGACGGAGCCGCAAAGGATTCCGACGCGGGCTCTTCCTATCTTTTCCCCGCCGGAACGACGGTGGAATCCCTGCAGGAGGAGCTCGCGCCGCAGGGGCCCGACAGGATCCTGCGGGTGCTGAAACCGGACGGGAGCATCCGGGAGAGCGGGCCGATCGAGACCGGGGACCGGGTCGAGGTCCTCGACGAGACCGGGCAGATGCTCTCCTGCGTGACCGCCCGGGTGGAGGAAAGCTCCCGGCCCTCCTCCGGGGCGGCGTCCTCCCCTCCCGTATCGCTCGGGCAGCCGGAGGACAACGGGACTTCCGTCTTTTCGCCGGGCACGACGGTGGAATCCCTGCAGGAGGAGCTCGCCGCCTGCGGCTTCGGGGACTGCACGCTGAAAGTCAAATCCCACGCCGGCAGGATCCGGGGCAGCGGGAACATCTGCACCGGCGACGCGCTGAGCGTGCTGGACGCGGGCGGGCATGTCCTGTTCGGGACCAAAGCCGTCGTCCCGGGCGACCTGACGCGCTGCGGCCTGCCGACGGCCGAAGCCTGCGACCTGCTCTACGACCACCTGATCCTCCGCAAGGCGCTGACCGGCGACCTGCTGGACGCGGCCGACCTGAATCGGGACGGAAGCGTGGATACGAGCGATCTGCTGCAACTGAAAAAGGCGGCAGGCTGAGCCTGCACGCAAGCCCCGCCGTACAGATTCGCAGAAATCTTTGCCGCCGGAGGCGCGTACGGCGCTTTGCGCCCGGGAGAGTTTTGGGAAACTCCCGACGTTTTCTGAAGGAGAGGTACAATAGAATGTTTGAGCCCGCAACGGTAAAAAGCCTTCTCGACCTGGAGCATACGCTGGCGCGCCCCCTGTTGGAGCCGCTGCGCTACCCGTGGGAGGCATTGCCCGGCATCGGGGACTTCATCGTCCGCCTGAGCGAGAGCCTGCCCGAAGGCGAATACGAAAAGCGCGGGGAGAACGTCTGGGTCGCGAAATCGGCCCGCGTCTTCGATTCCGCCTACCTGCACGGCCCGTGCATCATCGGGCCCGAAACCGAGGTGCGGCAGTGCGCCTTCGTGCGCGGCAGCGCGCTGGTCGGCGCGGGCTGCGTGGTCGGCAATTCGACGGAGCTGAAAAACGTCATCCTGTTCGACAAGGTGCAGGTGCCGCACTACAACTACGTGGGCGACTCCATCCTCGGCTTTCACGCGCACATGGGCGCCGGGTCCATCACCTCCAACGTGAAAGCCGACAGGACCCTCGTCACGGTGAACACCGGCGCGGAAAAGATCGAGACGGGCCTGAAAAAGATGGGCGCCGTCCTCGGCGACCATGTTGAGATCGGCTGCAACGCGGTGCTGAACCCCGGCAGCGTCGTCGGGCGGAACACAAACGTGTACCCGCTTTCCATGGTGCGCGGATTCATCCCCCCCGACAGCATCTACAAGCGCGCGGACGAGGTCGTTTCTAGAGATTAGATGTTGGATGTTGGAGCGTTAGAAAGGTCAAGTTCAAGCGCCTTTGAGGCATCGCGGCGGGGTTGAGGCCAAAGCCGGCACCGGCCCCCGGGCCGGATTCAGGCGCCCCGCCGCGGGCACGAACCGCGCCGTCGGTTTACTTTAGCGGCCTTTCCCTGTATAATGGGCATAATACAGGGGAAAGGAGGATCCCTGTTTGAACATTCCGGAAGAACTGCTTTCCATTTTTCTGTTTGCGGTCCGCATCGCGGTGCCGCTGATCGCCCTCGTCGTCGCGGCGCGCTCCTTTTCTTCCCTGCGGCGCGGCAAGCGCCGGGAAGAACCCGTGATGGTGCTCGAGGACATGTCCACGCACGAGGTGATCCCCGTGCTCTACTGGGAAAACTCCATCGGCCGCAGCCGGAGCTGCGACATCGTGCTGCGCGACCAGACGGCCAGCCGGGCCCACGCCGTGCTGATGCGGCGGGAGAGCGGCTGGCTGATCTCGGACACGAACTCGAAGGCCGGCACGTTCGTCAACGGGAAAAAAGCCGGGCAGAAAACGCCCGTGTTGCCCGGCGACGTGATCGCCATGGGCTCCACGTCGCTGATGCTCAAGCGCACCGCCGACGTGGGCGGCCTGCCGCCCGTGAAGCCGCGGCGGGGCCGTTCCGCCTCGCCCGCCGGCCTGCTGTGGACGGTCTCTTTCCTGCAGCTGCTGCTCTGCGTGCAGGTCTGCTTCGCTTCGGGAAAGCTGGACATCGTGCCCTTCATCCCGTTCGGCCTGCTCTTTTTCACGGAGTGGATCTTCTATTTCATCTCGATCAAGATGCTCGGCCACGTGAGCTTCGAGCTGGAGACGCTCGGCTTTCTGCTCAGCGGGATCGGCGTGATGCAGATCGCGGGGGCGGACGTGAAATCGACCTACACGCAGATCGCGGCCATGGCCGCCGGGATCGTCCTGTTCCTCTTCCTGCTCTGGTTCGTCGGCGACCTCGACCGCGCGATGAAATGGCGCGTCGCCGTGGGGGCCCTGGCGATCCTGCTGTTCGCCGCGAACCTTCTTCTTGCGAAGGAGCGGAACGGCGCGCGCAACTGGATCGTGCTGGGGCCGGTGACCGTGCAGCCCTCCGAGTTCATCAAGATCGCGTTCATCCTCGTGGGCGCCTCGACGCTCGACCGGCTGCAGACCTACAAAAACCTGACGGGATTCATCGGCTTTTCCGCGGTGTGCATGGGCGCGCTGTTCCTGATGAAGGACTTCGGCACGGCGTGCATCTTTTTCGTCATGTTCCTCATCATCGCGTTCATGCGCTCGGGCAGCCTGCGCACCATCTCGCTGAGCTGCTCCGTCGCGGTGTTGGGCGCGTTCCTGATCCTGAAATTCAAGCCCTACGTCGCCGAGCGGTTCGCCGCGTGGGGCCATGTCTGGCAGCACGTGAACGATTCCGGCGGCTACCAGCAGGTGCGCGTGCTGAGCTACTCCGCCTCCGGCGGGCTGTTCGGCCTCGGCATCGGCAGGGGGAGCCTCAAGACCGTCTTCGCCGGGACCAGCGACCTCGCGTTCGGCATGCTGTGCGAAGAACAGGGGATCGTTCTCGCCGTCATCATTCTGATGATCCTGTTTGCCCTGGCGCTCTACTCCCGCTCGGACGCGACGCGCAGCCGTTCGACGCTGTACTCCATTTCGGCCTGCACGGCGGCTGGCACGCTGCTGTTCCAGACCTGCCTGCACGTGTTCGGCGTGACGGACGTGCTGCCGCTGACGGGCGTGACGCTGCCGTTCATCAGCCTCGGGGGGTCCAGCATGGTTTCCGTGTGGGGGATGCTGGCGCTGATCAAGGCGAGCGACGAGCGCACCTATGCGGCGAGGAGGCGAAGAAGAAGATGAAAACCACCGGAACGCGTTCGCTGATCCTGTGGATTCTGGGGCTGGGGTTCCTTCTGGGCCTCGGCGTCTTCCTCTACGGCCTGGCGACGCAGGGCGGCAACTGGGCGCTGCAGCCGTTCAACAAACACATCACGGGGGAAAGCCGCTCGACCGGCGAGGGCCGCGTCCTCGACCGGAACGGCGTTGTGCTCGCCGAGAGCAAAAACGGCGGCCGCGCGTACGGCGGCGACGAGCTGACCCGCCGCGCGATGCTGCACACCGTCGGCGATACCAGCGGCTATATTTCCACCGGCGTACAGTACAACTTCCGCTCCCAGCTCTCGGGGTACAATTTCATCACGGGGCTGACCTCGCCGACCGGCAAAACGAACGGCAGCGACATCCGCCTCACGCTCGACAGCGGGCTGTGCCGTCTGGCGCGCGAAAGGCTGGGCAGCCGCGACGGGGCGGCGGCGGTCTACAACTACAAGACCGGCGAGCTGCTCTGCATGGTCAGCACGCCGGACTACGACCCCACGAACCCGCCGAAGGACCTGAACACCGACAAGACCGGCAAGTACAGCGGGGTCTACCTGAACAAGGTGCTCTCCTCCACCTTCACGCCCGGCTCCACGTTCAAGGTCGTGACGGCCGCCGCGGCGATCGAAAACATCCCGGACCTCGACAGCCGCACCTGGAACTGCAACGGCAGCGTCACCATCAACGGGAACAAGATCACGGACATGTACGCCTACGGCACGCTGAGCTTCAAGAACGCGCTCGCGAAATCCTCGAACGTCGCGTTTTCGCAGATCGCCATCGAAGTCGGCGCGGACAAGATGACGGCGATGGCCGAGAAGCTCGGCTTCAACCGCAGCTTCAGCCTCGACGGGATCCCGACGGCGAAAAGCGTATACAAAGTCAAGGGCTCGCAGAGCAACGAACTCGGCTGGTCGGGCGTCGGGCAGTACACCGACCTTGCGAACCCCTTTCAGATGCTGGTGGCGATGGGGGCGGTCGCAAACGGCGGAACGCCCGTGATGCCCTACATGATCCAAAGCATCACGACGCCGGCCGGAGCCCGGCTGGCACTCGGCCTGCCGGTGAAGACCGGCTCTTCTGTGGCGGGCGACCAGATGCTCGGCGCCGACACCGCCGCGCGCCTTGCAAACTACCTGCGCTACAACGTGACGCACGAATACGGCGACAGCCTGTTCCCCGGGCTTGAGGTCTGCGCCAAGACCGGCACGGCGCAGGTGACGGGCAAGGGCGACAACTGCTGGATGGTCGGCTTTTCCTCCCGTGAGGACACGCCCCTCGCCTTTGTCGTGATCGTGGAGAACTCCCACACGGGAAGCATCGCTTCCGCCGGCAGAATCGCCTCCGCGCTGATGACGGCGGCGGCCAAAATAAAATAAGCGGCGGGGTGCAAGCACTCTTCCGCGCCGCACCGTTCAGGCAAGCGCAAACTCCGGACTGCGATCGGCGCGAGGGCGCACAGCGTCTCTCTGCCCAAGCCTTTCTTGCTCTCCCCGGGAACGCCTCCGGTCGACTGTTTTTCAACGCTCAAAATTTACAAAACGCAAGAGTTGTGTTAAAATAAAAAGCATCTTTTGGAATGCCGCGCGGGCGCACAGCGGGGCTTGACCGCACGGACACCGCGCCGGAACGGGGGAAATTTATGTCAGAAGTGATTCGGGTGTTCGTAGAGAAAAAGCCGGGGTTCGACGTGGAGGCGCGTCGGATCCGGGCGGACCTCGCGGAAAATCTGGGCCTTTCTTCCATTGAGGACCTGAAATTCGTCAACCGGTACGACCTCTCGGGCCTGAACCGAGAGGAGTTCGCGGCCGCCCGCGGGACGATCTTTTCCGAGCCGAACGTCGATACCGTTTATGAGGAAGAATATCCGCTCCCGAAGGGATACCGGGCTTTCGCGATGGAATACCTGCCCGGGCAGTACGACCAGCGCGCGGACTCCGCCGCCCAGTGCGTGCAGCTTCTCACGCAGGGGGAGCGCCCGCAGGTTGCCACGGCGGAGCTCGTGGCCGTGAAGGGCGCGCTGACCGACGCGGAATTTGAAAAAGTCCAAGACTACATGATCAACCCGGTCGAAAGCCGGCTCGCCTCTTTCGCGAAGCCCGACACGCTCGACGCGGGAGCGGACGTTCCGCCCGACGTCGCCCGCGTGGAAGGTTTCGCCGCGTGGGACGACGGCAGGCTGCGGGCGTATTATGCGTCCATGGGCTTCGCCATGAGCTTCGAGGACCTGCGGTTCTGCCGCGACTATTTCAAAAACGAGGAAAAGCGCGACCCCACCGTGACCGAGCTGCGCGTGCTGGACACCTACTGGAGCGACCACTGCCGGCACACGACGTTTCTGACGCGCCTGGACAAGATCGAGGCCGAGCGGTCGGCCGTCAGCGGCGCGATCGAAGACGCGCTGCAAGCCTATTACGACGCCCGCGACGAGGTCTACGGCAAAGACGCAAAGCGCCGCCCGGTCTCGCTGATGGACATGGCGACGATCGGCATGAAGCTGCTGCGCAAAGAGGGGAAGATCCCGGACCTCGACGAGAGCGACGAGATCAACGCGTGCTCCGTCCGCGTGCCCGTGACCGTGGACGGCAAGACGCGGGACTGGCTGGTGCAGTTCAAAAACGAGACGCACAACCACCCGACGGAGATCGAGCCGTTCGGCGGCGCCGCGACCTGCCTCGGCGGGGCGATCCGCGACCCGCTCTCCGGCAGGGCCTACGTCTACCAGGCCATGCGCGTGACCGGCTCCGGCGACCCGCGCGTGCCGTTTGAAAAGACGCGCAAAGGCAAGCTGCCCACGCGCAGGATCACGACCGGCGCGGCGCAGGGCTACAGCTCCTACGGGAACCAGATCGGCCTCGCGACGGGCCAGGTGACGGAGCTCTACGACCCCGGCTACGTGGCGAAGCGCATGGAGATCGGCGCGGTGATCGGCGCGGTGCCCGCCGAAAACGTTGTGCGCAAAGCGCCGGAGCCCGGCGACGTTGTCATCCTGCTCGGCGGGGCGACGGGCCGCGACGGATGCGGCGGGGCGACGGGCTCCTCCAAGGCGCACACGGAGCAATCCATCGAGCAGTGCGGCGCGGAGGTGCAGAAGGGCAACCCGCCCACGGAGCGCAAGATCCAGCGGCTGTTCCGCCGCCCGGAGGTCGCGCGCCTGATCAAACGCTGCAACGACTTCGGCGCCGGCGGCGTCAGCGTCGCCATCGGGGAACTCGCCGACGGCCTTACAATCGACCTCGACAAGGTCCCGAAAAAATACGAGGGCCTCGACGGGACGGAGCTCGCCATCTCGGAATCGCAGGAGCGCATGGCGGTCGTCCTCTCGCCCGCGGATGCCGAAGCGTTCATCCGCGCGGCGCGGGAGGAAAACCTCGACGCCACGGCGGTCGCCGCCGTCACCGAAGAACCGCGCCTGCGCATGAGCTGGCGCGGGAAGACGATCGTGGACCTCGCGCGCGCGTTCCTCGCCACGAACGGCGTCCCCCAGCGCGCCGACGCGCTGATCTCCGCCGTCGACCCCGCGGACAATTACCGCGAGCAGGTGCCGAAAGAGCTGCGGGGTCTGCCGCTCGCCGAAGCGTTCCGCAAAAACCTCGCGCGCCTCGAGGTCTGCGGGCAGAAGGGCCTTGCCGAGCAGTTCGACTCGAGCATCGGCGCCGCGACGGTGCTGATGCCGTTCGGCGGGAAATACCAGCTCACCCCGGAGGAGGCCATGGTCGCGAAGATCCCGGTCGCGGACGGCCGGAGCCCGGCGGACGGCCGGAGCCCGGCTGGCGGCCGGAGCCCGGCTGGCGGCGACACGGACGACGCGACGGCCATGAGCTACGGCTTCATCCCGGGCATCTCGAAGTTTTCGCCGTTCCACGGCGCCGCCTACGCCGTGGTCGAAAGCCTCTCGAAGCTGGCGGCCGTGGGCGCGGACCCGCTGAAGAGCCGCCTGACGTTCCAGGAATATTTCGAGCGCATGACCGGCGACCCCCGCCGCTGGGGCAAGCCCGCCGCGGCGCTGCTCGGCGCCCTGAGCGCGCAGATCGGCCTCTCGCTGCCCGCCATCGGCGGCAAGGACAGCATGAGCGGCACGTTCGAGGACCTCGACGTTCCGCCGACGCTCGTCTGCTTCGCCGTGGCCATGACCTCCGCCCGTGGGACCCTCTCGGCCGCTTTCAAAAGAGCCGGTTCGCAAGTCGTGCTTCTTCCCCTGCCGGAGGATTCCGCGACGATGCTGCCGAACTGGCACGCCCTGCGGGAATACTATTCCGCCGTCGTGCGGCTGATGCGCGAAGGGAAGATCCTCTCCGCCTCCGTCGTGCGGGAGGGCGGCGTCGCCGCGGCCGTGTCGCGCATGTGCTTCGGCAACAAAATCGGCTTTCGCTTCCGCGAAACCGCGCTGAACGACAAATTTCTGTTCACCCCGTCGGCCGGCGCCATCGTCGCGGAGCTGGCGGACGACGGCATCGGCGGCATCGGCTATATCTCCCTCGGCGAGACGGCGCCCGAGCCGCGGATCACGCTCGGCGGCGGCGCGCTGCCGCTAGACGACCTGCTCAAGGCGTGGAGCGGCACGCTCGAAAAAACCTTCCCCACAAAGGCCGCGCCCGCGCGCATGCAGAATGTTCCGCTGTTCTCCGAACGGAACACGTCGGCGCCCGCCGTCAGGGCGGCGAGGCCGCGCGTGTTCATCCCGGTCTTTCCCGGCACCAACTGCGAATACGACAGCGCGAGGGCGTTCGCGCGCGCGGGCGCCGAGCCGGAGGTGCTCGTGGTGAGGAACCTGACGCCCGCCGACATTGAGGAAACCATCGTCCGCATGGCGCAGTCGATTGCGAAAGCCCAGATCATCATGATCCCCGGCGGGTTCTCCGGCGGCGACGAGCCGGACGGGTCTGGGAAGTTCATCGCGACCACGTTCCGGAACCCCCGTATCGCCGAGGAGGTCGGGAAGCTGCTCGACGTGCGCGGCGGCCTGATCCTCGGCATCTGCAACGGATTCCAGGCGCTGATCAAGCTCGGCCTCGTGCCTTACGGCCGAATCGTTCCGCCGGGCGACGCCGCGCCGACGCTCACGTTCAACACGCTCGGGCGCCACGTCTCCCGCATGGTCTTCACGCGCGTCTCTTCGGTCAAGTCGCCGTGGCTCGCCGGCGTGAAAGCGGGCGACGTGTTCACCGTGCCGGTCTCGCACGGGGAAGGGCGCTTCGCGGCGGGCGACGGCGTTCTGCGCGATCTCGCCGCAAACGGGCAGATCGCCACGCAGTACTGCGGCCCGGACGGCGCGCCGAGCGGCGACATCGAATGGAACCCCAACGGCTCCGCGTGGGCCGTGGAGGGCATCACGAGCCCGGACGGGCGCGTGTTCGGCAAAATGGCGCACTCCGAACGCCGCGGCGCCGACCTCTATAAAAATGTCCCCGGCGAGAAAGACCAGAAAATCTTCGAGTCCGGCGTGAAATATTTCAAATAACCGGCACAGCCGGTTTCGGCCGGGCGCGTACGGCGTCTGCGTCCCTCCGCAGACAAAACATTCCCGGGAGCTTCCAAAAACTCTCCCGTCAGAGAAACTTAAAATTTTCGCCGGGCTAAATGACGGGGCCCGGCGGCGGCGACACGCCGCAATGAAGCAGGCGTAAAAAATGGAACCTTATCTGAGACGCACATGGGCGGAAATCGATCTCGACGCAATCCGCGGAAACTTCCGCCTGATCCGGGCGCAGCTCGCGCCCTCGACTAAAATCTGCTGCGTCGTCAAGGCCGACGCATACGGCCACGGGGCCGAGCGTCTGGCGCAGGTCTACGAGCAGGCGGGCGCCGACCGGTTCGCCGTCTCCAATCTGGAGGAGGCGGAACAGATCCGCAGAGCGGGGGTGTCTCTGCCCATCCTGATCCTCGGCTACACGCCGCCTTGCGAGGCGAAACGCCTTGCGGAAAACCGGATCTCGCAGGCGATCGTTGGCTTCGACTACGCGCGGGAGCTGTCGCGGGAAGCCGTGCGCGCGGATGTCGCCGTGCGGGCGCACATCCAAGTGGACACCGGCATGAGCCGCGTCGGATTTTTTTACCAGGACCCCGCGCGCGACGGCGAAGCGGTGGAGCAGATGGAACGGGCCTGCCGCCTGCCCGGCCTGATCCCGGAGGGGATCTTCACGCATTTCGCGGTCGCGGACGAGGGCGAAGCCGGCGCCGCCTTCACCCGCGCGCAGTACGCCGCCCTGACCGACGCGGTCGGGAAGCTGGAGCAGCGGGGCATTCATTTTTCCATCCGGCACTGCGCCAACTCCGCCGCCATCTTCGACTACCCGGAATTCCAGCTCGACATGGTGCGCCCCGGCATCGTGCTGTACGGGCTGATGCCGTCCGGCGAAGTGCGCAACAAAGTGCCCGTCGTCCCGGCGCTGTCGCTGAAAAGCACCGTGGTGCTGGTCAAGTCCGTGCCCGCCAAAACGAGCGTCAGCTACGGCCGCATGTTCACCTCTAAAAAAACGACGAGGATCGCGACCGTGCCCATCGGCTATGCGGACGGATACCTGCGCCGGTTTTACCGGGACGCCTGCATGCTGGTGCGCGGCAGGCGGGCCAGAATCGCGGGCCGCGTCTGCATGGACCAGGTGATGCTGGACGTCTCCGATATTCCCGGCGTACGGGAGGGCGACACCGTCACCGTCATCGGCAACGACGGCGGGGAATCGGTGACGGCCGACGAACTGGCCGCCCTGGCGGACACCATCAGCTACGAGATCGTCTGCGGCATCGCCACGCGCGTCCCGCGCGTCTACCTCGAAGGCGGGAACGTGACGGGGTCGCTGGATTACCTGACACGAGGCGCAGCGCCTGCGCAGTCAGGCCCTGCCGTTTCGCCCGGCGAAAAAATTTAGGCCTTGTCCGGCGGGAGAGTCGGCGGATGCTCCCGCGAGCGGCCAGGGCCCCGCGAATGGGAAGCCGATTTACATAAAGAAGCGCCGGAAACGTTTTTCGCGTTCCGACGCCTGAAAATTTACTCCGGCGCATCCGGCTTATCTTGAGAATCGAGGCCAGAAACGGCATGCACTTCATGAACACCCTGAACAAACAGATCGGCAAGTGGATGCCGGTCATCGCGCCGCTGTGCCTGTGCGTCGGCGTCGTCTTTTCGGAAGAGCTCGGCGGGCTGATCTTCCTCGTGCCGTTCGTCTTCGCGTTCATGACCTTCTGCGGCGCGCTGAACTCCGGCTTCCGCCAGCTCTGGGAGATCGCCCGGCACCCGCTGCCGCTTCTCGCCGCGTTCGTCACGCTGCACGCCGTCCTCCCGCTCATCGGCCTCGGCGCGGGCAGGCTCTTTTTCTCCGGAAATCCGTATTTTATCGTCGGCATCGTGCTGGAATTCGCCGTGCCCTCCGCCGTGGTCAGCTTCATGTGGTCCGGCATGTCGGGAGGGGACGCGTCGCTCACGCTCTCCATCCTGCTGGTGGACACCCTGCTCTCGCCGGTCGTGGTGCCCGAAACGATGCGCCTGCTCGTCGGCTCCAACGTGCGGATCGACGCTTTGGGCATGATGCGCGACCTGCTGTGGATGATCGCGCTGCCGGCCATACTCTCGATGGTGCTGAACCAGTGTTCGGGCGGAAAATGCGGGAAGAAGCTCTCCCCCGTCCTTGCGCCCTACAGCAAGTTCGCGCTGATCTTCGTCATCACCGTCAACTCGACGCGCGTCGCGCCGTTCCTGCGCCACATGACGCCCCAGCTGTTCGGGGTGGCGGGCGCCGTGCTGTGCCTCTGCGCTTTCGGCTATGTTCTGGGCTGGCTCGTCGGCCTGCCGGTCTGCGGGAAAAAGGAAGGCGTCGTCTCCATGACGTTCGGCTGCGGCATGCGCAACATCAGCGCGGGCGCCGTGATCGCGGCGGCGTACTTCCCCGCGGAAGCCATGTTCCCGGTGATGATCGCCACGACGTTCCAGCAGATCCTCGCCTCGCTGTTTTCCCACGTGCTGAAAAGGCGGTACTTCGGGGGGCAGGGGGCGTGACGCGCCCTCACGACAGCCACTTTGCCTCCAGCGACAGGACCATCCGCTCGTACCGGCCGGCGCAGGATTCCATCTTCCCGCCGCGGATGTCCGCAAGGCACGGCGCGAGATAGCTCCGCCAGATGCGGCGGTACTCCCGCGCCGGGGCCCGGGAAGCGTCGATCGCCTCCACGATCAGCGGGGCGAACAGATAATACTCGGCGATCTTGCCTTTTCCGCCCGGGGAAGAAGAGAACCAGCCGTCGCGGAACGAGCGGAACGCTTCGAGCTCGGGGCAGCGGTCGCCCGCCCCGAGGCGCGTGCAGGCGGCGGTCGTGATGTAGCAGAACTTCTTGTGGAACCCCGCCTCGATATTTTCATAGCTGGCTTTGCCGAGCGGCCGGCGCGGGTATTTTTTCTTCCATTCCGCGAGGAAGACATCCGCGGCAGCCTCCGCCGGCGGGAAGGCTTCCTCCAGCAGCGCCGGGACGGCAAGGGAAGTGGCCGTGAACCGGCAATCCATCACGGGGTGGTCGAACACCCCCTTTTTTTTGTCGTATTCTGCCGAAAAGCGCCGAAAAAGAAGCCGGCCGAAATCCTGGACCGCCCGCTCCCCGTCGACCTGCACCGCACGCCGGAACGCCTCCAGCGCGGGGCGGAACAGCTCCCGGTAACTCTCAAATTCCATCTGATAATTCCGACTGTTGAACTTCTCGGCCTCGATCTGAACGGTGAACAGTTCGTCCGAAAGGGACCGTTCCATGTTCTCGGCCAGCAGCGCATACGCTCCCCCGGCGGTCTGCCCTCCGCCGTCGGGCGCATCCGTCTCCTCCGGCCGCCGCAGGCCCTCCTGCGGCAGGCTCTCGGTGTCGATGGGGCCGGCGCAGTACAGGCAGACGATGCGGCCCGCGTGCTCCGGAACCGTCAGCTCTCTTCCGCAATGGGGGCAGCGGATGGTGATCTGGTTCATGTGAGATCCTCCCTGTCGTTTCCGCATTCGACGGTCTGCCTGGGCCGGTGGCCGGCCACGTATTCCTTGATCCGCCGGAAGCTCTCCGCGCTGATGATGTGCTCCATGCGGCAGGAGTCCTGTACGGCGGTCTCCCGGTCGACGCCGAGCGTCATCTGCAGAAATTCCGCGATCATCGTATGGCGTTCGTAGACGGCGCCGGCCCGCCGGCTCCCCTCCTGCGTGAGGACGAGGTTGCCGCTCGGCTCCATGATCAGATAGCCCGCCCCCTTCAGGATCCCGATCGCCCGGCTGACGCTCGCTTTCGTGTAGCCGAGCTCGTTGGCCACATCAATCGAGCGGACGCGGCCGTTTTTCTTGTGCAGAATCAGGATGGTTTCAAGATAATTTTCGCCGGATTCCCGGATTTTCATGCGACACTCCTCCCGTGAGCATGCGAACCGGCTCCGCAAGATTTTATCGTTTATTATAACATTTTCTCGTGCAAATGACAAGACTCGCCCCTTCCGGGCAGCGCGGGCGCGGCTTTCTTGTCCCAAAAATGGATATATGGTATAATGGCTGACAAGGATAATTAAAGAAAGGCCCGCGCCGACGAAACAGGACTGGAGGGAGAGCCATGAACAGAATCGCCGTGCTGATCCCGTGCTACAACGAGTCGGCCACGATCGAAAAAGTCGTGCGCGACTACCGGGCCGCGCTGCCCGACGCGGAGATCTACGTGTACGACAACAACTCCACGGACGGAACCGCAGAGCTGGCCGCGCGCGCCGGCGCGACCGTGCGGCACGAATACCGCCAGGGGAAGGGCAACGTGATCCGCAGCATGTTCCGCGACATCGACGCGGACTGCTACCTCATCACAGACGGGGACGACACCTATCCCGCGGAGAGCGCGCCGGAGATGGCGCGCATGATCCTCGAAAAAAAGGCGGATATGGTCAACGGGGACAGGCTTTCCTCCACCTATTTTAAAGAGAACAAGCGCCCGTTCCACAACGTGGGCAACCGGATCGTCCGGGGCCTCATCAACCGCTTTTTTTCCGCCGGGGTCAGGGACATCATGACCGGCTACCGCGCGCTCAGCCGGGCGTTCGTCAAAACCTTCCCGATCCTCACAAGGGGTTTCGAGATCGAGACCGAAATGACGGTTTACGCCGTGGACCGGAATTTCGTCATCCGCGAAATCCCCGTCGCCTACCGCGACCGGCCCGCCGGGAGCGTCTCCAAGCTCAACACCTACTCGGACGGCGTCCGCGTCCTTCGGACCGTTGTGCGGCTGTACCGCGACTACAAGCCGTTCGCCTTTTTCGGCTTTCTGTCCGTCCTGTTCCTGATCGCGGCGCTGTTCTGCTTCGTCCCCGTGCTGCAGGAGTATCTTTCCACCGGCAGGGTGCCGCGCTTCCCGACCCTGATCGTCGGCTCTTCCCTGGGCGTGTGCATGCTGCTGAGCTTTTTCACCGGCGTCGTGTTGCACGTCGTCAACAAGCAGCACAGCCAGACCACGGAACTGATCATGAATCTTTTTGCGGAGGGGGAACGCCATGACTCTGAAAAATAAACGGCCGACCGCGCGCAAGGCGATTGCGGCGGCCCTGTGCACGGCGGTCTGCGCCGCGCTTGCCCCGTTGCTGATCAACTATTTCAAATTCCCGGCTTTCTGGTTCGCCCCCATCGTCGCCGCATGGGTGTTCCTCGCCTGGAAGACCCTTGCGGTCCGGGACCGCCGGATCCTGATCCCCGGCGCCGTGCTCGCGTTTTTTTTCGCGCTGTCTTTTGTGGCGGGCGGAAAATTCCGGATGGCGGACCGCAGCCTGGTCCCCTTTTACCACCGTTCCGACCTGCTGTATCTCGCCGTGCTGTCGGCGGCTTTTTTCTCGGTCCTCGTCCCGGCCGCCGCGGCCCTGAAGCGATGCTGGTTCCGGGTGGCTGCGGATGCACGCCCGCCCAGATCCCCGGCCGTCTGGGCGCTGGGCTCCGTCTTTCTCTTTCTCTGCTGGGCCCCCAGCCTCGCGGTGTATTACCCTGGATGCATCTCCCCGGACTCCCTGGCCTGCATCGTGCGGGCGGTCGGAATCGCCGGGCTCTCGAACCAGCAGCCGGTCCTCTATATTCTGCTGATGCGGCCGTTCCTGCTGCTCAGCCAGTCGGCCGGCCGAAGCCTGAATTTCGGCTGCGTGCTGTTCCTGCTCACGCAGGCGGCGGCCATGGCGGCCATGCTGGGCTACGTTCCCGCGTGGATCCTGAAAAAAGGCGGCCCGCGTTGGGCCGCGGCGCTTGGCCTCGTCTTTTTCGCCGTGGTCCCCGTGTTCCCCATGTACGCGGTGACCATGTGGAAAGACGTTCCATTCGCCGGACTGGTGACGCTCTATGCGCTGGACCTGTACGACATCGTCCAGAGCCGCGGGGAGTGGCTCCGCGGCCGCAATCTCGCATGGTTCCTCGCGCTGAACCTGCTGATCGCGTTCCTGCGCAACAACGGCTACTGCGTGATCGGCGTGACGCTCGTGCTGCTCGCCTTCGTCTACCGGAAAAAGTGGAAACGGCTCGTCCCGGCTTTTCTCGCCGTGCTGATCCTGGTCCCGGCCGTGCAGGGGCCGGCCTACCGGCACCTGAGCATCGACCCCACCCCGTTCGCGGAATCCCTCGCGATCCCTCTGCAGCAAATCGGCTACACGGTCGCGCACGACGGGAAAGTCACCGCGCAGCAGCGGGATTTTCTGAACCGGCTGCTCCCGTACGAAGAGATCAAAACGGCCTACAACCCCATCACCGCCAACGGGATCAAATTTCACCCGGACTTCAGCGACGCGTTTCTGGAAAACAACAAGGCCGGCTTTCTGCGCGTCTGGGCCGGGATGCTGGCGCCGAATTTCGGCTCGTACGTCAAGGCGTACATCCTGGAAACCGTGGGCTACTGGCATGTGGGAACGACCGGATGGATCTTGTATTACGGCACCGGCGAAGGGTACGGCGCGGAAGAAAAAGGGCTGCGCCTGTCTGCCTCCGTGGGGGGGAGCGCCGCGCAGTCGATGCGGGACAACGTCCGGTCGAGCTTCGAGACGTTCCAGTACCAGATGAAACCCCTCTCTTTCCTGGTCAACATCGGCTTTCTGTTCTGGACCACCGTTTTCGCGGCTTTCATTCTCGTTCTCAAGAAAGGGCGCCGGTACTTCCTCGCCTTCCTGCCCCTGCTGCTGATCTGGGCGACGCTGATGGCCGCCTCGCCCTCCTACTGCGAATTCCGCTATATGTTCTCGTTTGCGACCGCGCTGCCGGCGTTCCTCGCCATGCCGTTTCTGCCCGGCGGCGTGTCGCCGCCCCCAAGCCGCGCCGTTGAAGCAAAGTGAAAATTCCGGGCTGCGACCGGCGCGAAAATCTCTGCCGCCATAGGCGCGAAAGGCGCTTTGCGCCCTTGACAGCGGCCTCCGAAATAAAGTATACTGATTGGCATAATCGGAGTGTTATAAACGGCTGAGAAAGCAAAGAAGAGAGAAAGAGGTGATCGCTTGGTCAAAAACACAAGGAATGATTTGTTCGAGATCACGCCGCAGATCGAAGAACTGACGGGCCTCTGCCGGAAGCACAGCACCATCGGCGCCGACCTCTACACCCGCTACCACGTCAACCGCGGCCTGCGCGACCTGAACGGAAAGGGCGTGCTGACCGGCCTGACCGAAATCTCGGACATCGTCTCGTCCAAGTCGGTCGACGGGAAGGAAGTGCCCTGCGAAGGGATGCTGTTCTACCGCGGGATCAACATCAAGGACATCGTCGGCGGCTTCGTCAGGGAAAACCGGTTCGGATTTGAAGAGACGGCCTATCTGCTTCTGTTCGGCGAGCTGCCGAGCCGGCGGCAGCTCACGCAGTTCCAGAACCTGCTTGCCCGCTACCGCACGCTCCCGACGAACTTCGTCCGCGACATCATCATGAAGGCCCCGAGCTTCGACATGATGAACACGCTGGCGCGGAGCGTGCTGACGCTTTACGCCTACGACGAAAAGGCCGGCGACACCTCCCTGCCGAACGTGCTGCGGCAGTGCCTGCAGATGGTCGCCCTCTTCCCTCAGCTCGCGGTGTACGGCTATCAGGCCTACATGCACAACAAAAATCCATACAACAGCTTTTTCATCCACGCGCCGCTGCCGGAGCTCTCCACCGCGGAGAACATCCTGCACATGCTCCGGATCGACAACAAATACTCCCCGCTGGAGGCCCGCATCCTCGACCTCGCGCTGGTGCTGCACGCCGAGCACGGCGGCGGCAACAACTCCAGCTTCACCACGCACGTGGTCGCCTCCTCCG
>ENA-UOOI01001686-UOOI01001686.1-fermentation-metagenome-genome-assembly--contig:-NODE-1686-length-21810-cov-155.101816_pt1 | contig 21810 bp, 27 predicted proteins | sample MGYA00245779_ERZ724027 | MGnify/ENA primary metagenome ERZ724027 (study PRJEB28704, sample SAMN03018318) | fermentation metagenome | biome: anthropogenic terrestrial biome; feature: soil...
TTGATATTTGTTTCGCTGTTCTTATTCTTTATTCAGTTTTCAGTGTACAGGTTTATTGAGCCGACTTTTGTAAGTCGGATTTTTTATATTATATTATATTATAGTACTATATAATATTTTTTTCATTGTTTCATTAATTTTTAAAAAAAATGCTTGCATTTTAAAGAATGTTGTGGTATTATATATAAGTCGTCAGGAATGATGGAAAAACAAAACATTTAGTTGGTGCTGATGACGGTGAGGGTCCACCTGTTCCCATTCCGAACACAGAAGTTAAGCCCACTGGTGCCGAAAATACTTGGCTGGTAACGGCCCGGGAAATTAGGTAAGTGCCAACATCAAAAGCTACCACCCAATAGGGTGGCCGTTTTTTTGCCCAATGCGCTTTCACAATGGAAAGCTTTAAACAGAAAAAGTTTTAAATTCAGAGAGGTTAACATATGATCATTTTAATGAAAAATGGATGTACCAAAGAACAGATCAATCATGTCATTTCATTGCTCAAACAAACAGGTTTGGATGCAAACCTTTCCATCGGCAGAGAAGCTACTGTTATTGGTGTTTTAGGGGATAAATCAAAATTAAATAAAGAAAACATTGAAGTGATGGACGGCGTTGAGCGATGTGTGCCAATCATGCATTCCTATAAGCTTGCAAGTCGTGAGATGGTTCCGGAAGGCCGAAAAGTCACTGTGAAAAATGTTACATTTGGTGGAAACAAACTAGTCATGATAGCGGGTCCGTGCGCTGTTGAAAATGAAAAACAGATTACAGAGGCTGCATTTGGAGTTAAATCGGCAGGCGCTCAAATGCTGCGCGGTGGTGCTTATAAACCACGCACCAGCCCCTACGCTTTTCAAGGATTAGAGGATGAAGGATACCGTTTGCTCCGGCAGGCTGCAGATGCAGCGGGGCTGTTATGCGTCAGTGAAGTAGTCGATGCTCAGGATTTAAATGTGGCTGGGAAATATTGTGATATGATTCAGGTTGGGGCTCGGAATATGCAGAATTTCCGTCTGCTGCGAGAAATTGGCCGTTCAGGTTTACCGGTACTGCTTAAAAATGGAATCGCATGCACGATTGAAGAATGGCTGGATGCGGCAGAATATATTTTAAGCGAAGGGAATCAGAATGTTGTGCTTTGTGAGCGCGGTATCCGTACTTTTGAAACAGCCACCCGCAACACCCTTGATGTTTCTGCGGTGCCCGTTGTCAAAGAATGCAGCAGTTTGCCAATTATTGTAGACCCGTCTCATGCTGCCGGAAAACGTAGTCTGGTAACTCCACTTGCCCTGGCGGGCGTTGCAGCGGGTGCAGATGGCCTTATCGTTGAAGTCCATCCAAACCCTCAAGTGGCAATGAGTGATGCGGCTCAGCAATTAACAATTCCTGATTATCAAGAATTTACAAATAAAGTTGGAAAAATTGCAGCAGCAGTGGGCCGCAGCTTGTGATTTGAAGACCTTGCTTTTTTATCCGTTTTCATTTATTGTTATATTCATAAGAATTCAAAATATGCAAAGTGAATAGGAGCGAGAGTAAATGCAGAAAAGGCAATATGTATGTCCAAAATGTGGATGTTTGCAGTATGAAACGGATCAGTTTCAGGCGACAGGCGGCAATTTTGCCAAGCTGTTTGATGTTCAAAATAAAAAGTTTATTACAGTAAGTTGTGTTCAATGCGGTTATACGGAAATTTATAGGGCAGCAACAAATACTGGGATGGATATTCTGGACTTTTTGATTGGAAATTAAAAAATTTAAATGCGGATAAATGAAGTGTTTGAAGTTGGAACGATGGATGGCTTCATTAATGTAAACCATAGTTTTTATATGTGTTGACAAATTCACATTTTTTTATTATACTTTTTCATATCCAGTTAATATGGAAAAGGAGCTGTTTCTATATGAAAGACTTTACGAAACAATTAGTGCTGTGCGCAATGTGTGCGGCACTGACCTGTGTACTTGCGCCGATTTCAGTCCCGATTGGCTTGGTGCCAATCAGTCTGGCAACTTTTTCAGTGATGCTGAGTGCAGCTTTGCTTGGGCCGAAACTTGGTACAATTAGTCAGGCAATTTATTTGCTGCTCGGCAGTGTTGGGCTGCCGGTGTTTGCCGGATTCAGTGCGGGGATTTCCTGCCTTGCAGGGCCGACTGGAGGCTATTTGCTGGGCTATCTAGTCCTTGCCTTTGTTGAAGGTGCACTTTACAAGAAACTCAGCAGTAGTCATCAGAAACGGATAAAAAAATCTGGCGTACTGATATTTTCCATGATAGTAGGAACAATTGCTCTCTATATGCTGGGAACAATCTGGTTTATTTTTGTGACTCATACACCAGTATCAGCAGCAATGATGGCTTGTGTCGTTCCTTTCCTGCCGGGTGATGCTGTTAAAATCATTATCGTTACCATCTTGGTTCCGCAGCTCGAGCATGCACTTGGACGATTCCATCAAAAATGGCAGACAGCATGACTGTGTTCCGCTTACGGCCGCATCATGGACTTTGTCTGCTGCATTTTGTCGGAAAGGGGTACAGCCGTCCTTTTTCTGCCAATATGTTGCAGATCGCTGCATGTTTGCAGAAAGAACCGAATACAAGTATTGAGCTTTGCGCAGGTGCAGATTGTTTGTGTGCATACTGTCCGCACCGGAAGGGTCATATTTGTGAGAGTGAAAAACCAGAACGATATGATCATGCTGTGCTACAATGCAGCGGCCTTCAAATCCACCGCAAGCTGGTTTGGAAAGATTTCCGTGAAAGAATGGCAGCTTTGTCACGGAGAAATTTGCGGACAATCTGTGGAGACTGCGAATGGTATCTTTTATGTGCAGCCATTGAAATCAACTGAACAATAAATATTTGAAAAGACTGCTGTGTCATGCGGCAGTCTTTTTATGATAAGGGATTAAAAAGTTCGACAAAAGCCTACATTATATATATAGGAAAAAGGGCTGACATGAAGTAGGTCAATCGACTGGATTATATTGCATGATTAAGAGAGAAATCTATTTTATTGAATGTCTCCAATTTTGAAATGAATCCGAAGCCAGGGAAAGAATAAAGCCATATATCAGAGAAAATCAAAGCAATACGCAGTTAAATTTCGAAAATCAGGTTTTTGGCCTTGACAGAGAACGATACTTGTGGTACTATCATAAATGCAATTCCTCTGCAGCGTATTTTTCTGTGCTGCACATGCTTTTTGTGAAAGCTGCCCCGCCTGGGGTGGGGCAATTGTAATATTCTTTTTGGAGGTTCCACTCATGTCCACTTATATGGCGAAGGCCCAGGAGGTCAAGCGCAAGTGGTATGTCATTGACGCTGAGGGAAAACCCCTTGGCCGTGTGGCTGCCCAGGCTGCTGTCCTTCTCCGCGGCAAAGAAAAGACCACCTATACACCTCACGTTGACTGTGGAGACAATGTCATCGTAATCAACTGTGCCAAAGCTGTTCTCACCGGCAAAAAACTGGTTGAGAAGCATTGGTATCATCATACCGGCTATATTGGCCATCTGAAAGATGTCCGTTATGACACTTTGATGAGAGAAGATCCTTGTGGCGCTATGAAAAAAGCAATTCGAGGCATGCTGCCCGACAATACCCTTGGCCGTAATGCGCTTACACGTCTTCGTACAGTAGAAGGCGCAGAACACAATCACGCCGCCCAGCAGCCAACTGTATGGGAACTTTAAGGGAGGAGGACAAGCATTATGTATGATAAGATACCTTTTTACTATGGTACTGGCAGAAGAAAAAGTTCAGTAGCTCGTGTGCGTCTGTATCAGGGGACTGGAAAAGTGACCATCAATGACCGCAGCATCGATGATTATTTTGGACTCGAAACACTGAAGTTTATTGTCCGTCAGCCGCTTGAGCTGACCGGGCTTTCCGGAAAGTTTGACATTGTGTGCCGCGTTTCCGGCGGTGGTGTCACAGGTCAAGCTGGTGCAATCCGCCACGGTGTTGCGCGTGCACTGCTGCAGTATGACAGCGAAGCTTTGCGTCCGGCATTGAAGAAAGCTGGGTTCCTGACTCGTGATCCGAGAATGAAGGAACGTAAGAAGTACGGCTTGAAAGCTGCACGCCGTGCACCACAGTTTTCCAAGCGCTGACCCAAAATTTTCAAAACTTTGTTTTTCAAAAACATCAAAATCTCTCAGGAATTTCCTTGGGAGGTTTTTTTATTTGTTCCTTAGACTGTATAGTTATTTTAAAAGTTATTCACATTTTTCCACCACATTATGTTGAAAACTTCAGGCAATAATTGTACATTATCGCTAAAATAATTTATAATTAAAAAATAAAATTATTAAATTCAATGGATTCTACTGACTTTTCATCACCTTTCCCAACTGCTTTTCCAACTGTTAAATTTTAGCTTTTCGGTGGGCAGACCCAATATCCTGATTCTTCCAATACAGTCTTTTTCCGGATAGAATATGGAAATGCTAAAAGTTCCTGCATTGATATTGGAAAATATGTATGAATGCAGGCGGCAGGATAACAAATCCACGTTAAAAAAAACAATAGAAAATTATCAATAACCACTTAAACATAAAATACGACAGTTTTTGGTCGACAATTCTCCCTAAATGCCTTGAAAAGAAATCAAAAATGGGAAAAAACTATTATGTAATCTTTGTAACAGGATTGTAATAGTTGAAGTTCTTACATAATGCACAGAAATTGAGGCCTTTTCACTTGTAGTTTACCTTCTAAATGTGGTTGTGAAGTATTTTTTCAGCGTGTTTTGACAATGTGAAGTTGTGCATTCTGCACAAAATCTTCAAATTCAAAAACTTGACATAGACAGATTGAACAGGTAAGATGCAAACTGTTGATGCAAACAAGTGCATTAGCCGTTTGAGCTAATGTGGGACATAAGTCAAGTTATGATGAGAAGAAAGTCAGGTGAACCAGAATGCATAAGGCAGGAAAAACATTAATCGTGCTGGGTACTGTTTTTACAGTAGGGTTAGGTACAGCCGGCACAGTGATGGCAACCACACAGAATGCGGTGGTTACAAAAGACGGCCAAGCCAAAAAGGTTTATATGCTGACGGACAATGATACAAACAATATTTTGAAAACAGCCGGTGTCAAAACCAGCCGCGGAGATATGATTCTCCGTTCAACAAGTTCACAAGGAAACATTGAAGTCAATGTGCGCACAGCATATCCAGTTGTCGTCAAGGCGGATGGAACCAAAAAGTCGGTAACGGCGCATTATGGTGACACAGCCCGTGATATTTTGGCAGCAAGTGGCATTATCCTTGGTCCGGTTGATACCGTGAATGTTCCGCTGAACCGACCGGTTGAGGAAAATACACAAATCCGCGTGATTCGGAACCACATTGTCACCGTGAAAGCAGACGGCGTTTCCACCCAAGTCATTGCCTGCACGGATGCAACTGCCGAGCAGATTGTACAGAAAGCCGGCGTTACCGTAAAAGCGGATGATGAGCTAAGTACGGCTTCTAATCGTCCAGTGGCAGGTAACCAGCCGATCACGGTTAACCGTGTTACTTACCAAGATCAAGTGATTAGCGAAGCGATTCCCTTTAAGACCGTAACACAGAATGATGATACGATGTTGGTTGGTGAGACAAAAGTCAAAACGGAAGGCAGCGAGGGTCAGAATAAGATCGTTCGGAGAACGAAATACATAAATGGAGCTGCTCAGGAGACAACTGTTGTTTCGACTGACGTTGTCAAAAAGGCAACAGACCGAGTTGTGCTGCAGGGGAGCAAAGAACCACAACCGAAGGAAACAACCGATACGGAGGAGAATGCAACTGAGCCGCCAAAAGTTTCTTCTTCCGATGCAGCGAATCCGCAGCCTTCTTCCAGTTCCAAGAGTCGGCAGATTGACGGCTATTCTTACAGCCGTATGCTGAGTGGTCCGTGTACTGCTTATACAGGCGGTGGTGTCACGGCTTCCGGTATGTCGGCAGCGGTTGGCCGTGTGGCTGTGGACCCGAGCGTTATTCCTTACGGGACGCACCTGTACATTACTTCGGCAGATGGCAGTTATGTGTATGGTTATGCAGTTGCAGCAGACACTGGCGGATTTGTTAGCAATAGTTCCACGATGATTGACCTTTATATGAGTTCAAAAGCAGAATGTTCTGCTTTTGGCCGCCAGACAATGAATATTTATATCCTTGATTGATCCCTAAGAAATTAAAAATTAAAATAGATTTGATCAATAAAAGGAAGCCGCTTTTATGCATCCCGTAATGGGAAAAGCAAAGGCGGTTTCTTTTTATTTTCATAACAATTCTGTTGCAGTCTTCTGCAAATTATTAAAATGATGTTACAAAAAACTTGCAAAATTGCAACAAATATGTTACGATATAAAAATAAATTTGATTCAAAATGAATGGGACAATTCTCATCATTCTTTCAGGAGGGACCCAGATGAATGGCAGTATGACGGAGGGGCTTTTGCTGATTTGTGCAGCATGTGTGCTCAAACTAGTATTCCACCCGAAAGAAAACAGAAATAGATTGCTGTGCAGGCTTCTGCTGGCAATGGGAAGTCTATCCGTTATGCTGCAGGAGGATGGCGCTTTCCTGATGATTACGCAGGGCTTGCTGGGCATGATTATGGTAATGGTCACGGCTGCCGCGCTAAGTGGGGAAATGAAGGCGCGTCGAAGGATGCAGATGCTGCATAAACGCAATGTGCTCTATCGCCGCAGAGAAGCGGCTCAGCAGCTGATGGATGAACGTCATGAAGAGCGTGCCGCATAATTTTGATTAGTCCTCTCAGAAAGCGGGAAACCGAAATCTTCTGAAAGAAGGAAGCAATTGTTGCAGTATCTGTATGCCATTATGTGGCTGTTGATTGGTTTGTGGCTGATTTTTCATTATGGCCGCAAAGAAGGCAGAATCTTTTATGTTGCCGGTTCTTTTTTTCTGTTTCTTGCTGTCTGGTGGGGAACAGCTGCAGTGACTGGTATGGATTTGTTCCATGGGAAATGGGGCTGGGGGCTGCGAATTTTATCGGCTGTTTTTTTGATTCTTCTGGTTCCGCCATTCATCAAAAAGTACCGTCAGGCACAAAATAGAGAAAATCCAGCAGCAGATGCAGACCAGATTTCCAGTCAAGATCGCCAGAGTGATGGGGAATGAAAGTTCCACTCGTTTAACTGAGAACAGATGGAATGAGGAACCAAGTCCGGAGATTTGCATAGACTATGAATGCGGGGCGAAGCTTTTTAACCGCTTTATATAGATGAGGGATGTCAGGTGCAAGAGCACCTGATGTCCCTTTTCATTTTATACCTTTTCGGAAAAGATATTTTGTGTTAAAATGATATGCGCAAACAGAAGACAAAAGCATAGGAGGGGAACCATGCGCATATCGGTTTCTATTTTGGGTGCGGATTTTTCAAAACTGGGAGAGGAAATCAAGACAATCAACCAGTCTGGTTCTGATTGGATTCACGTGGATGTCATGGACGGTCACTTTGTGCCAAACATTACATTTGGACCGGGAATGGTAAAATCCCTGCGCCCGTGTACGCAGCAGCCGCTGGATGTTCACCTAATGATTACGCAGCCGCAGCAGTATATCCGTCCCTTTGCGGAAGCAGGAGCAGACTGGCTGAGCTTTCATTTGGAGGCCGAAGGGAATCCGGCTAAAACCATTGCCATGATTCACAGTATGGGTATCAAGGCAGGTCTTGCTATCAATCCGGAAACACCTGCCGAGACTGTTTTTCCATACTTGTCCATGGCAGATATGGTACTGATAATGAGTGTGAATCCGGGTTTTGGCGGACAGGCTTTTCATGTTTCTGTATTGGACAAAGTCCGTGTCCTGCATGAGAAAGCGCCACAGATTCCCATAGAAATTGATGGTGGTATCAATTGCAAAAATATTGCGCTTGCGGCACATGCCGGTGTTGATATCTTTGTAGCAGGCAGTGCAATTGTCGGTCAGCCGGATTATGCAGCTGCTGTTTCTGCACTTCGTAATGCTGCAAAAACCAACTAATGCGGTCGGAACATCCTTTTCGGACAGGCCGATTTTTGTCAGAAAAATAGACAAAAGCGTCGTTTCGTGCGTACCCATCTAAAAATTATTATTTTTTTTCTTCAATTTCTAACAATAGGCGTATTTTTAAAAATGCTGCAAATACTATCCATTACCTGACAAAAAACGTAATGATTTCTGACAAGGGGATGTTTGGTATTGAAAGCAACAGGAATTGTAAGAAGAATAGATGATTTGGGTCGGGTAGTCATTCCAAAGGAAATCCGTCGAACACTGCGCATCCGAGAAGGTGATGCACTGGAAATCTTCACAGATAATCAGGGCGGTGTTATTTTTAAAAAATATTCGCCGGTTGGGGAAATGTCTTTGTTTTCAGCACAGATGGCAGATGTTCTGAGCCGCACTGCCGGAGTTCCGGCACTGGTGTGTGACCGCGACCATGTGGTAGCAGCGGCTGGTGTTTCCAAGCGTGAGTATCTGGAACGCCGTGTGAGTCAGGATTTGGAGGAATGCATCGCTTCCCGCCAGAACTTCACACAGGGCCCGGGCCGTACATTGCATCCGGTGGAAGGAGTAGATTGTTCGGCAGCTGTTGTGTGCCCGATTTTGGCACAAAGTGATGTGACGGGCGCAGTTATTTTGCTGATGAGTGATACGGAGCCTCCGAAAGAAGGCGAAAAACTGACAGAAGTGGCCGCTGGTTTTTTGGCGAAACAGTTGGAAAGCTGAAAAATTGTGGCTGTGCAACTGCTTTTTTGCAAAATACCTTGCAATTATCCGGTATATGTGTTAAACTAATTACAGAATAAACTGGAATGATGAAAGAGTGGGGCAACCCACTCTTTTGTTTGCATTAAGTACTTTATGAGGTGAAACAATGGCAGCAAAGAAAAATACAGCGGAAGCAGTCCGCCAGCTTGCGCAGCCTCTGGCAAATCAGCTTGGCCTTACTTTGTGGGATGTCCGGTTTCTGAAGGAAGGAGCCGATTGGTACCTTCGCATTTATATTGACAAAGACGGCGGTGTGTCCATTGATGATTGTGTGGACATGACACATGCAGTCAGTGAACCGCTGGATGCACAGAATTTGGTGCAGGGGCCTTATACATTGGAAGTCAGCTCCCCGGGCATCAACCGGCAGCTTTCCCGGCCGGAGCACTTTGCCGCGATGCTCAGCCGACAGGTTCGGGTGCGGTTTATCCGCCCCTTTGAGGATGGCAGCCGTGAAGTGATCGGGGTTTTAAGCCATTTTGAAGGGAACACAGTTACCCTTCAGAACACAACAGGGGAAACCATGTGCTTCCCTCTTTCAGATACTGCGTGGGTGAGATTGTACGATGACGAGGATTGGGAGGGAATGAAGAATGAGTGACGAAGACATCAGCATCATTGATGCCCTGGACCAGATGGAAAAAGAACGCGGTATTCCGAAAGACTATATGGTCGACCAAATTTGCAAAGCCATTACCACTGCCTGTAAGAATAGTTACGGAAATGACCATGTATCAGTGCATTTGAATCCGGATAAAAATGAATTTGAGGTGTACCTGCGTAAAAATGTAGTGGAGGATGTACAAAATCCACACAGTGAGATCCTTTTGGAAAAAGCCCGTGAAATCGATCCAACTTGTGCGGTTGGCGATCAAGTGAGTGTGCAGCTGCATACCAGAGAATTTGGGCGTATTGCCGCTCATCAGGCCCGCGGTGTTATCCGTCAGGGAATCCGCGCTGGTGAGCGCGGGCTGATGATGAAGGAATTTGAATCCAAGCATCAGGAATTGGTCAGCGCGGTTGTGGAACGGGTGGATCCCCGTTCCGGTGCTGCTACTCTGAAAATTGGTAAAAGCGAAGCAATCCTGCCGCGCAGCGAAATGGTCGGCAATGAGGTGTTTCAGGAAGGGGACCACATCAAAGTTTATGTGGTTGATGTACATGAAACAGACAAAGGCCCATATGCCGTTATCAGCCGGACGCATCCGGATTTGGTAAAGCGTCTGTTTGAGACAGAAGTGCCGGAAATTTATGACGGCACTGTGGAAATTAAAGCAGTCTCCCGTGAGGCAGGTTCCCGCACAAAACTGGCTGTGCTGTCCCATGATCCGGCAGTGGATGCGGTTGGAGCCTGTATTGGTTCCCGCGGTGGGCGTGTTGGTGCCATTGTGGATGAACTTGGCGGAGAAAAAATCGATATTATTGAATACAGTGAGGACCCGCAGAAGTTCATTGCCAGTGCTCTCTCACCGGCCAATGTACTCAAAGTCGATTTAGCAGAAGATGGAAGCCATTCCTGCCGGGTAACGGTTCCGGACAGTCAATTGTCCCTTGCAATCGGCAACAAGGGGCAAAATGCCCGTTTAGCAGCAAAGCTGACCGGTTGGAAAATTGACATTAAACCGGAAAGCGGATTTTACGGCGAAGAGAACATGACGTCGGCAGACAGCGTGCCTGCTGAAGCGGAGCCTGTACAGGAATGAACCCATTTCCCACCGGACTGTCTGCCGCAGAAACCGGAAAATCCAGCAAAACATAAATCGGGGAAAGCCCGGCAGAAGGCTTCCCTTACAGGAGGCCTGCAATTGCATCAGAGAAAAGTTCCGCTGCGGATGTGTACCGGCTGCGGTGAAATGAAACCGAAAAAAGAACTGGTTCGTGTCGTACGTTCCCCGGAAGGAGAAGTCTCATTGGACCTGACCGGCCGGAAACCCGGGCGGGGAGCTTATGTTTGCCGCAGCGTAGAATGTCTGCGCCGCGCACGCAAGGCCCGCCGCTTTGAAAAAGCTTTTTCCTGTCAGATTCCGGAAGAAGTCTATGCTCGCATGGAAAAGGAGATGAAACAGGATGCCGAATGACAAGCTGCTTTCTTTTCTGGGGCTTGCCCGCCGTGCCGGTAAGGTGCAGTTGGGGCATGACCCCGTCCTAGATAGTTTACGCAGTGGACGGGCACGTCTGGTCTTGCTGGCGAGCGATCTTTCTTCGCATTCGTCCGGAGGAATCCTGCGTGCTGCCGAAGAAGAAGGAGTGCCAGCGGTTACGCTGAAGCACACCGTGGATGAAATGGGTGCTGCGTTGGGAAAGCGGGCTGGCGCCGTTTCCGTGGAAGATGCCGGATTTGCCCAAAAACTCGAGACGCTCTGTGCGGACAGATGAGGAGGAATGTTCTAATATGATGATAAAATACCGCGTGCATGAAGTAGCGAAGGATCTCAATGTACCAAACAAGGACGTCATCGATGTTCTGCAAAAATATACCGGAGAAACAAAAAAACACATGACTGCACTTACAGAAAGTGAACTGGATCTTGTTTTTGAGGCTTTTACACAGAAAACTTCGATGAAAAGTCTGGATTCCTATTATGCACAGCGGGATGAAAAAGCTGTGACAGTCAGTACTGAAAATTCCAAGCAAGAGGTTCCGCTCAAGGAAGTTGCTGCCAGACAGGCACAACCGGCAAAGAAAGCTGTTCCTAATCGGCAGCCTGTGCAAAAACATTCGCAGAACCGGCCGCAGAGGAACCGCAATGTAACGGGCAAAAATGGAACAACCAGCCGTACACCGATGCGGCCGCAGTCCGCAAAAATTGTTGGTCATATTGAAGTAAATGCCAGCGACAGTTCTATCCGCCGCCCACATGACCGGATTGTAGATACCCGAACCCATAATGTGGAGCTGGATAAGTATAACGAAAAATATGATCGGCTTGCCAACGAAAAAGTTAAAACGGATACGGTTATCCACAAACAAAAACTGAATCAGAAAAGTGCCCAGTATCGTCGGGGCCGTCGTCCTAAGAGAGAATCTGAATCAGAACGTTTGCGCCGTATTGCCGCAGAACGTAAGGCAAAGCCAATTACCGTGCAGATTCCGGAATCCATCACGGTCGGTGAACTGGCGTCCCGTCTGAAAGCAACAGTTGCTGAAGTTATCAAAAAATTGATGGCAAATGGTATTTTTGCTTCCATCAATGATGAGATTGATTTTGACACGGCTTCCCTGGTGGCTATGGAGTTTCACGCCAAAGTGGAAAAAGAAGTCGAGGTCACCATTGAAGAACAGATTATTGACGACAGTGATGACAAAGAGGAAGACTTGGTCCCGCGTGCGCCTGTTGTCGTGGTCATGGGTCATGTTGACCATGGTAAAACCAGTCTGCTGGATGCTATTCGTCATACCAATGTCACAGAAAGTGAAGCCGGCGGCATTACGCAGCATATTGGTGCCTATCAGGTGAATGTGAACGGACGAATGGTTACCTTTTTGGATACGCCCGGCCATGAGGCTTTTACGACAATGCGTGCCCGCGGTGCCATGGCAACAGATATCGCGGTTTTGGTCGTTGCTGCGGATGATGGTGTCATGCCGCAGACGATTGAGGCAATCCATCATGCAAAAGCAGCAAAGGTCAGCATCATTGTTGCAATTAACAAAATGGATAAGCCCGGTGCGAATCCGCAGCACGTTATGGAAGAATTGACAAAATACGATGTTGTGCCGGAGGAATGGGGCGGCAATGTCCCCTGTATCCGTGTTTCTGCAAAGCAGAAGACCGGGATCAAAGATTTGCTGGAAATGATTCTGCTGGTTACCGATATGAAAGAACTGAAAGCAAATCCGAATCGTGCAGCCAAGGGAGTTGTCATTGAGGCTCGCCTTGACAAAGGCCGCGGTCCAATTGCCACCATGCTGGTGCAAAATGGTACTTTGCATACCGGAGATATCCTCGTTGCGGGTACCAGTGTCGGCCGTGTTCGTGCAATGGCGAATGCAAACGGAAAACCGATTCAATCGGCTAAGCCCAGTGTCCCGGTGGAAATTACAGGATTGGACAGCGTGCCGACAGGCGGCGATACGTTTAATGCGGTTACAGATGAAAAACTTGCCCGCCAGCTAGTTGAACAGCGCCGTTCCGCGGCAAAAGAGGAAAAATTCAATTCCCGTACAAAAGTGACGCTGGATAATCTGTTTGAACAAATGCAGATTGGCGACATGAAAGAACTGCAGATTATTGTCAAAGCGGATGTGCAGGGCTCTGTGGAAGCAGTTACCCAGTCTCTTGAGAAACTGACAAATGACGAAGTGCGTGTTAATGTGATCCATGGCGGTGTCGGTGCGATCAACGAAAGTGATGTCATGCTTGCTGTAGCCAGTAATGCCATTGTTGTCGGCTTTAATGTACGCCCCGATCCGGTAGCGGAAGAAAATGCAAAACGCGACGGCGTGGACATTCGCCTGTACCGTGTCATTTATGACTGCATTCAGGAAATTGAGTCCGCTATGAAGGGAATGCTGGCACCGAAATACCGCGAAGTGCAGCTGGGACGTCTGGAATGCCGTGAAACGTATAAGATCAGCAGCGTGGGTCTGGTCATTGGCGCTCATGTCATTTCAGGGAAAGTCACCCGTGGTTCCGATGTGCGTGTGGTTCGTGACGGCATTGTGGTTGCCGAGGATAAGATTGCTTCTCTGCGCCGCTTTAAGGATGATGTTAAAGAAGTGCTGGAAGGTTTTGACTGTGGAATTTGTCTTGAAAAATTTAATGATGTAAAAATCGGAGATATTTTGGAAAGCTATACAATGGAAGCCTATCAACCGGAATAAGATATGCTGCAGGGAATAACGAGGCTTCTGATCTGCAGTTTGCAAATTTCCAAGCAACATCGTCAGATAAAGGAAATAGGATTGACTGTGTGTCCCTAAAAAAGAGCATTGAAATGCAGAGTGACAGAAACGCTCTGCATTTTCAGACAGGAGGGGTTTTATGCCAAGCCATAAGCTGGACCGCACTACTGAGGACATTCGCCGGGAATTGACGGCAATTTTTCGGGAATTGAAAGACCCGCGGGTGACCAATACCCTGCTGAGCATCGTTCGGGTGGAAGTCAGCCGGGATCTTTCCTATTGCACCGTGTATGTCAGTGACATGGAAGGTTTAGAACGTGCACAGCGGGCGGTAAAAGGCCTCATGTCTGCGGCCGGATTTATTCGGCATGAGCTTGGCCAGCGGCTGCCCCTGCGGCACGTCCCTGCATTGACATTCAAGGCGACGGATTCCATTGAATATAGTGCCAATATAGCCCGTATTCTGGATGATTTAAAGGAGGACAAACATGGAGATAAGCCTGAATGAGGCGGCACAATGGCTTTTGCAGCAGCAGGACATTGCAGTCTTGTGTCACCAGTCACCAGATGGGGACACATTTGGCAGCGGCAGTGCCCTCTGCCGTGCGCTGCGCAGCCTTGGCAAACGGGCGCAGGTTTTGTGCAGTGATCCGGTTGGAAAACGTTTCCGGTTTCTGTTTGATGGCTTAGAGGAGGAGCAGTTTTCCCCTAAAGCGGTCGTTTCGGTCGATATTGCGGATGAACAGCTTTTGGGCTCGCTGCAGCCGGCTTATAGCGGAAAAATTCAGCTTTGTATTGACCACCATCCCAGTAATTCCCATTATGCAGAGCGGGAATATGTGAATCCAAAGGCAAGTGCAGTTTGTGAGATTATGTATGCCTTCATCCCCCTGCTGGGTGTTCCTGTTAATCAGGAGATTGCAACTGATTTATATACTGGAATTGCCACCGATACCGGATGCTTTCAGTATGTCAATGTCACACCGCATACTTTTCGCGTAGCAGCGGAATTGCTGGAAAAAGGGGTCCCTGCTCCGCAGATTAATCACGCAATGTTTTCTACAAAAAGCCGTGAGCGTATTTTGCTGGAGCGGAATGCACTGAATACTGTTGAATTTTACCGGAACGGAGAAATCGCCGTAATTTCCATTACGCAGAAAATGATAGCTGAAACCAAAGCGTCTGACGACGATACAGATGGGATTGCGTCTATCCCGCGTTCCATTGAAGGTGTGCGGATTGGTGCCACTCTAAAAGAAAAAACGGACAATCTAGTCAAAGTTTCTCTGCGCGCGCCGCCTCCTTATAATGCTTCCATTATCTGTGCGCAGTTTGGCGGCGGCGGCCATCCGGGAGCAGCCGGATGTGCGTTTCACTGTGGTCTGGAAGAAGCAAAAAAGCAGCTTGTGGCGGCTATTGACCGCTATTTGGATACCCTATGACCGGTGTGTTGGTGCTGGACAAACCGGCGGGAATGACATCTTTTCATGCAGTTTCCATTCTGCGCAGACTGACTGGTGAGCGAAAGATTGGTCATACCGGTACGTTAGATCCTATGGCAACGGGTGTGCTGCCAATGTTGCTGGGCAGAGCGACACGTGCAGTACCTTTCCTTGCAGACCGACTGAAAACATATGAAGCAGATTTTGCTTTTGGTACCGAAACCGACACGCTGGATTCAACTGGAAAAGTTTTAAAACAAGAGAATACACCGGTTTCCAGAGAAAAGCTGCTTGCGGTCCTTCCCCAATTTACAGGACCAATTCAACAAATTCCTCCGATGTACAGTGCACTGCGGAAAAATGGTATGCGGCTGTATGACCTTGCACGGCAGGGCAGAACCGTTGAACGGCAGGCACGGACAGTTACCGTGAAATCCTTAAAAGTTTTAGAATATGATGAAACGGCACGGACGGGGAAACTTTTGCTTACTTGTTCCGGTGGTACTTATGTTCGTACATTGTGTGATGACCTTGGCCGTGCGTTGGGTTCACATGGCATCATGACGGGGCTGCGCCGCACAGCCGCCGCCGGTTTTACTCTGCAGGATGCAATTCCGCTGCAGGAGGCCGAACGGATGGAACAGCAAACACTGTTTCACCATGTGCTGCCGGTAGAGCAGCTGTTTACAGATTTGCCAGCAGTGCCTGTCACACAATTGCAGGCAAAGCGTTTTTGCAATGGCGGCGGCCTTGCTTTAGAACGCCTGCATCCGGAAATCCAGTTTTCCGGAAACTGCCGTGTAAAAGACCCGGCGGGAGTTTTTCTTGGCCTCGGAGCGCCAAACACCGAAAAAGGCGAATTGGCTGTCGTACGCCTTTTTGCACAGGAGGGCTGAACAAATAGAATGAAGATCTATGAAGAACTGATTCCCAGCGAGAGTGCAACAGCAGTGGCGCTTGGCTCCTTTGATGGTTTGCATCTGGGACATAAAGCAGTCATTTCTCAGACATTGGGGGAACCGGAACTGACACCGACGGTGCTGACTTTCACTGAAAATCCCCTATGTGACCTCGGCGGAAATGCCGGAGGAGAGCTGATGACTCGACAACAGAAAATAGAGGTTTTGGAGTCGTTTGGTGTCCGGCAGCTCTATTTGCTTCATTTTACAAGTATTATGCACCTGAGTGCGGAACAATTTGTAGATGAGGTGCTGATTCATGTCTGCCATGCCCAAAAGGTCTGCTGTGGATTTAATTTTACATTTGGAGCAGGTGGGCATGCCGGAAGTGATGATTTGAAACGGTTATGTGCGGCCCGGAATGTCCGGACAGCAGTTATGCCTGCAGTTATGTTGGGTGGAAAGCCTATCAGCAGCACACGCATCCGCGCTTTGGTTGCACAAGGACATATGCGGTCGGCGGAAAAACTGCTGGGGCGGCCTTATGGCTACCTTGCAAAAGTGGAGCATGGTCATCAGCTGGGGCGCCGCCTGGGTACGCCGACTCTTAACCAAAAGATTCCGCCGACATTCGTTTTGCCGCGATTTGGTGTTTATGCCAGCCGCGTTTCTCTGTTTGGCGGCTCCTATTGCGGTGTTACGAATGTCGGGCTTCGGCCGACCGTGGGCGGGCGCCATGTCACGGCGGAAACATGGCTGCCGGATTATAATGGTCCGGAGTTTTATGGGGAAACGGTGCGGACCGACTTGCTGTGTTTTCTCCGTCCGGAGCGGAAGTTTTCCAGTGTGGAAGCATTAGGGAAACAGATTCAAAAGGACGGTCTGCATGCTAAAAAATTTTTACAAAGCAATCGCACATAAAAGTTGCATGATTTCGTATTTTATGGTAAACTAAATTATAAAAGCCCGCTTCGCGGAGTTTGGCGACTGCCCGTTTTTCGGGATGCCACGATGACCTTTTTCTGCGTGCGAGGTAAACTTGAAAAGGTGGTTATTGCAAATGACAAAAGCTGAAAAAGCCGAGATTATTCAGAAGTATGCTGCTCATGATGGTGACACAGGTTCCCCGGAAGTGCAGATTGCCGTTTTAACAAAGCGGATCAATGATTTGACGGAGCATCTGCGCACGCATCAGAAGGACCATCACAGCCGCCGAGGCCTGTTAAAAATGGTTGGTACCCGCCGCAGTCTGTTGAATTATCTGATGAAGGTCGATATTAACCGTTATCGTTCCATTATTGGAAAACTGAATATTCGTAAGTAATCGAAAACAGCAAAAGCCGCCGCAGACACAAGCAAAGATGTATCTGCGGCGGCTTTTTGATATTACATTTAAGCACTGTGTTCCGTGTGGTTGGGTACAATCTTTTTTGATACAATCGAGATGCACCATAAAGCGGCCAAACCAATAATGGTATAAATAATCCGAGCAAACCATGATGCGGATCCACCGAACATCCATGCAACAAGATCAAAACGGAACAGGCCAACGAGCAGCCAGTTCAATCCACCGATAATTGTGAGAACTAATGCAGTTTTGTCCAATGTTTGTCCCTCCTTTTTAAAGTTAGTATCTGTGTTTTTCACAAAAATATGATTGCTTTTTGGAAAATCATTTTTTTTTCAAAAAATATGCTATAATGAATGTAACAGCAAGAGAGCAGAAATCTGACACACGGCTATGGACGGAGGAAATTCAATGTCACGTATTACCCAGGCAAAGCGTATTGTCATTAAGGTGGGAACCAGTACGTTGACCTATGAGACAGGGCGGCTGAATCTGCGCCGGATGGAAGAACTGTGTAAAGTTTTGTGCGGGTTAAAGAATGAAGGACGAGAAATTATTTTGGTTACCAGCGGTGCTGTCGGTGTCGGCATGGGAAAATTGGGTTTGCACAAACGTCCGGAGGAAATTGAACAGCGGCAAGCCGTCGCGGCGGTCGGTCAGTGTGAACTGATGTTTATGTATGATAAATTTTTTGGCGAGTATAACCATATTGTTGCCCAAGTACTGCTGACAAAAGATGTGGTGCAAAATACGATTATGAGGCGCAATGCAGAAAATACATTTCTGACTTTGCTGCAGCTTGGAAGCATCCCTGTTGTGAATGAAAATGATTCCGTGGCAACAGATGAGCTGAGTGGAAAAAATTTTGGTGACAATGATACACTCTCTGCCACTGTTGCCCATTTAACACAAGCGGATTTGCTGGTCATCCTTACGGATATTGACGGTCTGTATAATGACAATCCTCGTCTGAATCCAGACGCAAAACGGATCCCCTGTGTTTATGGGGTCACTGATGCGATTCGTGCGTTGGCAGGAGGTGCCGGAAGTGACCGTGGAACCGGCGGTATGGCAACAAAGGTCACAGCAGCAGAAATGGCAAATGATGCGGGGATCCCTTGTGTCGTGATGTCGGGCGCAAATCCGCGGGATCTCTATGATTTGTTTGATGGTGTCATTGTAGGGACGTCCTTCTTTCCTGCAAGCGGGAAATAGTCTGCCCGTTCATTTTGTCTGTACATAGAAACAGTGGCGTTTTTTCCTATTTTATCGAAATGCTTCTACAAAATTTTAAGGAGGGCGACAGATGACACTGACGCAAATGGGACAGGCGGCAAAAAAAGCTGCTGCAGATTTGGCTTTGGCCGGAGCAAAGAAAGACAGCGCCTTGTATGCGATTGCGGATGCGCTGGAAACAAATGAAAAAAGGTTGCTATCTGCCAATGCTGAAGATTTGAAAGCAGCAAAGCAAGCTGGCATGCGGACTGCCCTGCTGGACCGGCTTACTCTGACACACAGCCGCATTTCCGGTATGGCAAAAGGTGTGCGTGAAGTTGCTGCACAGGAAGATCCAATTGGTCAGGTCGTGGAAGGCAGCGTCCGCCCCAACGGCCTTGAAATCCGCCGAGTACGGGTTCCGCTCGGTGTGATCGGTATCATTTTTGAAGCGCGTCCGAATGTAGCGGCGGATGCTTCTGCACTTTGTTTAAAAGCCGGCAATGCGGTCATCCTGCGTGGTGGGAAAGAGGCAATCCACAGCAACACGGTATGCGTGAAAATTATGCGTGCGGCAGCGGAGTCCGCTGGACTTCCGCGCGATTGTATTCAGCTTGTGCAGGATACCAGTCATGCTTCTGCGACCGGTATGATGCAGCTTACCGATTATTTGGATGTCCTGATTCCCCGCGGCGGCCGGGGACTCATTCAGAGCGTGGTCCAAAATGCCCGTGTCCCGGTTATTCAGACCGGCGCGGGAAATTGTCATGTCTATGTCGATGACAGCGCTGATATTGAAATGGCTGCAAAAATTATTGACAATGCAAAAACCAGCAGGCCCAGTGTTTGCAATGCGATTGAGACAATCCTTGTCCATAAGGATATTGCAAAAGAAGCCCTGCCGGTTATTGCGGCAAGGCTTCAGAAAAAACATGTGGAACTGCGCGGGTGTTTCCGTACGCAGGAAATTTTAGGGAGTAAAGTTGTGCCTGCTACAGAGAAAGACTGGGAGACAGAATACGGGGATTACATTCTGGCCGTCAGAGTTGTGGACAATATGGAACAGGCGCTGGAGCATATTGCGAAATACAGTACAGGACACAGTGAGTGTATTGTTACCAAAAGTTATGAGCATGCACGCCTGTTCCAGCAGCGGGTAGACAGCGCGGCTGTCTATGTGAATGCTTCCACGCGATTTACAGACGGCGGCGAATTTGGTCTTGGTGCGGAAATTGGAATCAGCACGCAGAAACTGCATGCCCGTGGTCCAATGGGTGTGAAGCAGCTCACCAGCACAAAATTCCTTGTGATGGGTGACGGACAAGTTCGGGAGTAAGAGAAATAGACACCGCATTTGTCATAAGAGCAGATAAAGCAGCGCAAAAAGCAGAGCAGGATCTGTCGATTTCTCTTCCATAAGCAGTAACAGGATACTTAATAGCAGATTCCGTTCTTTGTCTGCAAAAAGCGCATCCCAAAATGACGGCAGTTTGGAAGCGGCCGGTTTTTCACTTTTTTTTGCAGGCGGCTTATCTGATGGTTTATGCGGCTTATGCGGTGAAGCCGATGTTTCGGAAAATGCATTTCCGGTGTAGCCTGGCGGAGCTGTCTGTGCGCGCTGATACATTTCTTGTGAACGGCGGATGGCATCCTGCCGCATCCTCTGCATGTCGTTGTCATTTTTGTTTGCCATGATAGCCGCTCCCCCTTTTTTGGCTTTCTGGAATTTTACAGGAGCTGTCCCAATATTCCTGATTGCCGCAGCATGGGCAGCATGCGCATAAGTTGCATGAGCCGAATGGCTTCATCCAGCTTCTTTTGGCGCGGCGAACTCAGCAGGGGGCGCAGTGCATGCAATAACCGAGTGTTGTCGTCCTCTTCCTTCATGGAAGCAAACATGGGAGCAAGTTTGGTGATCAATCCAAGAGTTTCTGCGTTCAGACCGCTGTTATTTAGTCCTGACAGCATATCCATTGGGCTGCCGGCAGAGTTGGATGCCGGAGCGGATGGCTGTTGTGGAGGGGGCGGTGGATTTTCTTGGGCAGATGCTGGACTGCTGCTGCTTTGGTTAAGTGAATTTAAAATAGACTGCACTTGTGCCATTGTACCAGGGTCGTTTAGCATATCAGAAATTTTCTTGGAAAGATCCTCCATGGGTTAATTCCCTCCGCCTAATTTTTTCATCAGTGCCTGTGCCTGTGGGGTGGACAGCAGCTTTTGCACAGCGGTTTTGTCCTGCAGGACGTTATTTACTCGTTTTCTGTCTGCGGGAGATAATTGATTGAGCAGCTGCTGCACCTGTTCCGGTGTGATATGCTGCGGGTCCTGCGGAATGTGAATGGGACGGTTTCCTGAAGATTGATTGAAATTGCGGTTTTGCAATTGAAACCACTCCTTCTTTGTAAACTATGCGAGCTATTCTTACGATATGAATCAATGAGTATGGAGGTTCTCAAAATAATGCGAATGTTGGTCGTATCAGATACGCATCGGGATCAATGGGCACTGCAGAAAGCTATCCTTTCCCAGCCAAAAGCAGACGTGGTGGTGCATTTGGGTGATGGTCAGCCGGAGGCAGAAGAAGAAAAAAGAGCATTTCCGGGAAAGCAGTTTTACCTTGTGCGGGGAAACTGCGACTGGGGCAGCAAACTGCCGGCGCACTTATTGTTGGAACTTGGCGGGAAAAAAATCTTTTTAACGCATGGCTATGCTGAAAATGTCAAATTTGGTTTAGATGAAGTCATTTGTGCAGCACGGGAGCAAAAAGCAGACATTCTTTTGTTTGGGCATACGCATGAAGCACTTACAGATTATGTTGACGGTCTCTATATTATGAATCCCGGCTCTTTGCACGGCAGTATGGGAACATATGGCTATGTGGATATTACACCGGCTGGAATTGTGACAAATATTGTGCATCTGCGATGAATATTGTTGAAGGGACACAAGTGGGTGTTCCTATTTAAGAGTAAAAAATATAAAAACCAAACTGGTATTTTACGGAATATTTCAATAAAATTTACCTAAAAATAAAAAATCCTTGACATTTTTTAATATTATGAGTATAATGATTATTAATACGAGTTCGGGCAATCGGAGCCCGCGCGATATATTTGAATCAGCGCCATGCGGAAACCGCATATCGCTTTATAAGCGAGTCGGGACTTTGTATACTATCGGGACAGCTGCAAGTTTGCGGCTGTCTCTTTTTGTTTTAAAAAAGTTGACCTGAACCCCGAAAACTGAGCCAATAGAAAAGTTAGTCACAATATGATAAA
>ENA-UOOI01001687-UOOI01001687.1-fermentation-metagenome-genome-assembly--contig:-NODE-1687-length-21805-cov-4.964276_pt1 | contig 21805 bp, 15 predicted proteins | sample MGYA00245779_ERZ724027 | MGnify/ENA primary metagenome ERZ724027 (study PRJEB28704, sample SAMN03018318) | fermentation metagenome | biome: anthropogenic terrestrial biome; feature: soil; material...
TAATCGGGGTGACAAGATTTGAACTTGCGACCTCACGGCCCCCAGCCGTGCGCTCTAACCAAACTGAGCCACACCCCGCCCTCACTTTTCCCATTATATATGACTTTCGCCAAAATGTAAAGAGGAACCTTTCAAAATTTTTTTCATACTATATACCGTAAATGTAATTGGAAGGAGAAACCTCAAAATGGCGAATTATCAAAACAACATGCGTTATGACAGGCAAATGAATTCCCCCAATGGCTGTCGGCCTATGCCTGCTTATAACAATAACTCTTGCTCAAACTTTGCCCCCACAGGGCGAGCAGATAATCAGCGCCGTCCGGGATACGGCGAATGCCCTGCTGTAGAAGGTGCTCGAAAAAATGTAGCACCGGGACAATGCGAAAAACGTTATGATCCACTGGCTGATGTACGGCTTCCTATAGCCATGGCCTATGTACCCTGGCAAAAATGGCGTGATGTAATGAAACCTCATGACGCAATAAGAAGAGGTACTATTTTTGAAGAACTCAGCTTACCATTTTACGGGAAAGGAGGCTGTAATCGATGAGTAACCCTCCAAGCAGAAAAGAATTACTGGATCATATCAATGCCGTAAGTTTTGCAGTAGACGATGTGAAACTTTTTTTGGATACCCACCCGTGTGATGAAGACGCAATGGCCTACTTTCGTGAGTACAGCCGTATGAGAAACGAAGCTCTGAAAGAATACGCCGCACGTTTCGGCCCTTTGACCGTGGACACTGCTGTTTATTCTTGCAGCGACAAATGGACCTGGATCGATGATCCATGGCCGTGGCAGGAAGGGGGGTGCTAATTTATGTGGGGTTATGAAAAACGACTGCAATATCCAGTAAATATTAAACAGACCAATCCCAAACTTGCGCAGATAATCATCACGCAGTTTGGTGGACCAGACGGTGAGCTTGCCGCTTCCATGCGGTATCTTTCCCAGAGATATACCATGCCGTATAAGCAAGTCGCAGGTACCCTGACGGATATAGGCACTGAGGAACTTGCGCACATGGAAATGATTTGTTCCATCGTCCATCAGCTGACGAGAAACCTGACACCGGAGGAGATTGAGCAATCCGGATTCGGAACCTATTATGTGGATCACACACTCGCTCTCTGGCCGCAGTCAGCCGCTGGATCACCGTGGACAGCTACCGTTTTCCAATCTAAAGGGGATCCCATCACTGACTTGCATGAGGACATGGCTGCAGAACAAAAAGCCAGAACAACTTATGATAATATTCTGAGGTTGGCAAAAGATCCTGATGTCTGCGATCCAATTCGTTTTCTTAGAGAACGTGAGATCGTTCACTATCAGCGTTTCGGTGAAAGTCTCCGTATTGTACAGGATAATCTGGACAGTAAAAACTTCTATGCAATCAATCCGGAATTTGACGTACGTCAGAACAATAACTGCAGATAACGAGACGAAACATTCTTTGCTCGTTTGGCTCGTCACCCGCGTAAAAAGTTCGTACTGCAGATGGATGTTTATCATCTGCAGCACGAACCTTTTGTTATGTTCTCACATATGCGGATATGTAACAGCATATATTATTGAACGTTTTTATCTCTTAGGATCTTCTCTTTCTCTTTATACCAAGCACCGTCAAAAGAACGCCTGCGCTGATTAAGAGAATCACTCCGTACATAAGCGGCAAGTGTGAATCCCCTGTTTTTGGTGTTTTAGCCTTTGACGTATCTTTCTTACCTGTATTTGGCTTTTTGGGTGAATCTATCTTTCCTTTTTCAAGTTGTTTATAGGTATTCGTAAAGGTCTGCTCTCCTTCGTATACTGCAGCTGCTGACAGCTGGGCATCCTTATCTTCCACCGTAACTGTTACATTGACTACATGGGTATCATAAGTGATGCCTGTCATATCTCCCGGAACTTCCTGGATCGTATACTGGTAAGTACCTGCCTTCGTATATTCAATCGGATCAAAATATATTTTGCCTTGGGCATCATTTTCCTTTGTTTGAAGAACCTGGCCCTCCTGGTCTTTCAGCTCAAAACTGAAGTTACCGGCATTCAGGTTCTGACCCTCTAATACTTTCTGTGCCCATAATATAATACTGTCTTCTGCAGGTTTATAAGTGTTGTTAAATGTCTGATTGCCTTCATTATATACAGGAGTAGCAATCAGCTTTCCCTCTTCACCTACTTCTACCTTAACCGTTATGCTGATTACATTCGTATCATAGATAACACCAGCCTCATCTCCGGAAACCTCCTGGATCGTATACCGATGTTCACCGACGGTGTCATAGGAAATTTCGTCAAATGTGATTTTCCCATCAAGGGCATTTGTCTTAGTCTGGATTGTATTTCCTTCTTCATCTTTCAGCTCAAAGCTGAAAGCACCTTCCGTCAAATTTTTTCCGTCCAGTACCTTCTGCACCTCCAGGACTACAGATGCCGGCACGCGGGTATTTGTAAATGCCGCCTTTTGTGTCTCATCTTCCACTATGGTGCCTGTACTTCCTGTACTCTCGCTCACATAACCTTCTTCGGAATAGTCTGCTTCCTTTATTGTATACCCCGTACCTTTGGGAATACCTGCAATAGTAATACTCTGTCCATCGGTAAGGGAAATTGTCCCTTTGCCATCTTTTATTTCTATATCTCCGGCCGGAACACGCTTACCGATATAGGAATACGTGCCATTTATTGCATTGCCGTCTACATCTTTTAATGTAATGGTAAAGTCAAAGGCTTTAGTTTTGTCTGCAGCTTCGCCTGTTACCATCTTGCTGAGAGTCAGTTCTCCCGCTGTACCCTCCTGGTAGTTCTTAATGGTAACAAGGTTGGCATCATCTCCTGTTTTTCCGTCGATTGAGCAGGTGATAGTTGCACTGTCCTCTCTCACAACCGATAGGCTGTGCTCACGGCTGTCAGGTGTATACCCCGCCGGGGCATCTGTTTCCATGAGTATATAGTCACCGTCAGGCAGGCCGCGCAGCTTCAGTGTTCCGTCCGCCTCGGTTCTGCCTTGTCTGATAACAGTTGTGCCGTCCAGCGTAAAGATAGTGAATTCCACACCCGAAAGGGGAGCCTTTGTTGCACCGTCAATTTTGGCAATCTCTATCCAGCCGCTCCTGCGCATGGTAGCCCTGCCGTCCCTGTCGGTAATCTGATAGTTCTTGCCGGTGCTTTCCTGCACTTCGCTCTCACCGTACAGCTTTGCCTGATTCGTCACCGTGCCCGGTTCGCCTGTAACATCTGTCAGGTAGGTAAAACGGTAAGCCTTTACAGAATCCGGAATCATAAAGGTAAGCACCCGTGTTGTACGGTCATAGAAAACATTTTCTCCGATAACCGGTGTAACCGCGGCTCCGTCCTCATAGCTGCCATCTGTCTTCATCGTCAGTTCAGTGACAATAATATTTCCGTCCAGAATCAGATTGCCGCTTGCATCTGTGCGCAGCTCCATTCCGATTGGCAGTGTATCCTCAATTTTGGTGTACCTATTTTCAAGCTTATAGGGCTTGTATTCCACTGACCAGTGCACAACACCCTCCTCCGCCAAAGCTGCGGTCTTGGAGAGAAGTGAGCTGGTGATCGTTACTTTACGGGTAGATTCAATGCCAGTCTCCCAGTTGTCTGCTGTCAGCTTAACGCTGTTGGTTGCTGTATAACTGCCATTTTTACTGAAATATTTTTCCAGTGTTTCTGCATTCGGCTTAGCCTTAACCAGAATGACATATGGTTTGTTCAAATTTTCAAATGTAAAGGTAATACTGTTTTTTGTCTTAGTATAATCCAGACCGGCAACCGTATCGGGTGTGGTATCGGTGGCCGTCACGCTATTGCTGCTCACGTTTTTATTACCATCAAATATGAGATAATCCTCACCGGGGAGAATCTCTGCCAGCTCCCAGCCCGCCGGCAGTGTATCGGTAACAGTTACCTTGCCCAGCGCTTTACCTGTGGCGTTGGTCAAATCCAGCCCGTCAGCATTGACACTGATGCGGAAAATAGCAGATTTATCTTCATAATCAAAACCAGCGTCGCCATTTGTAAGAATATCATTCACCCCGCCGGCCGGGTCTTCTGTGTGTCCGCGCTTAATCAGTTCCTTTTTCAACATGTTGCTGGGATAAGGAACTTCTGCATCCGCCCCATTCAGTCTTGTATTTGCACTAAATAAAGCAGCTGTATTTAACACTTCCGCCGATTTGTTGCCCGCGAAAATATCCGGGTCAGTAACAATGGAATCAAATGTAAACGTTTTTTTCGAAGTGTCAAAACCTGTTACGACCAGCAGCTCACCCACTTGTTCGGTGCCATTCATCACCGGAAGTACCTGTTCGGTAAGTCCTGCTTCTGCTCCGCTAAAGCTTCCTGCATATCTCTGGTTATACTGCGGAGTAAGTCTGCCCTTCACTTTATCGTCAATACCCGCAATAGTCAGATCCTCCAGCTTTACACTGCCCGATTTTCCGTAGAGCAGCAGATCATACACTTTCATGCCCGGAATAGCCTGCCCCTTGGGATCTACCGTCACCGTCCATGTGATGGTCTGGTTATCCTTGTCTGAAATCGTGCCGCTCTTCTCAATCGCGTTGTAGCCGATGCCTACGCCGAATCCGCCGCTGCTGATTCCCTCTCCCTCACCTGTGTATCCATCCCAACTGATATAAGCTGTATTCGTATAGGTTGTTATATCGGCGGCATATTCTCCGTTCGGCACTTTGGTGACGATGGTCAGCAGAGCCTGCGTATCCAGAATCCGGCCACTGCCGTCTGTTTTATTGCCGATCGCATAATTGCTGTCAACGGGTGTGATGCTCTGTTCAGAGCCCCAGTCATCAATTGTACTGTCCCAATACTGCACTGTCGCCTTATCAAGTGTCAATCCCTCCGGCAGCAGATCACGCAGGACAGGATTTTTCAAAGCCGCTTCCATCTGGTTGACCGTAATCGTCCATGTGATGGTGCGGTCCTTCGGATTATATACACCGCTGCTGCCATCTTCATTGCTCTCGCCTGTTTTTTTAATCCATTCCGGCGTGAACGTGACATTTCCGCTGTTCTCAGTCTTGTACTCGTCCTCGTCATACAGCTCAGCCTTATTGTTGATCCACTGCTGACCGTTTGCAAAATATTTATTATCAGGAATTTTCGTTTTGAACTTGACAGTCTGATCCCCCATCGAATTTTCCGGGAAGGTGTAGCTCAATTTCCCGTCTGTTACAGAGGGGCCGGCCACACTGCTGCCATTGAGCTTAAACGAATCAGGCACATAATCACCAACGTCTGTTAAGTCGTCCCGCAGCTCATAGCCCGCAAGATCCACATCATTTGTGCCCTTTTTTCCCGAAACCTTTACTGTCCATTCAACGGTCTGGTCCGGCTGTACTTCACCAGATTTTGTCAGTGTATATTCAGTCTCTACCGGCGGTTTTTCGAGCTTGTATTCGTGATCTACAATAGCAATAATTTTATCCCCGAGACCTGACTCTCCACCCTCTTCACTAAATTCAAACTCTGCATTAAAAGCAGCACTTACACCCTCGTTGGTTCCATCAAACACCTCATCAGCTCCGTCAAAGTCAACTCTGGCAGTCACCTTCCCGTCTGCTTCGACAAATATAATATGGCCTACTACGATGCCATCTGCGTTTCTGAGGGGAATCGACTCCGTTGAAGAAGGTACCTTCAATGCGTCGCTCAGGAGTATTAAAGCATAGTCACCCTTCTCAACATGTGGGCCTGGGCCATCTCCCAAAACCGGCACTCCGAAAGAAACTTCAACTCTTATGGCCTTGTCATCCAGCAAAACATCTCCCGGCTGTACCTCGTTTCCTTCCTGCTTCACCGATGCAGTCACACCTGTAAGTAAAGATGTCACATCATTTCCACCAGCCTGCACGGAAGCTGACCTTTTCACCTGCTCCTCAACTTCAGTTTTTTCTTCAGGTATGGTTACTGTATATGTCTTGTCCAAAATTGATACGCTGTGTTCTCCGGCACTTCCGGAATCTCCACTGGCATCATATGTAAGGTTTAGGTGAAATCCTCCTGTTACATTTCCCTGTGTTTCGTCAAAAGCCCTATCATCTCCGTCGAAAATTACATTTGCAGTAATTCCTCCTGTACTGTCGTCTTTTGCAAAGCTGACATGCCCAATTGTGAGGCCTCCTGCCGTTGTCAAGTCAATATTTGTCTTTGCGGCCAGATTGAAGCCAGTGGCCAAATGAAAAGCTGCCGTATCTCCTTTTTTGACCAAAGCCTGTGGGGAAGCGTCCTCACCACCCACGGGTATGCCAAATGAAACGGCTATTGAAACAGCTTCTGTTCTGGATATCGTACTGCCTTCGGTAATTGCAGCTTCATTCTGACTGACAGCTGCCGTAATGTCGATGAGTACAGAGGTTTTATCCGTTCCCACATTTTCAGCATGGACTATATTCATGGGCAGGACGCTAAACATCATCAACAATGTCATTATCCAACTAATAACTGCTCGTCTTTTTCTTTTTCTCATCATGTGTTTTCTCCCTTCTCATATTATTTTTAGTACCCTGTGCGTCGAGTTTAAAAAACATTTTCATTTAAAATTACACAAAATACTCCTATATGGATTGTATACGATTAAATTTCCCACTGCTTGAAAAATATGTTAGTAATAGTTACTGTTTTTTCCTTAAAAGGAAATTTTTATAACCAAATTTTCTTTTTAAGGAAAGCAAAATGCAACAATTCGTTGTATAATGGGAAAAGTGATATTTTACCTTAAGATAAAAGGGAGGAACAATATGAATACCGGTAAATTGCTAGAAAAATTGATTGACATCGCTAAGATACCTAAGACGGATTTTGCACTCAATATGAATATGACACCCAGCGGACTGAGCAAAATCCTGACAGGAAAAAGGCTGCCCGTCCTAAAAGAGAAAAAGGCTTTCAGCAGACAGGCTGCCCTTTGCTTTGCTGAAGCTATATATGATTTCAACTGCTACATGAAGCTGGAGGAAATATTTCCGGTTATCTACAATTTCAATTCCAAATACGAGCTGGAAATCTTTCTTGCATCTGCCGTAGAATATTCTATAGACAGAGACTTTGTAGAAGAAAATAGTGAGAATAAGAATTACCCTGATACGGAGGCAAGTTTTCTGGGAAAAAAGACAGTTTTGAATATGATCTGTATCATTATTTCTGATCAAATTACAAATGCAAAAGACAGGATTCTGCCATTTTACAGCACTCTGCCATTGTTTGACCCGGTATATTCCGGAACCTTTGTTAAAATTAAAACTGTAAATTTAAGAAATTGGAAAAACCTTTCCATGAATCATTTTTTTGATTATTCATCACTTGAGGTTGTCTTTGATAAATACGGTATGACATTTCTCTCGTCCATACCTAAGCTTCATCTGTTTGCTAACCTGGATTTATGGATAACAGAAGAAAAAATGGAGTCTGCCTTTATATTGCTGAAGGATCAGGTTCTGCTGGTTTTCAATGTTCAGCTGGATGGAACTCCTCTCCTGACAGCAATCCGCCACAAAGGCTATCTCAATGTATTTTTCACTAGTCTTATGAAGAGGAAAATCAAAAAGATCAGCTATAGCCGCAGCGAAGCTTCTGCTCTTTTAGAAGCGAATCCTACATTCATCGACAAGCTTGCCTCTGCAGGTGTGGATACAGTATATAATTTTATTTCTCTGGGATATTTACTTGAAAGACATGAACTTGATGTATTAGATGGGAAAGACATTGTAAAGGATTTCATTTCGAAATTTTTTAACTGTATTCTGACAACAGAGACAACCTTTGCAGTAACGCTTGATGCAATGACAAGCTTTTTTACCAGCGGAAAGGCCATCGTTCCTCTCCTCGGAGCAGTTGATTTTGCACAGGAGGAACGCCTTCCTTATCTCGAGCGCTTTGGCTTGTATCTGGACCGGAAGAAGCCTGACAAGATACAGGTTTTAAACTGTGACATGCCCTATATTGCCATTATCTGTTCAGCGGGGGCCAATATTGTTTATTACGTCGACAGTACATATCAGTCCGAAAGGTTTTACTATTTTAAAACAGATAAGATAAATGAAATGCTCAAAGACAAAATAGCGGACGGCAGTTTAAAAACTCTGGATTTCAGTGGAGAAATATGGGACTATTATGTGGAAGAATTAAAAACAAATGTTCACCCGGCTAGTTTTTAAAGAAAAAGGTGCCCTGAAATTCAATCTTGACACTTCAGGGCACCTTTTTCTTTACTCCACTACACCTTCAAATCCCAGGTCATCCAGAGTTTCCAGTGCAGTCCTTATTTGTTCTTCATCGGTCTCATCTATGGTGACTGTTTTATTTGGAAGGCTGACCTCAAATTTCAACCCTTCCTCTGTCATCGCTTTTGTAATTCTATCCACGCATGCATCACAGTGCATTCCTTCTACCTTAATTACCTTCATCTTCTTTTCCTCCTATTTCATTAATTTTTGTATCGTTGTACACAACTCGTCCACCGCGTCTTCTTTTCCGCCCCGAATATCATCCACGACACAGGTGCGGATGTGATTTGCCAGCAACTCTTTATTAAACGCGTTCAGTGCAGATTGGATGGCAGACACCTGCACTAGTATATCTACGCAGTACCTATCGTTTTCCACCATGCTCTTAATCCCTCTCACCTGACCTTCTATCCGGTTCAGACGGTGAATCAGACAGGTGTATTCATCTTTATCTCTGTGCTTTGTCTTTGGACAGCATTGACTATCTTCCAACTTCATCGCCTCCTTTGTTTTTTCCTCCTACCTGCGGCCTCATCATTATTCCTTACAAGTTTAAGCTGCGGAGCCGCAGTGCATTTCCCACGACCGAAACAGAGCTTAAGGACATTGCCAGCCCGGCAATCATCGGGCTCAACAGTGTGCCGCTGACTGCATACAGGATGCCTGCTGCAAGAAACAGTCCGCAGGTATTATAGAAGAAAGCCCAGAATAAATTCTGCTTAATGTTCCGGATGGTTGCACGACTTAATCGGATTGTCTTCTCCACGTCCCGCAGATCAGATTTCATCAGGACGATGTCGCTGGAATCCAGAGCAATGTCACTTCCGCTTCCCACTGCCACACCGATATCCGCCTGTACCAGGGCAGGCGCATCATTGATTCCGTCGCCTACCATCATAACACATTTTCCTTCTTTTTGTAGCCGCTCTACTTCGCTTGCTTTATCTCCGGGAAGCACTTCTGCAATGACGGCATCCACACCTACCTGCTGCCCGATATATGCAGCGGTCCTCTTATTATCTCCGGTAAGCATGTAGACCTTGATACCTTCGTGCTGCATTTTAGAAATAGCTTCCTTACTGGTCGCTTTTACTGGATCTGCAACGCTGATAATTCCAAGCATTTCAATGTCCCTGTCTTTTTCTTTCTGTTCAGACAGAAACATAGGTGTCTGCCCTTTGTCTGCAATTTTCCCTGACTCCTCTTCATAAGCTCTGAGAGAAATATGCTGTTCTTCGCACAACTTTTTATTGCCTATATAGTAAACCTTTCCACTTAGCACCGCCCGGACTCCCTGTCCTGTGATGCTCTGGAATTCTTCTGTTTTTTCCAAAGCCAGATTTCTCTCTTTAGCTTCCTCCACAATAGCGGCTCCCAGAGGATGTTCTGACACCTGCTCACAGGAAGCGGCTATTCTTAAGAATTCATCTTCACTCATTGACTTTGAAAGGATAGAGATTACCTTTGGTTGGCCTTCTGTCACCGTACCTGTCTTATCCAACACTACAGCATCTGCCTTGTGGCTTAACTCCAGCGCCTCACCGCTCTTAATCAAGATACCGTGATTCGCTCCCAGTCCCGTTCCTACCATAATAGCAGTAGGCGTCGCAAGTCCAAGAGCACAGGGGCACGCAATAACAAGTACCGATACGAAGATTGTCAGTACAAAAGACAGATCATGCCCGAGGAGCAGCCAGATTATAGCTGCAATTACGGCTATTGCCATAACCGCAGGGACAAAATAGCCTGCCACAGTGTCTGCCAATTTAGATATCGGTGCTTTCTTTCCCTGAGCATCCTCCATCATCTTAACAATCTTTGATAGTGTGGTGTCGGCTCCCACTCTTGTCACCTGAGCCGTTACTGAACCCTGATAGTTCACACTGCCGCCGATAACTTCATCCCCCACAGCCTTCTCTACAGGAATACTTTCACCGGTCAGCATAGACTCATCTACCGTAGTGAGGCCTTCTATCACGATTCCATCCAGTGGAATCCGGCTTCCGGGCTTTATCAAAATATATTCACCCTGACTCACCTCTTCTATTGGAACCTCTTTTTGATCGCCATTTCTCAAGACAACTGCTTTATCAGGCGCCAGATCCATAAGCTTTTTAATCGCTTCCTTGGTCTTGCCTTTACTTCTGCTTTCCATATATTTTCCAACCATTACCAGGGTTACAACAATGGCTGCAGACTCATAATACAGGTTGTGGACAGCCATCATATCGGAAGGTATCCTGATGGTCATCACCAGACTGTAGAGAAAAGCGCTTCCTGTGCCGATGGCTACCAGCGAATCCATATTCGGATGTCCTTTGAACAGAGTTCTGAGCCCAACGAGATAGAAATTACGCCCATTGTAAAGTATACATGCTGTCAAAATCAACTGGATTAACGCATAATTCAACGGACTGTGCTCCATATCCAGAAACCTCGGGAGGGGCATGGGAAATGGCATCATATGACCCATGGAAATATAGAGGAGCGGAATTGCAAGAACGATATTCGTAATCAACCTGCGCTTTATCTTCTTCGCCTCCTCCGCAGCGTCCTCCTCTTCAAGGACACGCTCCTTCTTACTCTTCTCTACATATGGCTCAGCTCCGAAGCCCGCCTTTGTAACCTTGGCAACAATCTTATCCGGATTCGCCAGAGTATCATCATAGGTGATGGTCATCAGACCTGTAGTCAGGTTAACATTGCTTTCCTTAACTCCCTCCAGCTTCCTGGTGACACGCTCCACAGAGCTGCTGCATGCGGCACACGTCATACCATCTATCTTATACTTTTCAGTAACCATAGCTATTCCTCCTTACTCCTGAAAACATTGACTCAATAAATACCCTATCGGGGTATGTTATTATGGTATACCCTTATGGGGTATATGTCAAGTGTAAAAAGGGGTCTGACCCTTTTGACCGCCATATTCAGAATATTCTGAATATGAGCTGCAAAAGGGTCAGACCCCTTTTTTATTCTGCTTTTGTACCTAATGTGACTTTATAAGTTTGTTCTTTATAGTTTCCTCCATTTCCAGGCTCCTGTACGGTAAGTGTTACGGTATCACCTTTTGCATAGTACTTGAGCTGCTCCTGCAGAGTAGTCATGTTGTCAATTGTAATTCCGTTTAGTGCTGTGATTACGCCGCCTTTGGTGAGGCCGGCTTTTTCTGCACCGCTTCCGCCGGTAACTCCGTTAATGTACACACCGAGAGGCATGCTGAATCTTTCGGAGTATTCTGAGGTCACATCAAAGCCTTCAATTCCAAGATATCCTCTGTCGCTCTCGCTGACTTTTGTTTTTGTCTCCTGATTCATCAGATTGGTGATGATATCGGACACGTCGCTGATCGGGATCGCATAGCCTACACCTTCCACAGAGCTTCCTACAAGTTTGGATGAGTTGATTCCGATTACCTCTCCCTTTGCATTCACCAGAGCGCCTCCGCTGTTGCCTGGATTAATAGCTGCATCTGTCTGAATCAGCTTTACATCGCTGGGAGCTGCCTCGCCGGTAGCCTGGTCGACAACCTGTGCGCCTTCCCGGTCTGTGGCGCTGATAACACCTGTTGTGACTGACTGTCCATATCCAAGAGCGTTGCCTATAGCAATTGCAGGTTCCCCTACTTTTAATTTTGTAGAATCCCCCATTGTAGCAACTGAAATAGATTTCATTGTATCATCAGAAATGCTTTTCAATGGTACTGCTATTACTGCAACATCATGTGCAGGGTCTGTACCTTTAATATCCGCCTCCACACTTTTGTTGTCATTAAATGTAACGGTCAGCGTCTCACTGCCTGCCACTACATGGTTGTTGGTTACAATCAGTAACTCGGAGTCATTTTGTTCAACAATGATTCCTGTTCCCGCACTCTCACTTTCCTGCTGGGAAACCCCTCCGAAGAAATCCTGTACCTGCTGAACACTCATGTTTGTAATAGATACAATCGATGGCATTACATTGTCTACTACATCAGACACATCAGAAGTTATCACACTTGACGATGTGGTCAGTGTGGAATTGTTTACAGGTGCTGTACTCTTAACCGATGAGGAAGAGGATGAAGAAGATTCATCGAGTCCCAAGACCTTGTTTCCCACAATGTTTGACGTTAAAAATGTTGCGCTTGACACTACTCCAAACAACAGGGCAAGTCCGGTCACTGCAATAGCCTTCGGCATTTTCTTCCGTGGCGGCCTGCTCCCATTTGGCTGGTTTGACTGGCTATTATATTGAGTATTTCCCGGTTGTCCTTCAGGATTATAATAATTATATTGATTTTCCATAAAACTTCCTTCTTTCTCTTGTATTCTATATTGATATAATAGCCGTTCTTTGTGATAGAAGTGTGTTCAAACATTTAACAAATTTTGAAACTATATTATGATTTCCCACAAAATGTATTGACATTACCTTCGTCTTTATAAATCATATTTCTCTATGAATCTGATGATAAAAGTATCAAAGGCATACTCGTGTATGCAAAAGCAGGGGTTCGGCCCTGGTTCAGGACAAAACATCCTGTGTACTGTTAACTTTGCCTTCAGCTGGCCGCAAATTTTTTTATGATATAACTCATGGCATTTTTACTCAACTGTAACGGACTTTGCAAGGTTTCTCGGCTTATCTACATCGCAGCCTCTGCCCACAGCAATATAATATCCGAATAACTGCAGCGGTATAATTGCAAGTGAATTGGTAAAATATTTATTTGTCTTTGGTATATAAATAACATAGTCGGCTGCCCGTTCCACTTCAATGTTGCCTTCATTTGTCACTGCAAGCACAAAGGCCCCCCGGGTGCTCACTTCTCTCATGTTGCTGATCATCTTCTGATATAGCTCTTCCTGGGTCAGCACTGCTGCCACCAGGGTACCCTCCTCTATCAGGGAAATAGTCCCGTGCTTGAGTTCACCCGCCGCATATGCCTCCGAATGAATATAGGATATTTCTTTTAGCTTCAAGGAACCCTCCATAGAAATTGCATAGTCGATTCCTCTGCCAATAAAGAATACCTCTCTCGCAGCCAGATACCTGTTCGCAAATTTCTGAATCTTATTTTTATTATTCAGAAGCAGCTCAACTTGATCCGGAATCCGTTTCAAGTCTTCTATATAAGATTTCAGTTCTTCCGCTGTAATTTTCTCCCGTACTCTGGCAAATTTCATTGCAAGGAGGTACAAGGCAACCAGCTGACAGGAATATGCTTTCGTGGTAGCCACAGCAATTTCCGGCCCTGCCCAAGTATACATTACATTATCTGCTTCTCTCGCAATAGAACTTCCCACTACGTTCACAATACCGAGTACCTTAGCTCCCTTTCCCTTAGCTTCCCGAAGGGCAGCCAGTGAATCCGCCGTTTCTCCGGACTGACTGATGATGATCACCAGGGTTCCTTCTTCAATAATTGGGTTGCGGTATCTGAATTCTGATGCCAGATCCACTTCCACCGGGATCCTTGCCATTCCCTCAAATATGTACTTGCTTGTCATACCTGTATGGGATGCAGAACCACAGGCGACAATCATTATCTTGTGAATATTCTTTATTTCTTCATCGGTCATGTTTAACTCTTCAATAACAATATCGTTGTCTTTGATACGGGGGGAAAATGTATCAGCAATAGCCTTGGGCTGCTCATACATCTCCTTCAGCATAAAGTGCTCATAGCCGCCCTTCTCAGCCGCATCTACATCCCAGTCAATGTGGGCAGCTTCCTTCTGGATCTGCTCCTCGTCAACGTTAAAGAACTCCAGAGTGTCCTCCGTCAGTCTGACAATCTCCTCATTCTCTATAAAATAGACATCTCTTGTATATTTCAGCACTGCAGGTACATCGGATGCAATGATACTTCCGCTTTCTGCTTTTCCCACAATAAGGGGGCTGTCTTTCCGTACCGCATACAGCTCGTCAGGATGATCCTTAAACATAATTCCCAGCGCATAAGAGCCTTCCATCCGGTGCATAATTTTCGTAATGGTCCGCAGGGGGTTGCCCGAATAATAGTAATCCAACAGATGAGCAATCACTTCTGTGTCTGTATCAGATATAAACTCATAGCCCTTGCTGATCAGCTTATTTTTCAGCTTCAGGTAATTCTCTATGATTCCATTGTGTACCACAACGATGCTCTCATTCTTGTTAAACTGAGGATGTGCATTAATATCAGAGGGTTCGCCGTGGGTTGCCCATCTCGTATGCCCGATTCCCACAGTCCCCGGCAGAGTCGCCCCGTCATGTGTCAGTTCATTTAGTACCTTCAGCCGTCCCTTGGACTTCTTCATCTCAATTTCTTTTCCGTCATATACGGCGATTCCCGCAGAGTCATAACCTCTGTATTCCAGCTTAGCCAGTCCATCCAATAAAATTGGCGCCGCCTGTTCTTCGCCTACATATCCAACTATTCCGCACATAATAAATGTACTCCCTTCACACAATCATTGTATTTTAACCCCTGATATCTACGGATTGCTATGACCTCTAATCCTGATATCATCATACAATATATTGTAACAAATTTTTAATATATTGTAAATTCTATATGCTCTAACTTTTAGTAACAGTTCAGCCATATGAACACGGGAAAAGGGTGCTGCAAGCTAAAACTGCAGCACCCTCGCCTTTAACCTAAAGATCTATAAAATCCATCGAATAATCATCATCCTGTTTCTTCTTAGACCTGCGTGCAGGTTTTCGTGAAGGCCTCTCATCCAGAAACTCATCTTCGTCAAAATTATCTTCTATATCCTCAAAGTCTTCGTTGTCATCGTAATATTCGTCATCTTCGAAGTCTTCGTCGTCATCATAATATTCATCTTCAAAATCTTCATCGTCGAAATCCTCATCTTCAAAGTCTTCATCGTCGAAATCTTCATCCTCGAAGTTTTCATCTTCAAAATCATCAGACCGTTTCCGTGGCTTTTTCCCTGCAGCCGGCGGCATATTATTGTCATCATCATCGCCGTCAATGCCATATTCATCGTACAACTCGTCCAATTCCTGATTGCGGTGGGATAATTTCACTCCCAATACAATGATAATGATCAAAAACAAAAGGAAAGCTCCCCAAAGTACGCACATAATCACAATCAAATGCTTTTCCAAAAAGTTCATAACCTTGTCCACGGCAGCATTGGTGCTTTTTTCTTCCTCAACTGTCTGAGCCACATATCTCTGATATGTTCCTTCGGTGGAATCACACTGATAATATCCCTTATTTCCTTCACTGCTCAGGGCATACACAAGATAATATTCCTGCTGTGACATATTCTGCCATACAGTAAAAACTTTTCCTTCTATATTTGATGTAGTCTCCTTGTATTGAGAAGGAAGGCCATCTTTGTCCTTATGATTCATCAGATAGATAGATACATCTGAATTCACATCCACCACTGCAGTCGGAGAAAAAGAACCGTCCTCTGTACTATAGAGAAAATAATCAGAATTTCCATCGCTGTCCTCAAGGTAGAACATATACTGGCCGCTGGACTCCTGCTGCATTGCCTTTGTATTTGTTCCGTCCAGTTCCATGTCAACGGCTTTGAATCCCTTCGGAATAGCCGCTTCTGAGAAGTTCTCATTGACTGTATATGCCTTTCCATCCACCTCTACCTGAAGACCTCCAGATGAGGCCTTGCTGTCATCTTCTGTGTCGGTAACTGCAGTTCCTCCCTGAATAGTTACTGTGGATGTCCCCGCAGATAGATTCAAAACTTCATCATTATACAGATACGCTGTGGACGATGTCACCTGCAATGTGGCTGTACCTTCCTTTAGTGCCGTAAACTCCAGAGTATAGGTAACCTCTGAAGCCGAACCATCTCCCTTTGCAGATAACTGCAGAGTGCCATCTCCGCCGGCCGCATTTGCTCCGCTCACAAACTTCAGAATCGAAGTGTCATATGTGACTGTCATGTCAACATCGCCAATTGCAGAAGTTCCTGACTCAGCCTTCACTTTAACCGTCACATTGTCGCCTGCTGCCGCTGACGGATCTGAAAACTGAATGGTTCCGTCGGCCGCAAACGCTGAAATCGAAAAGCATGATACGGTTAAGCATAACATCAGTAGTATACTGCCTATCTTTTTTCCTATCTTCTTCATCTTACTCCACCTCTTTTGACTGTTGATTATCATTCAATTGCTGTATTCTGTGTGCCTCCGGCACCTGGTGTGCTGCCGATATCCGGGGTACCGCCCGCAGAGCCTGATGGCTCCTGGCCCCCTTCAGCTGTTCCTGTGTCACCGCCTCCTGTGGTGCTATCCGGGCTCCCGGAATCTATGGCTCCATAGTCTGTGCCGTCGGAATCTGAAGTTTCTGAGGCTGCAGAATCTGCAGTACCATAGTCTGTGGTTCCGTAATCAATATAGTCTGTTCCTCCACTGTCCCCGGTGCTGCCGCCCCATGTCTCTTCATACAAGGCTGCCTCATCATCCGGCACCGTATTCATCGCATATTGCTGTATCTGGCTGCTAATCAAGGTGACCGTGGAGGAGGGGCTGTATGTGTCCTTATCAAAGAAGAACTTATGCAGCTGTATTACATTATCTTCCAGATCGTCCGGGATTACAGAACTTCCGACACCGGATAAGGTTGCCGTTGTCTTATCAAATGGAAAACCCGACATCTCTGTCAGCTTATAGTCAAAAACATCTTTGGCATAGGCCAGAATCTCAGTCAATGTAAAATTTGTGGCTACTTTTGGAAATACCTTATCAATAATTTTATTTATAGTTGACAAATCTGCATTCTGTGCTTTCTTAACAACCTGCTCCAGCACATACCTCTGCCTCTCTGTCCTTCTAAAGTCAGTTCCATCATTTGGATCTCCATCAAAGACCTGATATCTGATCCTTGAATAGGAGACGGCCTGCACTCCATTTAAAAGCTGCTTTCCTGTATGGTCAAGTAATTTCAATTCCTTGCCGGTAACCTTGGACGTCTCATTACCATATCCGTTTACAAGCTGCACTTCCTCAGGCGTCTTCAAGTCAACCTCTATTCCGCCCAAGGCATCAATCACATCTACCAGAGCATTAAAATTCACCGTCACATAATGCTGTATATCCATATCCAGATTCTTGTTCAGCATCCCCACGGCACCTTCCGCATCGTCTGTGGAATACGCTGCATTAGCTTTGTTGTAACTGCCATCCGGCTGTTCCAGCAATGTATCGCGGTATACGGAACAAAGCCTTACTTCCTTTGTCTCTCGATTCAGGCTGACAACGATGATTGTATCACTGCGGTCTCCCGAGGTGATAGCCCCGTCGCGGGAATCAAGGCCAAATAACGCTACATTCAAGTACCCCGTTTCATTATGTTTAATTTCCGATGAAATATTCAATTTTGTTGTATCCAGCTGTGTTGTCTCCAGTTTGCCCAGCTTTGATGCCGCAAATGCTACACCTGCTGTTGTCAATAAAACAAAAGCCCCGCCGACCACAGCCAGTACTATCTTCCATGGGGTCATCTTTCTTCGGTCTTTTTGTACTCGTCTGTGTCTTCTGTGTCTTTTCTTTGTCATGGTAATCCCTTTCTGACAATTATTGATTACATAATTACACTTTATCATACAATAATTTCGGACAAACTTCAATCACAAGATGACTGAACTGTAATGAACTGCAACTCTATACTTGAACCTTTGCCCAATACTTGGGGCTGGAGGAACACTTTATCACTAGTTTTAACGGTAGTCTTTTATATTTTTTCCCAAAGAGATATCCTGCATACTTAAAACCACTGTTCACAACTAATTTTATGATCAACCATGGTTTTTTTATTCTAACAAGATATGCGGCAGTCTTTTTCACAAGCCGGATACCTTCTTTTTCAGAGGGAACTCCTTCAAATATTTCTGGGTGTTCAGCCTGAGATACAGCCAAATCAAAATTTCTTTTAAACTGTTGTATGCACGTGTAGTTGTGGGAATGCACCACTTTTGCCTCCGCCGCATAAAAACATTGATATCCGAGCTTCATCATATTGGCTGCCATAATCATGTCTTCATTAAATATGGTACGTTTTACAAATCCCCCTGCCTCCTCATAACAGGTTCTCCGGTAGGCCGCACATACATTGGAGCAGAAAAATGCTTTAATTCCCATATTTTTTATAGAATCCAGATTTTTCACACAGCTCCGAGGCGGATAATTAAATTCTCTGATATACCTTTCAATCACATCACTCGTTTCATCGGGAAGTTGTCTTGCATAAGTACACCCTACACTTTCATCTGCAAAAGGGGCAATCAGATTTTCAATCAGCCGGTTATCCCGGGGTACGGCATCCTGGGTCATGAAAACTACCGCATCCGCATCCGACAACCCTACAGCCATGCGTCTGGTACCCCCATGGTCAAATTCACTTTTGCTGATTTCCTTTACCACAATCCGCGAATCGAATCCCACGATATCCCACGGAAATGTATCAGTTTTTGTGTTTACCACAATAATCTTCTGTACCGGGAATGTCTGACGCAGCAGATGCCGGATTAATTGCTCAAACTTCTCATCCGGCTTATACGTCGGTATGATAATATCCACTTTCTTAATATTCATTTATCTCCCTCTAGTAACCATAATCTCCACTGTCTCCGTAGCCGCTGTCATCCGTATAGCCACTGTCATCTGTATAGCCGCTGTCATCCGCATACCCACTATCATCTGCATAGCCACTGTCATCCGTATAGCTCCCGTCAGTGCCTCCGCTGTCCTGTCCGTCTGCAGGAGGTACCTCATAGTCATCCCCGTCTATGCCCGTAAGATATACTATATCATCATTAATCTCCTGCACCTTAGCCGAAGGCTGATAACTCTCTTTGTCAAATAGAAATTTGTGAAGCTGCTTTACGTTATCGGCAAATCCGATAGCCACAACATAAGAGCCCTCAAAGCCTGTTACATTTTCTGAGGTTGTAACATCAAAGGGGAATCCCTTCATCTCCCCGAGCTCATATTTTACCGCATTCGCCGCCATTCCCATAAAATCAGAAGCTGAGAGGTTCGTTGAAACCTGGGGCAGCACTTTGTCAATAATTCTATTTAAAGTGGGAAGGCTTGCTTTCTTTGCCTTTGCAACTACCTGCTGCAGCACAAATCTCTGCCGCTCTGCCCTTCTGAAGTCAGTTCCATCATTCGGGTCTCCATCGAAAACCTGATACCTGATCCGGGCATAGGAGACAGCCTGGATTCCATCCAGGGTTTGCTTTCCTGTCTCAGTCAGCTGTGTAGTTGTGCGCCCAACTACTTTGGCGGTCTCAGTTCCATAACCGTTCACAAGCTCTACTTCCGTAGGAGTTTTTAAGTCAACTTCAATACCGCCCAGCAAATCTATTATATCGGCAAGGGCATTAAAATTCACGCTTACATATTTCTGAATATCCAAATCAAGATTACGGTTCAAAAGGGCAACTGCCTTTTCCGGCCCTCCATAGGAATAGGCTGCATTTGCCTTTTCGTAAGACCCGTCTCCCTGCTGGGTCAAAGTATCCCTGAATACGGATACCACTTTTACAGCCTTTGTCTTGTTATTGATGCTTACAATCATAATTGTATCACTTCTCACACCCTCCTCCGAATCCCAATCCACCCCCCTGGAGTCCAGTCCGAAAAGTGCAATATTCGTATAGTCACCTGTATCCTGATAAATTTCCAGGTTTTTCTTATTCAGCGTATGAAAATCTAGTTTGTCCAGTTTGGACATCCCATATGCGGCCGTCCCCAAAATTATAAGGATAAGAATTTCCAGCACAAGGAGGATAATCCTCTTCCTCATTTTTTTCTTGTGCAGCAAGGCACGCTGCTGCCTTGTCAGTCTACCTTTGGATTTCTTTCTTGACATATTTTATACCCCTTATTACAGTCTGCTTTAATAAGCGTTTTTATTAACAAAACCTTTGAAAAAAGTCAGGAACAATATTTTAAAGTCAAAACCAATCGTCCAGTTCTCAATATAGTACAGGTCAAACTCAATACGCTTCCTTATGGAAGTATCCCCTCTGTATCCGTTGACCTGAGCCCAGCCGGTGAGTCCCGGACGCACCTGGTGCTTTATCATATATCTTGGAATTTCTTCTTTAAATTTCTCCACAAACAGAGGCCGCTCCGGTCTTGGCCCCACCAGACTCATATCCCCTTTAAGCACATTCCAAAGCTGTGGTAATTCATCAATACTTGTTTTTCTTATAAACCTTCCTACTTTAGTAACTCTCGGGTCATCTTTGGTTGTCCACTTATTCTTCTCTCTACTTGCGTCCTGTACAACCATGGAGCGGAATTTGTACATAGCAAAGGACTTATTCTGAAGCCCTACTCTCTCCTGCTTGAAAATAAGAGGACCGGTCGATGTCAGCTTAATCGTCAAGGCAGTAATCAGCATAACCGGAGAAAATAAGACCAGTGCAAATACGGCTCCAAAAATATCGACTGCCCTCTTTGCAGCTTTATTGACTGTATTGTTCAGTGGAACATGACGGATATTTACAACAGGCAGCCCCAACAAATCTTCTGTATAGGGTTTCGTAGGAATCATGTTATTGTAATCAGGAATAAACTGCGTGTGAACACCGGATTTCTCGCACATGTTTACAATATATTCCAGCTTATGATACTCCTCAAGCCCTAAAGTAATTGCAATCTCATCTATAGTATTCTGCGGAAGAATAATCATCAGATTGTCAATACTTCCAATTACTTTTACTCCTTTGTATTCCATACCTCTTGGCTGATGGTCGTCCAAAATCCCTCTGATAGAATATCCCCATTCCGGATTCGCCGTAATTCTGTCGATATACTGTTCCGCTGCCCGGCTGTACCCCACCAGAATTAAATATTTCTGATTGAGCCCTTTCTTCCTGATGTTCCTTAGAAACATGCGTATCAGATTCCGGGCTAACACCTCAAGAAAGACATTGATAAGGAAAAATACGAACAACATCGTCCTGGAAAAATTCTGTTCCTTTGTCAAATACAGAACAAGAATAAATCCCAGCAGACCAATCACATTCGCCTGTGTAATGTGCCACGCTTCCAGCCTTCTCCCCTGTACCCTTTTTGGCGTATATAATTGAAAAACCCCATATAGCACCAGATAGCCGGGAACTACATAGGTTAATGCCTGCAAATATATTGCCATCGAAAGATACCCTTCATCCATGGCAAAAAGTCCACTTCTGAACCGAAGATACCACGCTAAAACATAGGATATAACAATAATCAACCCGTCTGCCACGACCTGTATACGGTTGAAATATTTCTGATTATCTTTAATCACCGATTTCACCCTGCTTCTCTTAATCTAATGTGTTCATCCAAGTCATATTTAACCTGACGAATCATATAATTATCTGTTATATGATACAATACTTTTCTCAAAAGGACAAGTACATTCTCTCCAGTATTTAACATTCCCTTAATATTTCTGTAATATGCTGTCAGTGATTTCCCCGAAAAAAAGAGGAGCTAATTACGCTCCTCTCATATTATGATGTAGGGGTCAAAAGGTATTTTGCCCCCTGATACCTACGGATTGC
>ENA-UOOI01001688-UOOI01001688.1-fermentation-metagenome-genome-assembly--contig:-NODE-1688-length-21772-cov-107.117005_pt1 | contig 21772 bp, 19 predicted proteins | sample MGYA00245779_ERZ724027 | MGnify/ENA primary metagenome ERZ724027 (study PRJEB28704, sample SAMN03018318) | fermentation metagenome | biome: anthropogenic terrestrial biome; feature: soil...
AGCTTTTGTAATGCTCTATATTGATTGCTTTTTACAGTACCTTCAGGTTTATTCAGCATTTTTGATGTTTCATTTATTGAATATCCTTCAACTATTCTAAGGACAAGTATTTCCTTTTCATCCTTGGATAACTTATTTAAAGATTCCTTTATTATAATTATATCTTCAGATGGAAGTCTTTCAGTTTTTTCTTCCATTTCAGCAATTTCATCAAGATAAACTATTTTAGGGTTTCTATATTTTTTTCTCCATAGGTCATTTACAATATTTCTGGCTGTAGCATAAATATATGCCTGCATTTTGCTTTCATCTATTGATGAAACTAAAAGTTGTTTATAAATCTTATGAAAAACATCCTGAGTTAATTCTTGGGCTTCTTCTATATTTTGTATTTTAAAGTATATGAAATTATAAATCTTTGGCCACATGGTTTCATATAAGGTCTCAAAATAGCTGCTCTTATAAGCAACATTTTCCATAAAGTCACCCCAATACAAATTATTTAATCCATTGTGGATTAAAATTCATTTATTTTAAAGATATTACTCTCTATATATAAATATACATACCAGATATTTCAATTTTGTTTCAACCGTGTTTCTATTTTATGACATTACTTGATTTGATAGCTACCAGCCATTATTCCCCGCGTCAAGCGGGGAATAACGGCTATTACGTCCCTGAGCTGGCTCTTCTAAGAATCACTTGATCCATTTTGGTACTTTCCCCTGACAGATATATTTATAGGTTTTATCTTCCGTGTTATAAATATAAATTTTTGTGGATTTTTCATTATAGTCATAGCTTTCATATAGCACGTATTTTCTATCATATGAAAACTCAGGTATTTCATTACAAAATTTATCTGGAAGGTTTGGATTTGCTTCGCTTATACTTCCGTCATTTATATTTGTTACTAAATATTTTGAATATTCTTTTGCTCCCGAAGCAGACTTTCTAATAACTAAATTATTTTCACTTTCCCAGTAGAAAGGTTCAGTGCAAAAATCTTCAGAGCCTTTAATCAATGTTTTTATGGTATTTTCTTTATTTAAAAGAATAAGTGAAGTTGTAACAGAATTATTTCCTGAATAATTTTGAACCAAACCTACAGCTAACTTGCTGCTGTCAGGAGACCATATGAAGCTTGAAGTGCCGTTTTCAATTTTAATCCATGAATCGTTTTTACTATCATATATTTGAACATATCCTGTTAATCCAAAATTAGCGGCAAGGTATCTTCCATCAGGGGACCAAGAAATTTTTTTAGCACTGCTTTTAGATGAATAAATGGTTTTATTGGTTTTATTTTGGAGGTCTTGGATAACTATATTGCCATTTGATACATAAGCAACACAGTTGTTATTAGCGTTGAAATCATAATTTTCAAGGTTTTCTCCTTTAAGAAGCATACTATCAGAACTTTTTTTATAGCTGTAAAGGTGAAGATTGCCACTATCATCTAAATAAGTAAATGAGTAATCAAGTTTGCTTTGATTTACATTAGAATCAATTTCCTTCTTTGAGCATGATGGGAAAATTATCAGCATAAGCGAAATAATTATTAATAATAAAAAGTGCTTTTTCATAATAGCAAGCCCCCTAAAATTAATTGTTTTGAGCTTTAAAAGATAAATCCTCCAATACATATTTGCCATCTGAATACGTATATGTTATAACAATACTTCCTACACATTTGGTATTTGTAATTTGTGCTGAAACTTCAGCTTTTAATTTATTATTTTGTACTGAATAATCGATGATATTCCCAAAATGAATATTTTCATAAAGGCTTTCATTTGTATTTAAAAGTTTTTCGGTTTTCATAGTAAAGTTGCTGTTTTTATATGATATTGTTATATTATCCTTATCAAGCATAGTTTGGACATTTTCATTTATTATACTTAATGGACTTATTATTTTTTCTTCTTCTATATCTGGAAGTTTAATAATGTGAGCTTCGCTTATAAACGAGCTGGTGCTGCAGTTTTTTGTAAGTATTATTAAAAGCTCATCAGTTTTATCATTATTTAAATCACAAAGCATAAGCTTTGGAGGATAGGTTGTATTTGTTACACATTCCCATGCAAATTGCTTTTGATTTCCTAAATATTCTAACATAATACCTTTATAAACTTCATCTGTTTGATTTGTAGCATAAAGTGTAATGCTTTTTTCTGGGATTGCTGCTATAACTTTTTTCCCATATTGATGTATTTTAAAACAAGCATTTGTTTCAACAACTGTTGCTTTTTCGCTTTTTTTGCATGAAGAAAATGAGAAAACTAAAGAAATAAATAATATTGAGGAAATTAATTCTAATAATATTTTTTTATACATATGTAAAATATTCCTCCTAATTAAATTATACCCAAAACCTGTTTCAATATTGTTTCAATATTGTGTAGATTTATACACATATTATTTTCCAAACTTATAACCAAACCCAAATACAGTTATGATATATTCAGGGCTTGATGGGTCATCTTCAATTTTTTTTCTAAGCCTTGCAATTTGAATATCAACAGTTCTTGTATCACCATAGAAATCATATCCCCATACTTTGTTTAAAAGCTCTTCTCTTGTAAGAACTCCTCCTTTTGAAGAAGTAAGAATTTTTAAAAGCTCAAATTCTTTTGGGGTAAGATTTATAATCCTGCTTCCCTTTTTTACAGTTTTTTCATTAAAGTCAATCTCCAATCCGTTGTAGGAAAATATATTAGAAGAATAGTTTTGAACATCTTCCATTCGCCTTAAAAGTGCTTTTATTCTTGCGGATAATTCCCTCATGTCAAAGGGCTTAGTAACATAATCATCTGCTCCAAATTCAAGGCCAAGTATTTTATCCACAGTATCGCTTTTAGCTGTGAGCATTATTACAGGAATTTTATATTTAGTTGAAATGGTTTTTAATATATCGAAACCATTTATATCGGGAAGCATTACATCAAGAATTATAAGATCGGGACTTTTAGAGCTTATAAGTGATAGTGCTTCCCCTCCGCAATTTGCAGTAATGACTTCATAACCTTCTTTTGTTAGAAAAATTTTAACCATGTCCAATATAGATATTTCATCATCACAAACTAATATTTTTTTCAATTTAGTCACCTCAATCCATTTTTTGTGGAAGTTTTATTATAAAGTTACTTCCTTTATTTAATTCACTTTCTACGGATATGGAGCCTCCATGCTTTTCTATAATTTCTTTAACAATAGGAAGCCCAAGGCCGCTTCCGCCTATTTCCTTAGCATTTTCACATCTATAAAACCTTTCAAAAATTTTATTTTTATCCTCTTCACTTATACCTATACCGCTGTCTTTAACCTCAATAATATTAAAATTATTTTCACTATATAATTTTATCTGAATGGTTCCCCCAGGGTTTGAATATTTAATTGCATTATCAATAAGGTTTATTATTGATTGGGAAATTTTATTTGCATCTAAATAAGCAATTATATCCTCCTCTATGGAATTTTTAATATCAATATTGTATTTTGATGCTTTATGGCACATATTTTCTACTATACTTTTCACAATTTGACTTAAGTTTACTGTCCTTTTATCTAATTTTGATTCATAGCTATCAAGTCTTGATACTTCAAGAAGTTCTAAAACGAGATTTTTAAGCCTTAAAGACTCACTATATAGGTATTCAACTGCCATTTTATCATATTCCTTTTCTGATTTTAAAAGCTCTGTATATCCCATAATTGCAGTAATGGGGGTTTTAAGCTCATGTGAAATATTTGAAACAAAGTTTTTTTGCTTATTTATCATTTGCCTTTCTGATGTAATATCATGAATAACAATTATACATGTGTCATTGTGTATAGAAGCATCTATTTTAAATATTTTATCTTTCAAATTCAAGTCTTCTACAACATGTCCATATTTAAAGCAGGAATCCTTTATATTTATTAATGTTTCTAAAATGTTTTGCCCTAGACTATCAATAACAGGGTTTTTAAAAATTATTTCTCCATTTTTGCTTATTGCTGCAATCCCTTCATTAATATTTGAAAGCACTAAATCAAGTTTAGCCTTTTCGCTTTGAATATTATATACATATGTGTTTATGGATTTTTCCATGGAGTTAAAAGAATTTGAAAGGGAGCCAATTTCATCCTTGGATTTTATTTTCAGGTAGTTTAAATTTCCAGGCACAAATTTTTTTGCCGCTTCATCCAATTCTTTTATTGGTTTTGTTATAATATTTGAAATATAAAAACCAACTATTAATACTAAAATTAGGCATATTAAGCTGCTATATATGAACATTTTTTTAAAATAATTAATTATTTTAAGCTCATCATTCAATGGTTCAATATATTCTATAGCGCCAATGATTTGCTTATCAGCTTTCACAGGAACAGCAAAATAAATCATATCATTTTCTATAATGTATGCATTTTTGCCACTTAGAGCATAATCAACAGCAGGGCTTTGTTTAAAATTATCTAAACTGTAGGTAACTACTATTCCAGATGAAGCATCTTTAAGAAGACCAGATTTATCATAAATTCTAACATGAAGATTATTTTTACTTAAATTAAGTGCAATGGTTTCAGCCTGCTCTTTAAAAGAATTTTCGACGTTTTTCGCGCTATATTCAGGAAGATATATTTCCTGTGAAAGAAGCACTCTATCAGAAAGTCTTTTAACAGTATTTTGTATTATATAATTATTGAGTGAGGAAAGAATTATACCTCCAAGTATAAAGATAGACGATAAAATTATGAAATTATAATAAATTAAGATTTTTGATCTAATTTTCATATAATCACCTCGAGTTAATTAGCTATATATATTTTACTAAATTTACTATATGAATATCAACCAAAATATAAATATTGAACTGTGGGAAACGGTCTTGACCGCTCCTCTTGGGGATGTATGGAATCGTGGGGGGCGGAACGGTCAAGACCGTTCCCTACATTTGAGGTTTGTCAACTTTACATTTTTAAATATTTGTATTATCATGAATAAAAATAATAAACTATATTCCATTATACACCATAATGTGGTAAAATGGTTACATATTGGAATTGAGGATGGTATCCATCAAAGGATAAAATAATTTAAAGAAGGTGAACTTGTGGAAGAAATTCTATCAAGAAGAAGCATTAGAAAATATACAAAAGAAATTGTGCCTCCTAACGTAATAAAAGAAATATTGGAGGCTTCAATGAGTGCACCGTCAGCAGGAAATGAACAACCTTGGCAATATATTATTATAAATGATAGAAGAATTTTAGATGAAATACCCAAAATTCATCCTTATTCATCTATGCTAAATGAAGCATCCGTTGCAATTTTAGTATGCTGCGATATGAAACTTTTAAAGTATAATGATTTTTGGGTTCAAGATTTATCTGCAGCAACTGAAAATATTCTTATAGCAGTGCAGGATAAAGGATTGGGTGCAGTATGGCTTGGAGTTTATCCTGTTGAGGAAAGATTAAAGGGGTTTCAAAAGATGTTTGATATGCCTGAGGATATTATTCCATTTTCTCTTATCCCTATAGGATTCCCTGCAGAGCAAAAGCCTAAAGAAAACAGATATAATGTTTCAAGGGTACACTATAACAAATGGTAAAATAAAAAGCTATTAGTTATCCACAAACTGTGGATAACTAATAGCTTTTTTTTAAGACTTATGCACATAAAGTGGATAAGTCGATTCTTAGAAGAATCAATCCAAGGGCATTACGGATGGTAGCTATCGGATAAGCCGATTCTAAAGCTTTCCTGAACGAATTATGGAAATTAAAAGCCATATTCCCATTACAGCAGCAAAAACATATCCCGATATGCCAATTATAGATATTCCAAAAACTTTAGGGCCTATATTGGTATTTAATATAAGGGAAGAGCCAATTATTAGCGCCCCAGCAATTAAAGCAAATATCATTCTATTTGCCATTTTATTTAAATCCTGAATTGGCTCTTGAAGGTCTTTATGCTGAAATTGAATTTTTAACTTCCCATCTAAAAGAGTGGTTAAAACTCTCGACAGTTTAGGTGTAATTTCAAAATAATCTTTAACATAAAGTAATGAGTTTGTAAGTAAATCATTAAAGCTTGGGAAAAGAGAAGCCCTATTTGTGGATTTTACATAGGGAACTGCTATTTCAAGTATATTTATTTCTGGAGAAATTTCAGCAATAACTCCTTCAATTATAACCATGCTTCTTATAAGGAGAGTCAAATCCTTTGGAAGCCTTATATTGTTTCTGTTTGCTATATCGGATACTTCTTTTAAAAGCTGAGAAATTTTTATGCTTGAAAGAGGCAGAGATAGATAAGTACTAAAAAGGTAATTTATATCATCATAAAGCATATCCTTATTTATGCTTCCCTTTAGTATTCCAATAGCAAGTATGGAAGACATCATTTTGTCAATATCTTTAGTTGCAACAGCAATCATCATATCGTTTAAAGATGCTTTTAGTGAATCAGAAATTGTGCCCATTAAGCCAAAATCAATAAAATATATTTTCTTATCTTCTATCATTATATTTCCAGGATGGGGATCTCCATGAAAGAACCCATCATCGAAAATTTGTTTGCAATAGGAAAGCGCAAGCTTTCTTCCTATATCATTCATATCATAGCCATTATCTATAAGATTTTCCTTATCATTTATCATTATTCCATCAATAAAGTTCATGGTAATAACACGGGATGATGTAATTGACCATATTACTTTAGGACAACCGACGAACTTAACATCTTTATTATTATCATGAAACTTTTCAATTGCCTTAGCTTCATTATTAAAATTTAGTTCCTGCCTTGTGTATTCAAGTACTTCATCTAAAGCTTCAGCAGGGTCAATAAGTGCATCTTGAAGCTTTGCCCTTGTAAGTTTAAATATTTTTTTTAATATGGTGATGTCCTGCTCCATGCCTTCTGAAATACCAGGGCGCTGTATTTTAACTATTACAACAGTACCATCATTCAATACGGCCTTATAGGCCTGTGCAATAGAGGCAGAGGCTATGGGCTTTTTTTCAAAACTTAAGAATACATTATCTATAGTTTCACCAAATTCTTTTTTAAAAAGTTGACTTATCTCATCGTAGCTCACAGGCTTTGCATTATTTTGGAGCTTTGAAAGCTCTTCTATATATTCTTCGGGCAGCATTTCAGGGTGGGTACTTAGTATTTGACCTATCTTTATAAATGTGGGGCCAAGTTCTTCAAATGCCATCCTGAGGTTTTTAGCAGGAGAACCTTTACTTTTAACTTTGCTATCAACAATATACCCGAACCCGTATTTTGCCATTACCCTAACTATTTCTCTAAATCTTTTTGAAGTGTTTTTATATTCCATATTAGCAGCCTCAATTCATAAATTGATCTATTTTCAAGACCCAATCTTTATAAGGTGGAGTTCATTAAACAATAAGCCATACATAACTGTATGGCTTAATTACTATTCATTATCAGCTTTTTTTTCTAGCTTTTCAAGTCTTTCTTTTATATCAGCAACCTCATCTTTTGTTGCAAAATTCATTTGTTTTAATACATCGACCATATCTTCCTTAGTAAGTGGTTTTGTTTTATCATTTGTCTTTTCAGCAGTGTCATTTAAAGTTTTTTTAAGTTCTTGTGAAAGTTCTTTTCCTTGATCTACAGAAAGTTGACCTTTTTTAACCATTGTGTCCACAATCTCACAAGCTTTTTCATAGGAATATGCAGCTGTACCAATCCCTGCAAGAAGAATATTTTTTAACTCATCAACCATCATATTAACTCCTCCCTTATTTTAATTATTATAACACTTAAATATAAAAGTTATGTGAATTGTTTGTTAATTCAATTTTATTATATATATTGTAATTCGTCCAGTTTAATGCATTTTTTTTTATTTATATCCCTAATTTAATATTATGTTATAATGTTTTTAAACTAATAAGAATAACATAACTGATTAGTGTGAAAAAATATATTATGCATGAGAGGTATATATATGGAAATTAAGCAATTTGAAATTAATGATAAGGTGATTGATGCTTTTAATTATGGATTTTCAGATTATGTTGTGCCTCTTCCCTATATGAACAGGGGAGTTTTTATAAATAGGATGATAATTTCAAATTGCACAAAATACAGCTGCTCAAGTATATGTATTCATGATGGACAAGTAGTTGGAGTTTTACTTGCCAGTGAAAATGAAAACATATTTATGGTAAATGCACTGTGTGTTATTCCTGAATTTAGAGGCAAGGGTGCAGCAAAGCTTCTTATGAATGATGCAGTAAAAAAGTCAAAAAGGAAAAAGATTGTGCTTGAAGTAATAAGAGAAAATTACCGTGCAATAAATTTTTATAAGAATATGGGTTTTGAAATTACTGGCAATATTGCATATATTAATGGGAGGATAGAACATATAAGAAAAAGCAAAGATATATCCATAAGGGACTTGTCGATTAACGAAATATTTGAATGCCAAAACTTAATAGATATACCTGTAAATTGGCAAAATAGAATTCAATGTATAATGACACAGGATTTCATTGGCAAGGGCTGCTTTATAAATGATGAGATAGCTGGCTTCATAATTTATACTGATTGTGGAGCAATAAATATTAAGCAGCTTTATGTAGTTGAAAATGAAAGGCTTAATGGGATAGGATCAAACCTTATATATAGTGCCTGCGAGGGAAAGGGATTCAGCTCTATTTTTATAGAAACCATGGAAAATAAAAGCTTCTTTGAAGCCATTGGGGTAAAAGAAAAAATACATTTATATCAAATGGAATTTAAAAAACAGTATTTATTAGTAGGGGGTGATTTTTGTGAGCGTTAATGCTGAGGAGATGCTTTCATGGTTTTTTATTATAAATGCTGCTATTACTGTTGTGGTAATAATATTAGAACGCCGAAGACCTGAAAAGACAGTAGCTTGGCTCATAATATTTGCTGCTTTTCCTCCCCTTGGGTTTGTTTTATATTTGTTAGTCGGCCGGAATTGGAAGAGGCATAAATTAAACGAAGAATTTTCGCCTTATGTTAAAGAGCTTGTTTATAAAGAAATGCACCATATTGAAAATCCAGATTATATTCCACTGGTAAAACTTTTAGCTGAAAATAGCGATTCGCCTATTTTTGTAGATAACAGCATTACAATATTTAGGAGCGGAGATGAAAAGTTTGAGGCATTAATCAATGAAATGAAGAAAGCAAAACATCATATACATCTTGAATATTATATGATAAAAAGTGATAACATAGGAAATAAAATTATAGACGTACTGCTACAAAAAGCAAAGGAGGGTGTAAAAGTAAGGCTCGTTCTTGATAGGATGGGCTCTGTAAAGTTTAGTAAGAAACGTATAAAGGAGCTTAAAGAAAATGGCGTTGATATAGTTCAATATACTTATGTCCTTGCTCCAATTCTTAGGAATATCAATACAAGTATAAATTACAGAAATCATAGGAAAATAGCAGTTATTGATGGGAGAGTTGGATTTGTAGGAGGAATGAATATAGGTGATGAATATTGTGGGAAGGGGAAACTTGGATATTGGAGAGATTCACACATAATGGTAAAAGGTGATTTTGTTCTTGGGCTTCAGGGAGTATTTATTGATGATTTTATTGCAACTAAAAAGGCAAGGGAACCAAATTATGTTTGGACAGAAGATTTTGATGAATATTTTCCTGAGCCATTAAAAGCCGATAAAAAGACAATGCAGCTTGTAACAAGCGGTCCGGATTCAATGTATCCATCTATTATGCATGCTGTATTAAAAATGATTGCTATGGCAAAGGATCATATTTATATAACAACCCCATATTTTGTTCCCCCTGAAAGTGTTATGGAAGCACTTAGGATTGCGGCGCTCTCAGGAGTAAAAATTAAATTGATTTTTCCTGGAACTTTTGATCATTTTTTTGTCTATTATGCATCAAGGTCATACTTTTCTGAGCTTTTAAAATGCGGAGTAGAAATATATCTTTATAGGAAGGATAGTTTTATTCATTCAAAGACCATGATGGTTGATGGGAAAATTGTTACTGTAGGAACAGCTAACATGGATATTAGAAGCTATGAGCTTAATTATGAAGTCAATGCTGTTATATATGATAATGAAATAACAAAAGAGTTTGAAGATGGCTTTATGGATGATGTAAGCCAAAGTGAGCTTCTAACCCTTGAAAAATATGAAAAAACACCAAAGATTATTAAATTTATTGAATCCTTTTCAAGGATTTTTTCGGAATTGTTATAAATTTATAGGATATGACTTTTCATAAAATAAAAGTTTTGGTATACTGAAATAAAATCATTATTTTTAAGAGGTGTAGGAATGAGCAGGGTAGGTCAAAAAATAAAAGAAGCAAGAACAAAAATGGGTATTTCTGCAAAAGAATTTGCAAAGAAAATTGGCACTTCAGAAAGCTTTATTCTTGATGTGGAGTCAGGAAGAAAAATAATAAATGAAGATATGATTAAAAAAATCGAAAAAACATATGGAATATCATTAAGTGATAATATATTTGAGGAAATTGATAAACCTGTAGAAAATTTAAAAGAAACAGCAACGAGAAAGATGGTAAATAAGCAGTGGGAAGATGCTTTTTCCAACATTATTAAAAAAATTCCAGTTACGGATATCAATTTTAAAGAGATATTTGAATATAAGTATTATCCTGTTATTGATAAGAAAATAGAAGGATTTAATGCAGATAAAATCACATATATAAATGCTCCTGATGATTCAATGAGAGGATTTAGAATTCAAAAAAATGATAATATAATGCTATATCAAAACTCTGAAATTATTAATAACAGCATATCCTTAATAGAGATAAATGGAGAAAGATTTATAAGGCAGATAAAAAGATTGGATTCAAATAAAGTCCTTTTGATATCAAATTCAAATGACATTAAAACCGAAACTTATGATGTTAAATCTGTAAATGTAATTGGAAGATGTGTTAAACTGGAGATTGAATTATAAACTAAATATTCATATGGGGCTGTTGCAAAACGGCCCTATTCGATTTTCCGTTCGTTTCATTCCATATATTTTTTTTATCCTCACTGTCTTTGTATTTTTCATAATCATGTGTTGCAACAGTCCCTTTGTGCAAACTATATCTAAGTTTTCGACTTGTTTAACTACAAACAAGTCGGGAAACAGAGGAATATAAAAATATTGATAAAAAAAGGTAGGATTTTAGTTGTTGAAATATTCTTACCAATTAACTAATATAAGTATTAAGACATAGTTATTAATAAGGCTTAATTATAATAACTCACCTGATGTCTGCCATCCGCAATATTCAAACGGATGCTGTGTCCCTCAATTGGTTCTTTTAAGAATTATCTTATATACAATTAAGCCAATTAAGCCAATTAAGCCTATAAAAGTTTTTTGACTTTCATTTGAGATTATTGCTAAAAAATGATATTTTAGCATTAAGATACTTATAAAAAAAGGTGAGGGAAAATGAGAAAAAAGCCAAGATACGATTATTATTTCAGAATATTACTGCTTGTTTTGGCTGTAACAATTTTAATAAGTTCATTTATAAATTTTAAAATTTCTACAGTTAATATGAAGGTTTTTATAATATCCATAATTGCAGGCTGCGTACTTTCAACTATGGCTATAAGCGGAGATAGCAGCTCAATTGATATGGTTGATTCTGCTGCTGCTTTTGTTTTTATCTTTTTTGGTAAGGAAGCAGTTATATTTTTCACTCTTATTACTACTATTACTTCTTATATTTTAAATAGTGAATTATTTGTACGAGATAAGGATAATCAGAAATTAATATTCAATTCAGCTATGCTTGTTATTGCTGCTTATTCAGCATCTTCTGTATTGCAGCTTATTTCAACGAGCAGATTTCAATATAATTTAGCAATTAGTATTGATTCTATAATTTTTGTTTTTACTTTTTTATTTATGAATTTGCTTATCTTTATAACTGATTTCCGAATTAGAGAAGGCAAATGGACGCTGCTTAGTAATGATGATATTAATTTGCTTGGATTAAACTTTTTTTTATCATCCATCCTTAGCATTATACAATGTATGGCATATAAATCTTCTGGTATTTTAGGTCTAGTATTGGTTTTTGTAAGTCTTATTGTTATTCAGCTGTGCCTTGCACTTTATAAAAAACTTAAGGATAGGAATTCTTCTATAAATGGACTTTTAAATATTACCCGGGAACTTGTTAAGTATGGTGATTTTGTTGATAAGAGCCAGCACTTTGTTATTAATTTAAAAGAAATAGTGCCCTATACTATTTGTGCTATATATACATTTGAAGAAAAATGTTCTTTAGAGGAGACCTTTGAATATGTTTATCCCATAGCCTATTCTGCTCCGCCTTCTATTGACATTGGAGAACTATCATTTAAAATTTCTAACAGATCAATAACTTATAATACTGTACTTGAAGGGAAAACTTATATGAGTAAGGATATTAAAAAGGATAAGAAAGTAAAGATATCCGATAAGCTTGAAAAATGCGTAAATGCAGGTATTTTTGCTCCAGTTCTTATTGATGATGAAGTTGCAGGTTTAATTATGATTGGCGGGGGTTCAGATTTATTAAAATTTATGGACAAGGGTATGGAAGATGTAATAAATATTCTTTCCAATCAATTTGCTCTTGCTATTGAAAATGACATGATATATAGAAAAATTAAAAACGAGGCTGAAGTGGATGATCTCACAGGTTTATATAATAGAGGGGTTCTCAAAAGTGAGACACAAGAATATATTAAAACTGGTATTCCTTTTTCATTAGTAATGATTGATATTGATGATTTTAAACAAATTAATGATAGATTTGGTCATTTAATTGGGGATGAGGTTTTAAGGAACATTTCAAAAATAATAAAAATGTCCATAAGGAAAACAGACACTGCATTTAGGTATGGCGGTGAGGAAATAATTATTTTATTTAAAAATTTAAAAAAGGATGATGCTTTTGTAATATCTGAAAGGATAAGAAAAAGCATTGAAAATTCATGTATAGTTGCAAGCGGGGCATATGTAAGGGTTACTATTAGCGGAGGGGTATCCTCCTATCCCGATGATGGAAATACCATAAGTGAACTTATTGGGCGTGCAGATGATGTACTTTATAAAAACTGTAAGCGAATGGGGAAAAATAAAATTAGCAAATACAGCGCAGAAGAGTTTTCAGGTAATGTAATTAAATTAAATTAATATAAGATGCCATGCACCGCATGGCATCTTGTATTTTACGTTTTTAGGTGCCTATTTACGCACCTATTTACAATTAATGAACATGCTATATAATATTATTGTATCGTGAATTATTTTGTTTTGATTATGCAATGATGATTATGTATGTTTATAAAAGGGATGAGGGTGGTTTTTTGGAGGAGATGAAGTCTTATATTTCTAAAGATTATAAAAATGTAATTAAGAGGCTGATTTGCACGGTATCAATTGCAATGTGTTCTTTATTATATGCAGGCCTTAATGCAAATAGAGGTGTAGTTCATGATGTGTCAACAAGAGTTGATGCAGCTATACCATTTAATAAGTTTTTTATCATACCGTATATTATATGGTATGGCTATGTAGGTTTTTATTTGTTTTATTTTGCGGTTTATGATGGGGAAAAGTTTTTTAATCTGCTCTGGGGAATAGTGAGCGGAATGCTTTTCTGCTGTGTTATATTTTATTTTTATCCAACAGGAGTTAAAAGACCAGAGCTTCAAGGAAATGATATATTTACCAAACTTGTTAGGCTTATATACAGCAATGATAATCCTTATAACTGCTGCCCAAGCATTCATGTGCTTGATTCTGTTTTAATTGCTGCATATGTTAATAGGGATAGCCATCCTGCATTAAAGACAAAAATTATTTCAACAATAATAAGCATATTAATAATTTTATCCACTATGTTTGTAAAGCAGCATTATTTTATTGATGCAGTTGCAGGGGCTGCACTTGCATATTTTATTTATGCTGCATTTAACTATGATGAGATTATTGCTAAGGTCACAGAAAAGCGAGTGCCATATTTAGAAGCAGAGGAGAAAAGATAATGAGGTTGTTATATGAATGGATGTAAATTATGCCCCAGAGAATGTAATGTAGACAGAGCTAAACTTAAAGGTTACTGTGGTGCAGGGAATAAAGTTATTTTGTCAAAAGCTTATTTGCATAAATGGGAGGAACCATGTATATCAGGGGATAGAGGTTCTGGAACAGTATTTTTTTCTGGGTGCAACTTAAAATGTGTATTTTGTCAAAATTATAAGATAAGCCATGAATGTTTTGGAAAAGAAATTACAAATGACAGGCTTTCAGATATTTTCATGGAGCTTCAGTTAAGAGGGGCGCATAATATAAATTTAGTTACCCCAACTCATTTTATTCCTCAAATAAAAGAAGCCTTAGATACTGCTAAGTCTAAAGGGCTTAATATTCCTATAGTTTATAATTCAAGTGGATATGAGCTTGTAGAGACTATAAAAAGTCTTGAAGGCTATATAGATATATATCTTCCGGATATTAAATATTACGATGATAAATACAGCATAAAATATTCTAATGCACCTGATTATTTTAAATATGCATCCTCTGCAGTTTTAGAAATGGTAAGACAAGTGGGAGTTCCAGAATTTGATGAGAACGGAATGCTTAAAAGTGGATTGATGATAAGGCATTTAATGCTTCCTGGACTGCTTTTTGATTCAAAGAAAATTGTGGACTTTGTTGCGGAAAACCTTCCTAAGGAGGTTTATTTAAATATAATGTGCCAATATGTACCTTTGAATGATCTTTCAAAATATCCTGAAATAAATAGAAGGGTTAATAAGAAGTGCTATGATGCACTTATCAATTATGCTTTAGACAGGGGTATTGAAAACGGTTATTTTCAGGAATTTGAAAGTGCAGATACAGAGTTCATACCAGATTTTAATTTAGAAGGGATATAAGGGCTGCTTCATTTGAGGCAGCCCTTATTTAAACAAGTCAGTGTAGCTTTTTATTTCAATACCTTTATAGTAGGTTTTAAGTATTTCATCATAATTTTTACCCTGTCTTGATAGGCCTATAGCACCATATTGGCTCATGCCGACTCCATGACCAAAACCTCCACCATATATGTTCATATTTTTAATCCCCTTTGATGACATTTCTTTTTCTATAACAAAGAATCCTGAAGGAAGGGCTCTTGGGCATTTAAACTTACTGCCATAAATAGGTATAAGCTCAAAGGATGAGTCTGAAGGGGTTATCAAATTCCTTATAATATTTTCTCCAATTACCTTATAATTTTTATCACCAAATTTAATAACTGCCTCCATTACATTTCCTGCTTTTCCCCTCTTTGTAATGGTAAAATCCGTCACATCATCAAGGTCGGCTTCCTTTGTATTCCCGCTTTTCTTCCTTATAACAGCAGGTTTGTAAAAGTTTAAAAAGAAATTATACTTAAAGTTTTTAGGATGTTTTACATATAAGCTGTATATATTATTCTTTACTATACTATTAAAGTCCTTACCGCTTATATTAACGATTTTCCATCTATAAAACTGTGAAAATGAATCATAGGATTTTATAGTCCAATCCTTTAAAAACTGAGAAGCTTTTTCATTATCTGAAAGGCTTGAAATATTACTTTCTGTATAATCATTAAAGGTCAGGTAAGGCTCTTTATTTTTCAATAATTCACTTTTATTATTAAACCATACTTCGTTAAATGGAGCGCCTACTCCACAGGATGTAGAATAATATTTTGCATCAATTATATTATTGTTATAAGTCATAATAAGGCCCTTTGTATCCGCTATTGCTTTATCTGATAAGGAATTTGAAGGCTGCCCGTTATAAACCTGGCTTAAGGTTGAGTCATCCACATGAAATCCTTGCTGCCTAAATCGCCCGGAAAGCATATCAGATATAGCATAGGTTCTTGCAGCTATTGCTTGAACTTTATAGGCTTCAACTCCGCCGGAGGAAGGCATTTCAGAGGGCACAACATATCTTAAATAATCTTCTATATCTACTTCGTTTATTAATTTCATACTGTCATCATTTATAGAAATTTCCATTACTCCATAATAAGAAGGGGTAAAGGATGTGGATCTTGCTAATGATGGGCAGCTTATTGGGCTTGATGGATCTGCAGATGCTACATAAACTCTTGCTGAAGTTTTATCCAAAAGGGTTTCTACGTTATCTTTATCTATAGAATAAAGCTCAATAGAGCCATCCTTATAAACAGTTTTTAGTTCTAGACCCCTTTTTAAGTTAATGGTCTTATCTAATATATTGATATTAATACCTTTCTTTGACGTAAAGTTTAAAACTAAATGTTTTAATGAAGAAAAATCTGAAGTAGATATGCCAACTCGTAGCTTTTCTATATCGGGATTTTCAGTTATTATTGCACCTATTTTTTCATTATGATTTTTGATAAATTTACACTTAGTAGATCCAGGCAAAAGGTTTTTGGTGCCAGTTTTATCAAGCTTATTATTATAGTAATTGATTTCACTGTTGAGAAGGAAAGTTCCTTCTTTTAGTTCAACTTTTTTATTATCAAAAGATATTAGTGTTCCTTTTATTTCAGTGCATGGATAGATATTTTTTACCATGATTCCCTTTTTAATAACATCATAAGCTATTGCATCAGGTATATTATTTTTATTTACTTTAATATTATAAGTTTTATTATCATATTTAAGTTTTAAGAAAGTTCCTCTTGAACTGCTCTTTTTTTCTAAAAGCATACCACAGTTTATATAAGCAGGTTTCAAAAATATAAAGTAAAATCCTATGGCTAAGGCAATGATGAGAAGGGCTATGATACTAATCCTCTTTTTTTTAATATGCTTTTTTTTCTTAACCAAATGCAACACCACACTTTTCTTTTGTTAATTGGGAAAATTTTATCGTAAAATATATTTTACTGTCCTTTATATTTTATACTATTTTTTCAAATTAATCATCCCTATTATATATTAAATTGCAATTTGTAATTTAGATTTAATCCACCGCTGCGATAAGAAAAATATATTCCATTCACTTTTCCCGTTTGCAAAGATGTTCTAAGGATTAAAATGCCAGACAAGCCAAGTGATTTCGTTAAACTCGCTATCGCTCAAACAAACGAAATACACTAAGCTTCTCTGCCATTTTAATCCTAAGAACATCTAAATGCTCACTCTATGTTCATTCCATATATTTTTCTTATCTTCGCTGTAATTGTTCATTAATAAATTGCGAATTACAAATTGCGGTCATATTTTACCATACATGCGGCACAAAATAGGATACCTGCTGCACCAAAGGCTGGATATAAAATATTTATAAGATTTGAAAAACCTATAAATGCAAAGGGAACGGAAAATAAAATAATTATTATTAATGCATTTATGTATGAGATTTTAAAAGAAAATTGAAATGCTTTTGCTATGCTGTATAAATCTGATATTTCTGTAGAAAACATTTCTAAAAGGATAGCTGCACTAACAAAGGGAGGGAGAAGGCTGCCACTTACTTTTGACAAATAAAGGTTTGGGATTTCAAAATAATAGCTTTTAGGAGCATATACAATGATAGAAAGGTTAATAATAAGAACAAGTATTGTAAGTACAATGCTTCCAATTGTACAGCCGCTTATGAAGTGCTTTTTCTCTTTATATTCATGAACAAGAGGACACAATACCCCTGAAGCGGATACTGTATTAAAGGATGCATAAAGAATAGAAGATAAAATAAAATTACTTTTAATAGGGAGTGAGCTATAAATTTGATTGTATATATATTGTGGACTGTTATTAATAAGAACTGAAGCTCCAATTAATAATATTATTGCAGATGAAAACGGGACAATTATAGAATTTAATTTGACTAGCCCTTTAGTAGAATAGATAGCCATTATAAAAGAGGATAAACTCATAATAAATATTGCATAGGTTTTAGGAATATTAAGATATTCATTTAAAAGTGCAGCCCCTCCTGACAGCATTATTACATTTCCACCAAATAAAAAGAAGCTGATTATGAAATCTACAAGGGCTCCAAGTTTTCTGCCCAAAATAAAGTATGTTAATTCCTTGTAAGATTTTAAATCGTTTTTTATTGAAAGTTTTATTATGATCTTCAGAAAAAAGATATAAAAAATGCAGCATATGATGATTCCAATAAATCCTTTTTTCCCATAAAGGCTAAAAAATTGAAGTACTTCTTGTCCCGAAGCAAGTCCAGCACCTACAATAGTTCCTATGATTACAGAGGCAATTTTAAAGTTTTCTTTCATTTAATAAACCTCAATACCTATTACATTAATTAATATTTAAATTATTTAAAATATATGCAGGATAAAAACTGTATTAAAATCTTTATCAAAAAGAAATAATAGTAATATAAATGTACTTTAGAAGGTGATGATATGAAAAGAAGGATTTGTATTATATTAATAGTGTTCTTATTCCTCTTTCAAGGATGCAGTTCAAGCAAAAAGCAAAATGATGATAAGAATAAGATGGAAGTAAAAAGTAATCAGAAAATAGATGTAACAGCTGCTAAAAGCTTTATGGATAATTATATGAAATATTTACTTAAAAAAAATACCAGTGCTGTAAAATCCTTTTATGCAGCAAAGCTTAAAGAATCATTAAAAGATGTGCCTTTAGAAAAGGAACCTCATGCTGTAGGCTATAAAATTGAAAAAGGTGAAATGAAGGAAAAAAAAGTTGAATATACTGCACACATATATAATGCTTACAGCTATAAACCATATTTTTCTGATGATATGTTCAAATATACTATATTACTTGAAGATGGAAATATGAAGATTGAGAGCATTTCAAAGGAAAAATCTGTGGAGGTTTATGAAAAAAATGGGGCAGTAATAAAAAAGGATGATAAGGGGGAAGAGGAAAGCATCCTTAGTTTAAGTGATTTGCCAGAATTTATTACATCAGAGGAATCAAACTTATTAGAACAAAAGTTTGAAGTGCCAAAGGGAAAGTTAGGACCCTTAGCCATGTCCCCAGATGGGAAAACTTACATTGTTACAAGTACGGATAAAAACACTTTTATTTGTACTGTGAAAAAAGAAGAAGAAAAGCAAACATTTACAGAAGGGGGTGCAGACGATAAACAAAAGGCTGGGGGCGGGGATAAAAAAAAGGGCACAGAAAAGGAAAAACCAGAGGAGGAGGGTAAAAAAAAGACAATAACTATAAAACCTGTGGACTTTTATTTTGAAAGTAAGGTAAATATTATATGTTTTTCTAATTCAGGAAAGTTTTTTGCTGTGGAGTATGTACCTAAATCATCTATAAACCATATCTTTATATATGATTCTAATGGGAAAAAAGTTAAGACGGAAATTGAAAATAGATTTCCAGTGGATAAATTTTATATCACTTCACCTGCATTTATAAGCAATGAGGAAATTTGTTTTAGCCTAAAAGCAATTGAAAGTGCTACCGATGAAGAAAAGAAGCTTAATGGTGAATGGATTTATAATTTAAAAACAAATAAGCTAAGCCAGGTAACTGGTTAGACTGTAATTTTTTCAGCCATTAAAAATTTCCGTTGCTTGGGTTAGACGAATTTCATAGATGGATTTGGTTAATATGTACAAAGTATTTTATATATTTTGGCTATATTTAATTTCCCTTGGACATGCTAATATATTATTATGATAAAATAATAAGGGGGATTTAAAAATGGCAAAAGTTACTCTTAAAAATATTACTAAGGTTTATCCTGGAAATGTAACAGCAGTAAAAGATGTTAACCTTGAAATTGCTGATAAGGAATTTGTTGTTTTAGTTGGACCTTCAGGATGCGGAAAATCAACTACACTTAGAATGATTGCGGGCCTTGAAGAAATTACTGAAGGAGAGCTGTATATTGGAGATAAGTTATGCAATGATATAGCTCCAAAGGATAGAGATATAGCCATGGTTTTCCAAAACTATGCTCTGTATCCACATATGACTGTTTATGATAATATGGCATTTGGATTAAAGCTTAGAAAAGTTCCTAAGGATGAAATAGATAAAAAAGTTAAAGAAGCAGCAAGGACTCTCGATATTGAGCACTTACTTGACAGAAAACCAAAGGCATTATCTGGTGGACAAAGACAAAGAGTTGCACTTGGCCGTGCTATAGTAAGAGAGCCAAAGGTATTTTTAATGGATGAACCTTTATCAAACCTTGATGCTAAACTAAGAGTTCAGATGAGGACTGAAATATCAAAGCTTCATAAGAGACTTAATACTACATTTATATATGTTACACATGATCAAACAGAAGCTATGACTATGGGAACAAGAATAGTTGTTATGAAGGATGGAATAGTTCAGCAGGTTGATACCCCACAAACTATTTATGAGAAACCTGAAAATATGTTTGTAGCAGGATTTATTGGAAGCCCGCAGATGAACTTTACAGATGCAAAGATAGTTAAGGAAGGGAATAATTTATTTGCTACATTTGGGAAAGAAAAGCTTCCTATTCCAGCTGATAAGGCAAAGATTATTGAGGACGCTGGATATGAAGGAAAGGAAGTTGTATTTGGAATAAGACCTGAGCATATGAATGACGATGCAAAATTTATGGAAGAACATAAAAACAGCACAATAAGTGCAAAGATTGAAGTTATGGAGCATATGGGACCAGAAACTTTTCTTTATTTTGTATGCGAAGGAACAAATATGGTTGCAAGAGTTGAGCCTACAACAACAGCTCAGCTTGAACAAACTATTAAACTTGCTCTTGATATGGATAAAATGCATATATTTGATAAGACAACTGAAGCTGCAGTAATATAAGGAGGCGTTTATATGTTCTGTGATAGCCTTGCTAGAACTTTAAATTGTGATATTGGTGTATACAGTCTTGATGGTAAACTTATAGAGGGTTTAGATGCTGGTTTTAAATATACTGATAATATATTTAAAGATGGGTCTTTTACTTATTTAAAGGTAGAAAATATGATAGTTTGTGTAAATAAGGACTTATCACAGGATGCATGTAATTTAATTAAATTATATTATGAAAATATTAAATATAAAGAGGCTGTAAATATATCACAGCCTCTTCAATATATTTTAAATGAGGATATAGATGAAAGTAAAGTTTTAGATAAATATTTGGGCTGTAGGGTATTGTATGTGAAGTGCCATGAAGACATAAGGGAAATTATAGAAAGTATATATGAGGGAGAAAGATTTGAGACAGCAGAGGATGAGGATGGCTTTTATATTGCAAAAATAGTTGAGGATGCTGAGATGGAAGCAAATTCACTTATAAGCGGTATTGGTGAAGAAAAGGGGATTGAACTTTTAATAGGTGCAGGGGGAATAATAAATAGAAGTTACACAATAAAGGACTCTGCAGCTCACAGCAAGGAGGCAGTATGCCTTGCACAAAGGCTTGGATTTAAAGAGGGCTTTTATCCGATAAATAAAATGATCTTTTATAAAATAATAGAATCAAGCAACAAGGAAAAAATCGAAAAGTATATAATGGGCAGCGTTTCATCATTTAATGACATATTGCATGATAAGGAGCTTATAAGCACAGCTGAGGAAATATTCAAGTGCAACCTTAACATAAGTGAGGCTTCAAGACGTATGTATGTGCATAGAAACACTCTTCTTTATAGGATTGATAAAATTAAGGGAATCACAGGACTTGATATTAAAAACTTTGAGGATGCTGTAATTTTTAAAACAGTTCTTTCTTTTTGCAAATTAAAACTCACATAGAAGAGCCA
>ENA-UOOI01001689-UOOI01001689.1-fermentation-metagenome-genome-assembly--contig:-NODE-1689-length-21764-cov-3.949883_pt1 | contig 21764 bp, 23 predicted proteins | sample MGYA00245779_ERZ724027 | MGnify/ENA primary metagenome ERZ724027 (study PRJEB28704, sample SAMN03018318) | fermentation metagenome | biome: anthropogenic terrestrial biome; feature: soil; material...
TCAATTGTTGATGAATTTTCTCCAGATTTCTTTTTTTTATCTGATCCGTATACGGCTCATTTTGCAAGTTCCTGGACAGGATATTCATTTTCAAATATACAGGAGTTTAAAATACCAATCATAGGTCTGGACGAATATGATTTAAAAGAATTTAAGAGAAAGAAAGATTACTATGGCGGTATGTTAGTTAATGATCGTGATTTGATTGAAGAATGTGATTATTTGCTTCAGGATGTGCCTGTAAATCCAATGAATGATTATGTTGATAATAAAGTATGGAGATATTCTTTATTTAGCAGTGAAGATATTAATATTTCACAAAAAGAAAAGATAAGAAAATCAGTTAATGAAGAATTAGAGATTGATGAAGATGCTAAACTTATCATGCTTCCAGTGTCGTCTTGGGAAAGTGTTAATATGAATCGTTTGCCTATTTTGGATGGGTTTATTGAGAATCTCTTGAACCTTGTTTTGTTTTATCTTGATGAGTTGAAATTAAACGAGATGGTTTGTTTACTACATGTTGGAAAGCAAAAAATAAATTACAAACCAACAGGGAATGTTACATATAAAAATATATCATCAATGAATTCAGATCTGTATGAGAAATGTATAGTTTCCAGTGATATTTTTATGTCATTTAATGCGGTTTCTGTAAGCTTGAGTCGAGCAATTCTAAATCAGGTTCCTTCAATATTGATGATTAATGAGAAGGTTTTGAATTTTGCTCTTCTTGAAGATACTATCAAGAAACTTCCCGCTCAATATGGTGAAATTGTAAAAAGAATACATATTGCATATCCATATTACGCGAGTACATTTGGATGGTACAAGTTTATTAGGTCAATTACTCAAAACAATGATTACTATGATCTTTTTACAACAGTTCCAGTTTTTTCATATTCAAAGATGAAAGCTGCTATTAGCGAAGCTCTTGATAGTAATCAGTATTACAAAACAAAAACAGAAAAATTAAATACCTATCTAAATCATTTGTTAGAGTTAGATTCCCCAAACGAAATCATGATACAAATATGTGATAAAAAAGGAGTTTAAAATGGAGTGGACTAAAAAAGGTTTTCAAGCCCAAAATATTAGTTCCGTATTATATGAGTATTCTGTAAAAATGGATCATATTGCAGAAAATGGAACAATCAATATGACCCATTTCCTTACAAGCGAGTATAATATGATTCCCCAAAGACAATCGAAACACGCTAGTTTATTAGACACAAAATACGAGATTGTAAATATGTTTTATTCCCCAAGCGGTAAAAAAACAATTGAATGGACTTTTGCAAAGGAAAAAAGTTTTTCTAGTGTATTGTTTAATATGTCGGTAGATTTGGCGGTAGATTATTATCAAAAGGAAGGAAAAGAGTTATTAGATGGACAATGGGAGATAATAAATGAACTATTCTCAATGTTTCCTAAATTACCTGTAACCGGTCTTATTCATGCCTTTGTATATGACATTATAGGTATGGATCAGATATTGTCACATATTGTATCAAGTGACAGTAATTATGTGGATTTTGACGACAGACTATCTATTAATTCTCTTGATCATAAATCATTTGATATGTCAGCGGGATTATATGATGCAAGCAGTGAATATAAGAATGGAGACATGAAGGTTGGATATTTGGGAGAAGCCGTTTATCATGATAGAAAAACAGTGGTTTACTATTTTTCATGTGATAATGCTTCTTTTCAAATGAGCGACAAGAATAAATCTAAAAAAGGATTTTCCTATTATAGAGGAAACATTGCAATTGATTATGAAACAGGCATTTTGTATGGAGCAGATATGACTGAGTATGTATTTTCGGGAAATAATCAATTGTTGCGTCGAGATATGATGATTAAGGCGAAAGAGGTAAATTTTTTATAGGAGCAGCATATGAGTGACTTAACAAAAACGGCAATTGACTACAACCTTATTATGATTGAATTAACTAATGGTTGTAACCTTGATTGCGAATATTGCTATAGAAGTAGGTTAAAACTTAAAGGTAAAATGTTGACACAGGAGGAACTGCTATTCAGACTTGGAAGAATCAAGGAGAATACAGCAATTCTCTTTTGTGGAATGGGAGAGCAACTCACTCATCCACAATTTTACGATTTTTTAGAGCTTGCAGGAAATCATAGGATTCAGTTAGTTACTAATGGAACTATAAGAATCGATATGGACAGATTGACACGGGCAAAGAATGTTCAAAGCATCACATTTTCAGTTGATGGACATGATGAGGAAACTGCCCAAAAAGCATGTAGTCGATATCGCTTTGATATCCTAATCAGCAATCTAGAAAAATTGCAGGAACAGAAAGGTATCCAGATATCAATCAATTTTGTTATTTCTAAAGATAATGTGGATTACTTGTTTGAAATGGCAGATTTCTGCAATCAGTATCAGGTAAGCGCTTTAAATTTATTATTACCTACTACAGATTTAAAATGGGTTAGTAATAATTATGATAGAATCCATGAAGTGCTGTCAGAACTTAGAAAATATGTAGAAGAAAAAAATTATACAATGATTGTTAACCTGCCAGATACTATGTTTTGTATGTATAATGGCTATATAATTCCTTACATTTCAGTGGAAGGATACGTGAGACCATGTTGTTCACATAACCGGGGTGTACGTGTCGATGGTCAGATTCAGAAAAACAATATGGAGGAGATTATGAATGATACTCCCTGGAAAACGTTTATCAATGAATTTGATTGTGACAAATGTAGTATGAATCAGGTTCGTTTTTCATTTGAATGAGAGAGGAGAGAATGTAATGTTACCAATGGATATATTAGATGTTCGACCTACAAGTATTTCATTGGAGGTATCCACAAAATGTCCACTAAATTGCGTATACTGTGAAAGAAAAGGTAAAGGCGAGAATATGGAAAAAGAACAATATGTGGAACTTATGAAACGCATAGAGGAAACTGAACATATTAAGAATGCCGTTTATTGTGGTATTGGAGAAAGTTTCATGAATACTGCATTTTATGAAATGGTAAAAACTTCTCCATTTCAGGGAATTAGTATTATTTCAAGTGGAATGTTACCAATTAAGTTTGATGAATTAAAGGAAATGGGAAAATTAAAACTGGCTATATTTTCAATTGATGCAGTGACAGAGGAAACGATTAAGAATACCTGTGGTGAAAACTATCGATATGATATCCTGTTTGAAAATTTAAAAAAACTTCGTGAATTAACAAAAGGTGACAGGAGTGTCATGTCTCTTTTGAATTGCACGATCAATAAATATAATTATGATACACTTCCTGAGATTGTAGAGTTTGCGAAGGAACATCAGTTTAAAATTGTCCATTTTTCATTACCTTGGGGAATGGAAGAATTTATAGTAGAACATTTAGCAGAAATAGAATTGGGAATTATGAAAGCAAAGTCAATTGCAAGTAAGGCACATATTCTTTGCGATAATCCTTTCCGTTCATATTGCTGTATTCAGTATGATTCTATTTTACCTTTCGTAAATATTGAAGGAAATGTTTTCCCTTGTGGATTTGCACTTCACCAGAATTATCAAGTTGGAAACTTGATTAAGGAGAGTTTTGAAGATATTTGGAATGGAGAACAATATAGTTCGTTTAGACAAGGCGGATTATGCGAAAAATGTTTTATGATGCGAATGGATAAGCTTCGCAAAGGAGAAGTCAATGCAGGAGAGTAAAGAGAAAGTTTTAGAAAATAAAATTTTAAGTCAGATCAATAAGGTATCTAATACCATCGGAATCGAATTAACAACTTTTTGCCCGTTAGATTGTATATATTGTACAAGAAAAATTAATGAACGTTGTGATCAGAACCTTTCGATGGAGAAATTTGAAGAATTATATAAAAAAATAGAAAATTATGAAAGAGTTGTTATATGTGGAATAGGTGAGCCATTTGTTTATCCACATCTATATGAGGTTCTTGAAAGACTAAAGGATAAAAGGGTAGTTTTGATTACAAGTGGAAGTGTAAAAATTGATTTTGAAAAACTTAAGCACGGTAATTGTATCGAGGTAATGATTTTTTCAGTTGATTCACCTACAGAAGAGGGAATGAAAAAAATAGCATCAACTTACAACTGGGAAAACCTTCAATATAATCTTTCGCAGGCAAGGGGATTTACAAGAATAATTAACTGCACTATCACAGAAGAAAATATTAAGGACCTTACAAGTCTTGTTCAGTTTGCAGCTGAAAAAGGTCTTAGTGCTATTAGTTTTACAATGGATATCAGAAGAGTCGAAAATGGTGAATACAGAGAAGATGTTAATCAGATTCTTCTGGAAGCAAAAAAAATTGCTCAGAAAAATCGAGTATTTTTTATGGATAATTCAACAAACTTTAAGTGTCTGAGTTGGTCTAATCTTGTTAATTACATTAACTTGAAAGGTGATTTTTTCCCATGTTGCCATGGCGTGAATTCTAAGTATGTTTGTGGAAACATTTTTGAAAGCAGCATTTCAGAGATATTAGAATCTGAAAAAATGCAGGCATTTAAAAAAGGACATTTGTGTTTTAGCAATTGTAAAATATTTGATGACTGTTGTAAGTTACATGACTTGAGGTAAGTGTAGGGAAGGCTAGGTAGATTAAAATGAAAAATTTAAGTGTACATTTAACAGATACTTGTAATAATTCATGTATTTTTTGTGTAGTAGGTTCTCATGTTGGAACACCTGAAAAAGTAAATAGAAAGTTAGTATATGAATTCTTAAAGGAAAACAAAGATGGAGGGTTCGAGTTTGTAAATCTTCACGGTGGAGAGCCAACACTTCTTGAAGAGTTCCCAGACATTATAAGAATGATTAAGGAGTTGGGATATCCTAATATTTCTGTTCAGACCAATGGACGTTTATTAAGTAATATGGAATTTGCAAAGCAGACAATAAATGATGGTGTTAACTTATGTGTCATATCTCTTCATGGTCATACTAAGGAACTTCAGGATTATTTTGCAGATGTAGAGAATAGTTTTGATGAAGCAGTTCGGGGAATTAAAAATGTAATTTCATTGGGATGTAAAGTTAGAACTAATATATGTGTCTGTAAGCAGAATTATACTCAGTTGGCAGATATCGTTAAGTATTCAATGAGTCTGGGTGTTTCCCATATTAATATTTCAAATCTGCATACAGCAGGAAACTGCCTTAAGAATTTTGAACTTGTAGTACCTAAACTTAGTGAGGCTATTCCATATGTTAAAGTGGCAGTTGATGCATGTGTTGAAGCAGGTGTGAAAGTTACTCTTGAAGGTTATCCAATGTGTGTATTGGGTGATTATTCAAAATATCTAATTGACTGGGAAGAGAATCAGTTTAAGATGCTTTATAAGAGTTTTGTATTTAAAAACTATAATACCTTTATGGAAAACAATGCCAAAATGAAGGGGGAGGTATGTAAGGAGTGTGCTAAGAGAAACTTATGTGGTGGTGTATACAAAGAGTACGCAGGTGCTTACGGATTTGTAGAATTGATTCCAGAAGCAGAAGAGAAGAAAATAGTGTAGAAAGAAGGGCCACATATGAAAAGTAAAAGGATTTATGTGGGACTGGCTAATTCAGTACATGATTCTGCTATGGCAATTGTTGATGAAGATGGAAATGTTTTGTTTGCTGAAAGTACTGAAAGATACCTTCAGAATAAACGTGCAATTGGCGTTTCACCAGATCACTTTGTCTGGACAAGAAAGGTATTGGATACTTATGCTAAGGATGCTACACAAATTGTTCTTTCAAGAAGCTGGTCTGATAAAATGAACAGCATTGTGGATGGGCAGATTGCAAAGGTAATAGAATCAGAACCTATTATTGACAAATATTCTTCTCAAATTAATGATGAACTGATATATGAATTCTTTTATGGTAAATTCATGGCATATGCTAGTAGGAATATGCTTGCATGTCCAGGGGTATCATTTGAACATGAGTTAAAAAGCAGAGAGAATAGTACTGCAAAAGTTATTAAAAACATTGGATGGAATCATCACTTGTCTCATGCGGCTACGGCGTGTCTTACATCAGGAATCGAATCGGGATTGTGTGTAATCCTAGATGGTTATGGTGAAGAAAGTGCTGGGGCAGTCTATGAATATAATCAAAATGAAGAATCATGGGAAAAGATGTTTGTTTGCGATGAAGATCTTAGTTACAAGAGTACGGCAAGTCTTGGCAGTTATTATTCTTTGATATGCAGATTCTGTGGATTTGATTCATTAAAAGGAGAAGAATGGAAGGTCATGGGACTTGCCTGTTATGGAAAAATAAATCCAGAGTTCTATAATGAACTTCGTGAATTAATCTGGATTGAAAATGGACATATCATTGAAAAGGAAGTACTGAAAAAAAATAAAGTAGTTGAGAAGCTGACAAGATATAAGATAAAAGAAGGTCAGGACTTTTTAGAGGTTGCTGATATTGCTTTTACAGGACAGAAATATTTTGAAGATATTCTTCTTGAATTTCTTAATATTTGCTATGAAAAGCACCCAAATAAAAATCTTTTATTTGGAGGAGGATGTGCACTTAATTCAAAAGCAAATGGATTAATAATAAAGAATACCCCTTTCGAGAAACTTCATATATATTCGGCACCTTCTGATGATGGCAACGCCCTTGGAGCTGCTTACTTAAGTTTCCTTTCAATGGGAGGAAAGAAGGATAATTTAAAACTGCTTACTCCTTATTTGGGAAGTAACTTTGAACAGGATAAGCTTTATAAACTTAACAAGTATGGATGGGGTAATATTGAATATGTCGGGGAGAAACAATATGAATTAGCCGCAAAATTGTTATCAGATGGAAAGATAATTGGTTGGGCTAATGGAAGAGCGGAATTTGGACCAAGAGCTTTAGGAAATCGTTCTATATTAGCTGATCCAAGATATTCTGAGGTTAAGGATCATTTAAATGCGCATGTGAAATTTAGAGAAGCCTTTAGACCATTTGCACCGTCTATTTTGGAGGAATTTGCAGAGGAATATTTTATGGATGCCGAGGATTCACCATACATGCAGAAAACACTTCTTTTTAATGAAAATAAATATGATGTTGTTCCAGGGGTTGTTCATTTCGATGGAACAGGAAGATTACAGACTGTAAAGAAAGAATGGAATCCGCAATACTATAGATTGATTCATGCTTTTTATGAAATTACAGGAGTACCGGTTTTATTGAACACTAGCTTTAACGTCATGGGAAAACCTATTATTCATTCTGTTGAAGACGCAGTAGCGGTATTTACAACTTCAGGTATTGATGGTTTATTTATTGAAGGATATTATTTATCAAAATAATAATGATTGAAGTTGTTATTATATAAAAAATATTCTAGATAAGAACCAGGGTGTAATAGATGTCGGAGAAATGGAAAGTATGATTTCATCCTTTGCTGATATGCCTAAACGAATGTCTTTGGTAGATGAAGAACCTTGGCATACAAAAGGAATTAGAAAGGCTGTTGTGAAGAACTTTCTAATCTACTTTTGGGTAGATGATGCAAACAAGAAGGTACAGGTTTTCAACATCGTATTTGCGCAGGCAGTTGAAAACAATATGTAAATGAAGATACGATGAAGGAAAATTTGCTATGAATAACTGATTGAAAGTATGGGATAATAATGGTATAATTAATCCATAGTTAAGGAGGTGCATATTATGCCACAGATTATTCCAATTAAAGATTTAAAAAACACTTCAGAAATATCAGAAATGTGTCACAAAGCTGAAGAACCTATTTATATTACAAAAAATGGATATGGGGATATGGTTATCATGAGCATGGAGAACTATGAAGAGACGATTCGTAGACTTAGTGTGTATAGAGAACTTGAGATTTCCGAACAGCAAATTAAAGAAGGAAGAACAAAAGACGCAAGAAGTTCTTTAAGTTCTATAAGGGAAAAATATGGGTTATAGACTTAATATTACTGATAGAGCGGAGGAATTACTTGATCAGTTGGTAAATTATATCCTGTTCAAATTCAAGAATGAACCTGCAGCGAAACATTTGCTGGACGGAATTGAACAGATATATGACCGTTTGGAGGATAATCCATATCAATTTGCAGATTGCAGAGATTCTTTTCTTAAGAGTAAAGGATACAAAGAAGCAGTAGTAAAGGATATGGATTATATTTTGATTTTCCGAATTGATGATGATGTCGTATATATACTTGGTATTTTTCATCATTTAGAAAACTATAAAGATAAGTTATAATGTGAAGCATCAGACCGTGAAAAGTCTGGTGCTTTTTTAGGAGATGGTAACCGCAATAACGCATTAGGGAAAGCCTGATTCACTTATCTTTCAGGAGCAATCCTGTTAATTATAATAACAATTACACAATGCAGATAAGAATGGATGAATGACATCTATTCGGGAGTTATAAGCCGGATAGATGTTATTCATCTTTTTTTATATAAAAACTGCAGGAAGCAAACCTCCTGCAGTTAACTGCTTTATTATTTGATTGTTACTACCGTCCGGTTTGCTTTGTAGCGGATACGGAAAGTTTCAAGCCGAGCGGTTGGAAAATTTTGAGCAGAGTCTCCAAATTTGGTGTGGTTTTAAAGGATTCAATTCTTGCCACGGAAGACTGGGGGATTCCGCAGATAGAGGCAAGCTCCCGCTGGCTGATTCCAAGGGCATTGCGCTGTTCAATCATAGCACCGACAATAGAAGCAAGATTTTCAGCTTCTTCGATATCTTTTTTGCTTTCAGGGTCAATTGTTTTTACATGGTTTTTATAGTCATTCCAAGTTTTCATGCTTTTTCAGCCTCCTTTCTGGAAAGGTATTCATCGCGCTCTGCTTTTGCTCTGGCAATTTCACGGCGCGGTGTTTTTTGTGATTTTTTACGAAACTGGTGAAGAAGGACAAAGGTGTCATTCTCATAATAGAAATAGAATACACGATTATTTCCAGGGCGCAATTCCCAGATGCCATCTTCCAGATGTTTTGTGACATTCTCAGGCAGGCGTGTTCAATTGTCCTGGAGAAGCTGGATGTATAGAACTGCCTGTTTATATTGTATGCGTGCATCTTTATTTGTGGATGCTTTTATTCGCAATGTTTCAAGAAGCTCCCATATTTCGGATTCTCCATTATCTTTTTCATAGAATTCGATTGTATACATCCTTAGTATGCTCCAGATTAGTTTATTTATTTCCTGACTTAATGATAGCATAAATGCTATCAAAAATCAATGCCATAAATTTTTTTTAAATGATTTCAAAAGGAGTGTGATTTTATATGAGTATATTGAGAAAATGCAGAAAAGACGAAGAATGTGGGGCTGGGTATTTGTAGCCCCACAATTAATCGGATTGATTATATTTGCTGTAATACCACTTTGTATGAGTTTCTTTATTAGTTTTCACGATTGGGATGGAATTGCGGAATCCATGAAATTTGTGGGATTCCAGAATTTTATCGGCCAGATAAAAAGCCCGGATTTTAGGAAGGCATTAATAAATACGGGAATTTATTCGCTCATGTTTATCCCGGTTAATATCATACTGGCTATGGCGTTGGCACTGGCGGTTCAAAAGATTAAAGGAAAGACGTTATATAGGCTGTTTTACTTTATGCCGGTAGTTACCGGTTCTGTCTCCGTAGGCGTTATCTGGACGTGGATTTTAAATGGAGATTTTGGGCTTATTAATGGTTTTTTAGCCAAGATTGGGATTGACGGACCGAAGTGGCTGACAGATCCTAAGATGGTTTTATTATCCATTGCGATTGTTTCTGTATGGTGGAATGTGGGGTATAATATGGTCTTGCTTCTTGCAGGCTTACAGAATATACCGGAGGTCTACTACGAAGCGGCGGAAATTGATGGGGCTAACAAGTGGAAGGCATTCCGTCATATTACGATTCCGATGATATCACCGACTTTGTTTTTTGTAGTAATCATGACGATTATCAATTCTTTCCAGGTCTTTGACCAGGCTTTTGTTATGACAAAAGGGGGTCCTGTGAAAGCAAGCTATACACTGGTTTATCATATTTACCAGACAGCTTTTATTGATTTTAAAATGGGTCGGGCATGTGCATCATCAATGCTTTTGTTTTTAATTATCCTGGCGATAACATTGATTCAAATGTACGGTTCTAAAAAGTGGGTGAATTATGAACAATAGAAAAAAACTGAAACCTGGAAAAGTATTACTGTATATCATACTCAGCTTAGGCGCATTTTTAATGGTACTTCCTTTTATATGGACAATTTTAAGCTCACTAAAAACCATGGGGCAGACATTTACCTCACCACCGGTAATTTTCCCAAACCCTGTTAAGTGGGAAAATTATCCGAAATCACTATCCGCACTTCCCTTTGGACGGGCATATTTCAACAGCTTTTATATTGCGTTTATCGTGGTAGTCATACAACTACTTACAGCTACCATGGCGGGGTATGCATTTGGCAAATTAAAATTCCGAGGGCATAACGCAATATTTATTCTGTTTTTGGCAACAATGATGATACCATCACAAGTTACCATGATACCATTGTTCATTATAATGAAGAATGTGGGCCTTCTCGGAAGCCATTTATCACTGATTCTTCCTGCATCGCTATTTAATGCTTTTGGTGTTTTTCTGATGAGACAGTTTATTGCCGGGCTTCCGGATGAGTTGGAGGAGGCAGCAATCATCGATGGTGCAAAAGTACCACAGATTTTTGTTAAAATCATATTGCCGCTTGTAAAACCATCGTTAGCTGCTTATGGGATTTTCGTATTCCTGGGACAGTGGAATAACTTTCTCTATCCACTTATATTTTTGAACAAAACAGAAACTTTCACAGTTCCTTTGCTTTTAAATTTTTTTAAGGGAACTTATGCGACAGATTACCCATTGCTTATGGCTGGAACGGTTATTTCCGTATTGCCGGTATTGGTGGTATATATGTTTTTCCAAAATCAGATTATTCAGGGTATTGCGATTACTGGAATGAAGAACTAGTATAGGCGACATTAAATACCTTGCTGATTCAATCGTCGATGTTACTCAGACCTTATTGATTTTTAGATCTTAAATGCTGAAAATCAGTAAGGTTTTTTTCGGCTATTTACTCTGTGCCCGGGATGCAGTTACAAGAAATCTGCAGGAGTGCCGGAAGTTCATCGTCAACAAATTTGGCAAAAGCCTTTTCATCCTGAGGCAGGAGAACATCTGCATATTCCATCACGGCTTTCGCTGTTGGTTTTACAGCAGAGGATGAGTTACTCTGAATCATAACAAAGAGAGCGGGATTCGCGACCAGCCGAGCACTGTTGGACTCACATAATATAAGTGCATCTTCCGGGACACAGATCAGTGCCGCCTCTAATGCTTCTCTGATAGATTCCTTATAAGCGCGGATCAGGTAGACTTTTTTAGCACCGCCCTTCTTCAGTAACATCGTATCTTTTGTACCGGTTCCGTTTTCCTCTTGTATGTCAAAACGTCCATTTACTCCCTTACATATTCCGCAGCCCTGCCCTCCTCTGGGACATATATCACCGTGATCGCGAATGGAAATCAGTTTAAATGCGACAACTGGCATCTTATCTTTAACGGCATCAATAATCTGAAGTGCAAGTGTTGTTTTTCCGCTGTTTCTTCCTGTTGCCCCGATCATTACCATTCGTTTGGCATTCATAGCCGTTGTTTTTTTAAAATTTAGTTCTCTGCTCATGTAATTTCACCTGTATTAAAATTAAATATTGGAATTCTAGTATCGCATCATCCGATTATAATGGTTTTAGGTGAGAAAATCAATGAGAATTTTTTATCTTACTCAAAAACTGTCAGAATACCAAGAATAAAGATCGAGTCATATGGCAATAAAAGCCAAAGCAAAAATTCAGAGGAGTCGGATTTGTACATTGTAGATAAAATAACAATCAAATGAGTACACATATTTATAAAAGTTGACAATGATAAAATTTCGTGATAAAATATTCTCACAAAAAATTTTTTCTGAAATAAAAAAGAATTAGGTTAATGAATTTTGTAGTGTCGTTACTGGCTAGATTCACAAAGAAAGACACGAGGATATCTTTCAATTATGAGTGAAAAAATCAAAAACGTAACAGCCGCTGTTTTGTGCGGCGGAAAAAGCAGCAGAATGGGATTTGACAAAGCGTTTCTGAAAGATCATGAGCAGTATCTGTTGGTGCAGACGGTTCAAAAACTGCAGACTTTGTTCACACAGGTCGTCCTGATCAGCAATACAAAGACTAAGTTTTCTGACCAGAAAGAATTTTGTGGGATTCCTGTCTTGGAGGATCTTTTCAGCGAAAAAGGTCCCATCGGTGGGATAAGTACTGCACTCAAGCAGGCACAGACAGAGTATGTTTTTATTATGGCCTGTGATATGCCACTGCCGGATGTCAATCTTATCGGAAAGATGTATCGGGGTCTTAACTTGGAACAGGTTTTCGTCTGTAGTTATCGAAAAAAGCCAGAACCTTTGTTTGCATTCTATCATAAATCTTGTCTGCCTGTTTTTGAAAAGCACATCGAGAAAGGGGAATTAAGACCGCGCAGTACCTTTTCTTTTCTGAAAGTTGGGATATATGAACTAAACGATGAGGAGAAAAAAAGCATTGTGAATCTGAACACGCCGAAAGACATTCAGAAATGGAATCAAACAAACAACAAGCAGTAAGTGTTTTTAAGGGAGGCGCATTGGGATGGATATAAGAGAAAAAGAAGAAAAACTTAGGATTATTCGTCAGAATGGGGGAAAACAGGAAAATATTTTGGAGATTTTAATCAATCTCCAGTTTGACTCAAAAGAAGGATATATTGATGAGGAGACAGCGGCACTGGTAGCAGAAGAGCTGCATATGACGGAAAGCAGAGTCTATGAAATCATAAGTTTTTATGCAATGTTAAAGGAAAAACCACAGGCAAACTATGTCCTGAAAATCTGCAATAGTTCTCCGTGCCACTTTTCGCGATCGGAAGAAGTCTGTTTATCTCTGGAGAAGAAACTTGGCGTACCGATCGGAAAGACAACGGATGACGGTCTTTTCGCCTATCACTATATTCCCTGTGTGGGAGCTTGTGATATCGGCCCGGTTATTAAAATCAAAGACACCGTAATCGGCAATCTTGATGATGAAAAAATATCTGCATTGATTGACGATCTGCGAAGCGGCAAAGAGCGCGTATAGGCGAAAGGAGAAGAATGAATATGGCATTGACGGAACCAGTACTCTTAAAAAGAGTAAGAAAGATGACAGATTCCACTTCTGTGGAGGAGTTTATAAAATATGGTGGCTTTGACGCATTGAAAAAGGCCGTTGCTATGGACGAAGAGGCGATCTTGGATGAACTGGATACAGCGAAGCTTATGGGCAGAGGCGGGGCTGGCTATCCGCTGGGAAAAAAATGGCGGCACTTGTATAGCAGTCAGGAGACACCTAAGTATATCGTCTGCAATGCAGATGAAGGTGAACCGGGAACATTTAAAGATAAGATGCTTTTGGAGCAGGATCCGCTGAGTGTGATAGAAGGTATGATTATCGCAGGCTATGTGTTTGGTTCAAATGATGGCTATATCTATATCAGAGGAGAATATCGGCATATTCAGGCAGTTTTTCAACAGGCTTTGGATCATGCGCGCCAGGCCGGATATCTCGGAGAAAATATCATGGGGATTCTGGGATTTAACTATGATCTTCATATTGTTTCCGGCGGCGGTGCTTATGTATGTGGGGAAAACTCTGCGCTCCTGAACTCTATTGAGGGAAAAACAGGACGACCGAGAGTAAAACCTCCACATCTGGCAGAAGTGGGGCTTTACTTGAAACCCACACTAGTTAACAATGTGGAATCCTTTGCCTGTGTTCCTGCGATTCTCAATATGGGCGCAGAAGCCTTTTTAAATCTGGGGACAAAAGATGGAGGGGGCACAAAGCTCATCTGCCTGTCCGGCCATATAAAAAATCGTGGCGTGTACGAGGTTGCGCTTGGCACTCCGTTGGACGAAATACTTTACAGTGAAGAATATGGCGGAGGAACTGCTACAGGAAGACCTATCAAGTTTATCCACTTTGGCGGTCAGTCAGGTCCGATTGGGACGGGTGAGCAGGTAAATGGATTGCTGTATGACTACGGAGAGTTCCGGCGCAACAAGCTGGCAATCGGTTCGGGAGCGATCGTAGTCATGGATACCAGTGTAAATATCGTGGATTATATGACAAGTGTGATGGAGTTCTTTGTACATGAATCTTGCGGGAAATGCACCCCATGCAGACTTGGCACGACACGTCTTTTGGAGTTGCTGCAGAAATTCCAGCGGCATGGAGGCGAGAGAGGTGATATGGAAAAGTTGGAAAAAATGCTCGAACTTATCACAAATCTGTCAGCCTGCGGACTTGGTCAGTCCGTATCTATTTCCGCTAGGTCTGCCGTGAATGCTTATAGGCATGAATTCGAAGCATGTATCAGCTGATGATTTGGCAACGAAAGTGTTGTCAAAAGACAAGAGAGAGAAAGGATGCGCACGATTGGCTGCAATAGAATTAGAAGAGGCACTTGAACTGCTGACGAAACGTGTGAACAAGAATACAAAAACAGAGAAGCTGGATCTTTTATCGGCTCTCGGCAGAGTCTGTGCAGAGGAGGTGACAGCGAGGGTGCCTGTTCCTCATTTCCCAAAGTCGGGAATGGATGGATATGCACTTCGAAGCTGTGATACAAAAGGGGCTTCCAGGGATCACCCCATTCACTTTCGGGTTGTCGGCGAGATTTGTGCCGGGGATGAAATTTATCTGACGGCAGAGGCTTTTACAGCCGTTCGCGTCATGACCGGTGGTATGGTGCCAAAGGGATACGACTGTGTGATACGGCAGGAAGACACCGATTATGGACAGGAACAAGTAGAAATCTATGTGGAAGCAGAGCCCTGGCAGAACTATTGTCACATCGGGGAAGATATTGAAGCCGGAAGACATATAATATCTTCCGGGACTCGCCTGAATGCAGGACATATCGGTGTTCTCGCCAGTTTGGGAATTCCGGAGATCACAGTGTTTACCGTTCCCAAGGTGGGTATTATCTCTACAGGCAATGAGCTGAGGCCTCTTGCGTGCCCAATAGGAAAAGTGGGCGTCTATCCAAGCAGTGCTTATACAATTGCAGCCAAGCTGAAGTCCAAAGGCATGGATGTGTCCTTTATGGAAGTGTGTGCTGACGATGCCAGTAGTTTTTCGGAACTGGTGAATACGAAAATCAATGAGATAGATTTGCTTATTACTACTGGAGCACTCTCTGTGGGAAAGAGAGATTTTCTGGCAGGAGCACTGGAAGAGATGGGAGCAGAAAGGATTTTTCAAAAAGTGAACATGCGTCCCGGTACTCCTGTTATGGCGTCGTTGTTTCAAGGTAAACTGATACTGAGTCTGTCAGGTTACCCCTTTGCCGCGATGGTGAATTTCCAGTTGTTTTTCTGGCCGGCTGTGGCGAAGATGACAGGGGATGATTCCCTCGTATGGAGAAAAACAGGGAAGACAGTAGCACAGGGAAACATGAAGGAAGCAAAAAAAAGGCGGTTTCTTCAGGCGTTTGCCGATGATGAGGGGGTACATATTTATGACAGGAATCAGCAATCCTCGGTCTTGTCGGAGATGCTCTATTCAAACTGTATTATTGACCAGAAGCAGGGAACAGCGATTTCACCCGGCGATACAGTAGAAGTTATTTATTGGGATTAACAATAAAGAAAATAATTAATTCAGAAAGGAAGTATGGATAGATGGTTATAAATTCTGCTACCAAGATGGTGACACTTACCATAGACAATCAGTCGTGTACTGTGCCGGAAGGTACAACGATTTTGAAAGCGGCCGAAAGTCTGGGAATCAATATCCCGACACTCTGCTACTTAAAAGAACTGGCTCCCGATGCCTCCTGTCGTATGTGTATTGTTGAGATAAAGGGCGGGCGAAAGGGAGGTCTTGTACCCTCTTGTTCCGAGCACTGTGCCGAAGACATGGTTGTCTATACTCGCTCCGAGCGAGTTGTGGAAGCACGCAGATTTATCTTGGATCTGCTTCTTAGCAACCACAATCTGGACTGTTTTACCTGCGCGCGCAACGGAAGCTGTAAATTGCAGGAGTACTGTCTGGAATATGGAGTTGAGAGAACCAGCTTTGCAATCGGAAAACACATATCCGCAGAGGCGGACACTACGAATCGCTTTTATGAGTTCCGCCCTGACAAATGTATCATGTGCCACAGATGTACACGTGTCTGTGAAAAGCTGCAGGGCCGCGATGTACTCAGTATAGCAGGGCGCGGATTTGATGCCCATATCTCTACTTGTTATGATATTGCCCGAACAGATCCGACTTGTGAATCCTGCGGAAATTGTGTTTCTGCATGCCCTACAGGTGCTCTTTCTTCCTACGACCAAAAAAAGAATTACCGGTCCTTTGAAGTGACTTCTACACGAACCACCTGCCCACATTGTGCAGTCGGCTGTCAGTATGACCTGTTGGTCAAAAACGGCAAAATCGTTGGAGTCGATCCTGCCAAAGGTCCATCCAATCAGGGAATGCTTTGTGTGAAAGGAAGATATGGTTCCTATAAATTTGTACATGCGGGTGACAGGTTGACGAGTCCTCTAATAAAGAAAGATGGCAATTTCGAGCCGGCCAGCTGGGAGGAAGCGCTAAGCCTTATCGCAGATAAATTCAAGCAGATTAAGAAAGAAGAAGGACCAGATGCAATTGCCGGATTCTCCTGCTCTCGTTCATCAAATGAAGACAATTATATGTTCCAGAAAATGATGCGTGCGGCAGTGGGAACTAACAACGTGGATAATTGCGCCCGTGTCTGTCATAGCCCATCCGTTGCGGGTCTTGCAACGACACTGGGATCGGGTGCCATGACAAACCCATTCGATGACATTACAGCTCCTGATGTAGACGTGATGCTGATTGTAGGCACCAATCCGGAGGAGGCATACCCGGTGTTCGGGTCAAAGATTCGCCGCGCAGTACGCGAGGGGTGCAAATTAATCGTTGTCGATCCCAGAAGTATTGGACTGGCAAAAAGTGCCGCAGTACATCTTCAGATAAAGCCCGGAACGAATGTGGCCTTTGCCAACGGTATGATGCATATCATTCTGGAAGATGGTCTGGCCGATATGGAATATATCAAAGAGCGCACAGAGGGCTTTGAAGAATTGAAGGAGATCTTGAAAGATTACACACCCGAAAAGGTGGCAAAAATCTGCGGTATTGATGCCGATGACCTCCGAAAGGCGGCACATCTGTATGCCAAAGCCAAGAAGGCTCCAATTATGTACAGTCTGGGAGTTACGGAGCACTCTACCGGTACGGAAGGTGTGATGAGCCTGTCCAACCTGGCTATGATGGTGGGAAAAATTGGGCGTTCCGGCTGCGGAATTAATCCGATACGAGGACAAAACAATGTGCAGGGTGCCTGCGATATGGGATGCCTGCCGGGAGATTTTCCGGGTTATCAAAAGGTAAAGAATCCGGATGTGCGAAAGAAGTTTTCCGAACACTGGGGGACAACACTAAGCTCTGCAGACGGTTTTACAGCGACAAGAATACCGGAAGCCGTTGCGGAGGGCAAGGTGAAGGCGTTGTATATTTTCGGAGAAGACCCGGTGCGCACCGACCCGGATATCACACATATTAAAAAGATGCTCAAAAGCCTGGATTTTCTGGTTGTCCAGGAACTGTTTATGACCAAAACAGCCGAATATGCGGATGTGGTCCTGCCAGGCATGTCATATGCAGAAAAGGAAGGCACCTTTACCAATTCTGAGAGAAGAGTGCAGCGGATTCGGAAAGCAGTGGAACTTGAAGGAGATATGAGGCCGGATGCAGAGATCTTTTACGATGTGATGAACCGACTGGGATATCCACAGCCCACATTGAGTGCAAGTGAGATTATGCAGGAAATTGCAGAACTTACGCCTTCCTACCATGGTATCAGCCATGCCCGCCTGGATGCAGGGGAAACTTTGCAGTGGCCATGCAAGGATGAAAAAGATAAAGGCGCGGCGATTTTACATGTAGACAAGTTCACCAGAGGACTTGGATATTTCTATCCGGCGAAGTATCAGCCTTCCGCAGAACTTCCGGATGAAGAATACCCGTTTACCATGATTACAGGCCGTATGTTGTATCACTATAATGCAGGAGCCATGACACAGCGTACGGAAGGACTTAACGAACTTTGTCCCTCCTCCTATATGGAGATGCATAAAGTCGATGCAGATTCTCTTGGAATTAAGAATGGAGATCGGGTAAAAGTAGCCTCTCGGCGCGGCGAGATCGAGACAACAGCGATTGTCGCAGATAAAGTCAAGTCCGGAGAAGTATTTATGCCCTTCCATTTTGAAGACGGAAATGTCAACTACCTGACAAATGCGGCAATCGACAGCTTCGCAAATGTACCGGAATATAAAGCATGCGCAGTGCGTATTAAGCGTGCGTGATATATGATAGGAGAGAGTGGGATGTGCAGGTGTATACCTCTCAATGCTATGATGCAGGGGTCAAAAGAAATTTTGACCCCTGTTTTACAATATTCCCTTATTACCTGTTGCCAACGGTACAATACCATGGCATCATATGTTCCAGTGTTACCCTCCTTTATAGACGCTAATCTATTTTTCCGCGATAACATTTCCCTTTTCGTCTAACAAAGGTGTTAATGCCGATGCACCTAAACCTACATAAGAAATGTAATTTACACCAGTTTCCTTATCGACGATGACCACTAATTTTCCACCTTCAAAACTCTCCTCACCCTTTATGACAAATCGTTTTTCTTTTTTATTAATCATATTCGATCCTCACTTATCTCAATATTTTGTTTGTATTTTAACATAACTTAAAAAGTACTTCAACATAACTTAAAAAGTAGTTTAATACGGAAACCAGTATCACTGCTCATGTAGTAAGGAAGTTGTGATATGCCATGGGTCATGGTACTTAATATGCCCTTTTTATAATGCTCTCCATATGAAGCTGTGCTTCTCTGCGTATCTTTTCTTCATCCAGTGTCAGCACTTCTCTGTTCTTCATAACAATTCTGCCATCAATAATAGAATCCGTCACATCGTGTCCATTCGCAGCCTCTACAATCGTATTCACAAGATTTTGTGAGGGAGTCAGATGTGGCTGATCGATATTTAACAGGATAACGTCGGCCTTTTTTCCTTCTTCTACACTCCCCAGCCGTTCGCCTTCACCAATAGCTGTCGCACCTCCCTGGGTCGCCATCTTAAGAACGGTCGGACAGGTCATCACTACAGGATCAAAGGAAGGAAGTCCCCAATATGCAATCATACTGTAACGCAGTATCTTCATTTCATCAAACAAATCGAGATTAGAAGGAGCTGCGCCGTCACATCCAAGTCCGACGTTTAGACCTGCATTTACAATCTGAGGTGCTTTAGGGAATCCGTGGTTTGCCAGATTCGCTCTTGGGCAATGAATAATCTTTACATCCCGCTTTGCGAGAGTGGAAATGTCTTCATCTGAGAGCATGACATTATGGGCGGTTAACAGATTAGGCCCTAGTACTCCCATAGATTCCAGAAATTGAACCGGACGGAGCTTATAGTTTTGCAGGCAGTAACTTACTTCATCCTTGTGTTCACATAGGTGAGCATGAATGCCCGTATGTAACTGGGCTGCGGAATCTCTGACCATCTCGATTAGTTTTGGTGAGCAGGTCATTACCTGGCGAATTGCAAACCAAATAGAAATTCTTCCATTGCCGGCATTATGATAATTCTTGTATAATTCCCGCGTGTGTTCAATGGATTCTTCGGCAGTTTCCTTCATCGCTCCGGTGATGGCATTTCCCATATCCATCGTTGATTTGGCTATCGCTGCACGCATACCTGACTCCAGGACTGCATCAGCCACCCGATCCATATGTACACCACCGGAATCGGCAAATGCAGTGGTTCCATTTTTTATCATTTCCAGACAAGATAACTGAGCACTGACATAAGAGTCTTCTGGTCTTAGATTACTTTCAAAAGGAACCAGAAATCTCGTCCAGACCATCGGATATTCATCAGAAACTCGTCCTCTGAGCAGTTGTTGGCAAGTATGTGTATGACCGTCCACCAGACCCGGCATCAAAAGCTTTCCGCTTCCATCAAGAGACTCTTTTGCGGTAAATTCATTTTCCAGCTCTTTTTCATTTCCGATTTTTTTGATATATGAGTTTTGAATTACTACACTACACACATCTGACACTGACATATCCGGTCTCAGAATACGACAGCCTTTGATTAAAATATCACAGGTATCCATTTGCAATTTTCCTCTCTTTCTCTGATTTCATCCTGATTAAACAACATGGGTTAATCTAAGAACTATATCTGCAACCAACGCAGAGAATATAAAGGTCCCCGAAATAACCAACAACGTAACAAGCACCATCTTCCAACCCATTTTAACAAAATTTTTCAAATCCTTACCCAGAGAAATCCCGGCGAAAGCTCCCAAAGCTGTCACAGGAGCCATAAATGCCACCTGTGAGGTGGTTTCTATGATCCAATTCTGTATCGGTGAGATCGGACAGGCAAGTAAAAGAGCAGTGAGAGACACATACATCATGGAAGGCAGATGAATAAAGCGGCTCATTAATTTGCTCAGCGATAAACCGAATAAGGCGATGGCATCGAGTATGAAGATTCCGAGAATAGAATCACCAAGGGGCATATGATAGCCAATCAGATTGGTCAATACCATGATGACGGACACCAGACATAACAATGCCGTCTGCGAAATAACATATCTTTTCATCATCTAGTTCTCCCTCTGCTTCTTTCTCCCTAATTTTGGCTCCAGCAAGGCGTACAATTTTCTGGTCAGTGGCAATCCTATAAAGGTGCCCATATATATCCCGATGATGCCGGTAAGCATATCGCTGGTACCTCCAAGTACCATGATATCATCTGCATAAGTCGGATATATTTCCCCTAATACACCGGTAGCTGCCAGCATCATAGAACCGCTTCCCACGCCACTGGCCATTCCAAGAGCAAGGGGATGAAAGATGTCCCAGGATGCCACAGCACTTGCCAATATGCTAATAAAGACAGTACCGATTACCGAGCCCACAATATAGACTGCGAATGTACCTTTTGTCTCTGCTGCATCCGGTCCATATATATCGGTGGTAAGTCCCAGATTTGAATCTCGGTTAATTGAATAACAGGCTCCGATCGCCTCTTTTTTCAAACCAAGAAGAAGTGCAATCGGCAGTGATAAAAAAATAGTTCCCAAATTACCAAACTCTTGTAGAATAAGTGCCGGTCCAACAGCTACTAGTTTGCCCAGATTTGCCCCTGCTGAGATCCCCATTTTGGCCATAAATGGCGCTAATACGACCAGTACCAGAGATCCTCCGGCTTTAGACTGTTCAGTATCCAGCAGTTTCAGAACATCCGGCCCTAAAAGACCGCCAAGTATGACTGCAAATACCATCGGAAATAATGTCAGTGTTCCGATCGGTGTGTTGATTTTTACAGTCCCAATCATATCACATAGTATTGCCAAAACCACCGCAGCGACATACACCTTCCAGTACTTCTTAACTGCTGTTTTTGCATGCTCCATCCATTCATTCTCCTTTCATTTGCTGTGTTTAAAAATCCTTTTAATATTTTGACCCCTATGATACACGGATTACTCCGCACTTTGTGCTCACGTATCTTCGCTCCGCTCCGG
>ENA-UOOI01001690-UOOI01001690.1-fermentation-metagenome-genome-assembly--contig:-NODE-1690-length-21747-cov-4.256408_pt1 | contig 21747 bp, 18 predicted proteins | sample MGYA00245779_ERZ724027 | MGnify/ENA primary metagenome ERZ724027 (study PRJEB28704, sample SAMN03018318) | fermentation metagenome | biome: anthropogenic terrestrial biome; feature: soil; material...
TCCCCATTAATTGCTCCTGATACAACCCCATGATATTTGTTCAAGGTATCAATTGCGTTTTTTGCAATATCCAAATATTTTTTATCTTTATGAAAAGAATATTGCATTGCAGGATATTTTAAACCCATAGTAATATTTACAATATGTGTTTCATGATAAACAAATACCTCATCCAGAAGATTCTTTCTCAGAAGGGATACTTTATCCCAATTAAGATAATGAGCAGTAGAACGAGTATAAGGAAAATTACGAAATACATCTGTCCAATTTAGTGTCTGTTTTTCTAATTCATCAACTAGCTCTAACAGAATTTCATTGCCTGTCCTTTCAAAAATCCATCTCACACAATATATCAAATCAGGGATTCTGGCCTTTGACCATTCAACTGCAGGCTTCCTTCTTATTTTTTTGTTAAGATAAATACAATACTTTTCACAAAAGGGAATGACTCTTTTATCACCCGTAATCTCTTGGAATTGTATTAATACCTTTAGCATCACATAACGAGACCAGTAATCCTCCTTACTCGTCACGGGTCCAAAATTCCCGTCCTCATCCTGACTTCCCAATGTCCATTCAATAAATTTACAGCATAATTCCCATTGCTTTTTATCTTTCAAATAGTATGCAAGCGGAACTAAGCCATCCAAATAGTAGGGGCCGCGTGCCCAATTCTCTCCACTCCCCCCCAACCATCCGGAATAACTGCCTACGCTATCCCAGATCTCATAAAGCTTACCTGTCAAACCATCCATTTGAATATGTAATTGGTCGAGTATCCATCCTTCTGGTTTAATTTCCGTCAAGTTTAATCTTATCATCTCTCCGCTTAGATTCATCCCATAACTCCTCTTCTAATTATTATTTTAATGCACCACTCATCATGCCTTTTACAAAGTATTTTTGTAGAAATATGAACATAATGAGAATAGGTATCAATCCGACAAAAGAACCCGAGGTTAGTATTCCCCAATCTGTTCCGTAATCTCCGAGTGCCATATTCACCAGTCCAACATTAAACGTTTTCATATTTGTATTAGCAAAAACTAATGCAATGATGTAATCATTCCATGTCGTATAGGCTGAATAAACTCCTACTGTAACGATGCCGGACAAAACAAGCGGAAAGTATATTTTTGAAAAGGTTCTAAATCTTCCTGCACCATCAATCACCGCAGCTTCACCTAGTTCCTTGGGAATCATATCAAAGGAATTCTTCATCATAAAAACACAAAAAGGCGTTTGAAATGTCGCATATATAAAAATCAAAGATAACTGGGAATTTAGCAAGTTTAATTCCGACATAATGTTATATAACGGCACCATTAATGCCTGGAAAGGTACCATTAACGCAAGCATAATCAATGTCATCCACATTCCTTTGCCTGGAAATGCCAATTTTGAGAATCCGTATCCCGCTAACACACTAATAGCACAAACAAAAAACACCGTTATGATCGTAATCTTTAACGAATTAAAAAAATACGATAAATAGATACCATCATTAATTGTAAATATTTTTGTGTAATTTTCAAGAGAAAAACTTTTGGGGAACAATGTCGGAGGCGTTCCATAAACTTCTGCCTTTTCTTTTATGGATGTAATAAATGTCCAATATAATGGCGAAATAAAAAGCAGAGCCACAACTACATTTATAATAATTTTCGGGTTTATATGAAACTTCTTTTTCTTCAATATAATTTACCTCGCATTCTAATTATCCGTAGGATCTTTTAGTGCAGCCATCTGAAAATAGCTTAACCCAAGCAATATCACCAATAAAATCATAGATATTGCAGAACCATATCCAAAATGAAAATATTTAAACGATGTATTATAGATATAGTGAACTGTCGTCGTTGTAGACGAGGAGGGGCCTCCCTTAGTCATAATACTAAATTGTTCGAATGCCAGCACAGAACCAATTACGGAAATGATCATTGCCAATGCAATATACGATTTAATCATCGGAAGCGTGATCCTTGTAAACTTTTGAATTTTGGATGCACCATCTATGCTTGCTGCTTCATACACTTCTTCATCAATCGTCTGAAATGCTCCGATTAATATTAACATAGTAAAACCTGCCATCTTCCATGTAATCATAAACACAATAGCAGGAAGGGATGTATCTGCCGAATTCATCCATAAAATGTTTTCAGAAATAATTCCCAATTTATCCAGAATATAATTTAAAACACCATATAAATCATTATAAATCCATAGCCATACCAGACTACAAGTTGTCATTGAGATAACAACCGGTGCAAAGTAAATTGTCCGAAAGATTGTAACCCCCTTAAAGTTTTGATTCACCAATAAGGCAAGTGCAAACGCCACAATAAAAAGACATGGCGTAACAATAACTGCGTATTTCAGTGTAAATATAAGAGAATTTATGAACTTTTCATCATGAAACGCTTCTATAAAATTTCCAAGTCCTATAAATTTCTTATTTCCCATAAGTGACCAGTCATAAAAAGACATATATAATGCTCTCACAAAAGGCCATATAAAAAACATGAGATTCAGTAGAACAGCCGGAAGGATAAAAAGGAAATTCAATGTTTCACCTTTTTTATTCTTAATATGCACGATGCTCACCAATTCCTTTCTAAAAATGGAATTTCTTGTTTCTTATCTTTTTTAGAAGCAACAAGACAATGTCTCTCATCATCTTGCTACTTCTGAATTGAAACTACTATTCTTCTAGTATAGAGTTAATCTTTTTGGCAGCACTCGTAAATGCTTCTTCCGCAGTCATTTGTTCATTTAATGCCGCCTGCATCCCATCCAAAAAAGGTGCATACATTTCATTATATTTCAAGCTATAAGGCGCGCGTCCTACTTTTAATGCTTCTTGTGTCACTTTAAACTCCGGTCTTTCATTAAAATATTCATTCTCAAACAAATCAGACCGTGCAGGTATCATTCCATATTGTGCCAGTTCTTCAACTTGTATATCTTCTGATAAACAATATTGAATGAAATCCCATGCCACCTCTGGATTTTTACATCCTCTGCTAATTGCGAGACTATCTCCTCCTGAGAAAGATGTAAAGTTTTTACCATCTTTTGCTGGAATCAACGAAATACCGATAGAAATATCTCCATACTCCCCATTTAATATATTCCAGACCGCAGCACTTCCCAGAACTACCATGCTCGCTTTACCAGTGGTAAAAGCATCTGTCGCCTCACCAAAATCATAGGAATTAACACTTGCAGGTGTAACTTTATATTTATTCGTTAAATCACAAAAAAATTGTAAAGCCTCAATCGCCTCCGGTTGATCCAACAAGGATTTAGAACCATCTTCTGTCAACACATCTCCATCATTACTCCAGATATAGGGGACAAAAGTAAACATATTTCCACCCGCATCTCCACCGCTATAAACATATCCAGCATGATCCTCCGTCGTTAATTTTTCTGCATACTCCACTAATTCATCCCACGTGGCAGGAGCCTTGTCCGGATCCAACCCCGCTTCCTTAAAATGTTCCTTATTATATAGCAAAACAGATACATCGGGTCCAAAAGGGACAGCAAATTGCTGCTCTTCAAAAGTAGATAAACGAATCATACCCTCACTAAAAGTATCTTTAAAATCCATTTCATTTACCTTATCTGTAATATCAGTTAATGCACCAATTGATGAGTAGTAAGGAATTAAAACACTATCCATAGAAACAATATCCGGTTCGTTATTAGCCGATAACGCAATTGCAAATTGATCTGACAGTTCCGTCTGTTCAGCCACTTTGATTGTAACATGTGGGTTTTTCTCATGATACTTTTCTGATGCAATTTTGCAAACATCATAATAATTTTGACGTGCCCATAATGTCAATTCAACTTCATCATTGTCCGTTGTTTCTTTATTGGCTTTGTCTTTCGACTTATCCGATGTCACAGAATTGCCTCCACACCCCGTTAAACTAGCTAGAACCACAACCGACAACATTAAACTAAAAATTCTTCTTTTCATACTTTTAACCCTCCTGTACACCCTAAACCTTTTCGGTTATTAATGATTGCATATCTATCATAGTTGACGTATGTTTACAAGTAAATAAATTTTCTTAACAGCAATTTGTATTTTTTTATCATAGTTTTTTGTATTTTATTAGCATAGAAATAGTTAAATCATTGACTTTTCCTCGGTGTTATGTTATTTTCGTTGTATATTATCAACATGATAGAGGAGACTTTTTATGGAATATATTACACTTTCAACACCGCCATTCCCTTATTTCATCCACGCTGGTTCTGCATTATATCGTCCCGGCGATCGACATAGACGTCGTTCAAATCTGAATGTATTTGATATTATTTTTGTAGAATATGGAGATCTTTATATGTCGGATGGAGAGAATTCTTACCACTTGGCGGAAAATGATGCATTGATTCTTCATCCAAATCGAACACATTATGGATATAAAAACTGCAGTGCAGAAACCTATTTTCATTGGCTACATTTTTATACAACTGGGGAGTATACTTATTCCAACAGTATAAAAAATGAGTCCTACGACCCATATAAGGCAAATGTATACACAATTTCTTCTTCCAATATTGTAATACCATCCTTCCAAACTCTGACACAAGATAGAGGCACAACATTACTAAATCTCTTAAAACAGGTTGAAATGGTAAAAATCAACAAATACTACCCTCATGAAAACTCATCACAAGCTCATAAGGGAATCCTATTTTATCAGGAATTATTGATGAAAATTTTGTCTTTGATTATTCCAAATAGCGACACAGCATCACACAATAATATTGCATATGCAACATTGAACTATCTGCAAAGTCACTATTCCGATAATGTGACGTTATCGGACTTGGGCAATTTCCTTAATGTCCATCCCGTACATATCATCCGATGCGTGAAAAGGGAATATGACGTAACCCCAAATCAATTGTTGACGGATATTCGAATTAAAAACGCCAGAAATTATTTATTAAAATCTTCTTTAACCTGTTCAGAAATAGCCGAGATGACTGGATTTTCCTCCCCTTCTTATTTTAGTAAAGTATTTAAGCGTGTAGAAGGAGTAAGCCCTCTAGAATACAAGAGCATTAACACTCGCGACAATCAAAAACCGCCAGCCATTTCTGGCTGACGGATATGGATCTGTCCCTCTATTTTCTCAACTTCTGACATTGATCAGTTTTCTTTTATATAATTTGCTCCCAGTTTTTCCGGTGCTTTTAACTGTTTTCTACAGACTGTCAGTATAATGACCAGCAAGTACGGAAGTGCGCTAAATAGCTCACTGGGAAGCCCTGCCACCCCTAATGCTTTCACATAAACACCAATTGCATCCGATATACCAAATACCACTCCGAAGATCAAGGCACCAACGGGGTTCCAGTTACCCAAAAAGCAAATTCCAAACGCAATCCAGCCACGCCCATTGATAATCTCTGATGTGTACATTCCAACATTACATAAGGAATAGTATGCCCCTGCTATACCGCCGAGTCCCCCTGCCACAGCTACCGCCAGAAAACGGACGCGTCGGACATTGATTCCTGCCGCATCCGCTGCCTCCGGATTTTCTCCGCAAGAACGAAGCGTCAGACCTAATGACGTCTTAAACAAGACAAAGAAGATGATCGGAACCAGCAGATATGTGATATACGTTATTATATTCTGTGAAAAAATAACAGGTCCTATAACCGGGATTTTTGACAACAAAGGGATTTTTATGGTGTCCAATACTTTCACTTTTAATGGTGTCGTCTGTACACCGAAAATCACCCGGTAAAAGAATGTGCAAAACCCCGTCATAAGGATTGCTATGGCAGTACCCATTACAATCTGATGTTGGTTCATATAGACGGTAGTTAAACCGTATAGCATTGCCACTAAAACTCCGCATACCAAAGCAAGCAAGAAACCGATCCCAAGGTTTCCCGTGACATACGCACCTATAAAACCACCCCAGGCTCCAATCAGGAAAATCCCTTCAACCGCAGTAACCATCATTCCGGTTCGTTCTGCAATCACCTCTCCCAAAGCTCCAAGAATCAGAGGCGTACTCATAAAAAATGCTCTTGTAAGTAAATTCACAATATTTCCCATGTTATGCTTCCCCCTCTCCTGCCAGTTTTTGTTGTTTCATTCTCTTTAATTCAATTCTTCTTCTAAAAAAGAATGACATTAACACAAAGAGCATCACAAATCCCTGCATCAGATCAATAACACTTGCAGGTGCATCCGACGCATGTCCAAGAACAGTTCCGCCGACCTGAAGGAAACCAAACAACAGGGCTGCCGGAATAACCCCCAATGGATGTGCATTTGCAAGAATCGCAATTCCAATTCCATAAGAGCCAATCTGTGTATCAATATCCGTGAGTAACATATGCTGCATCCCGTTGATCTCTACCAGACCCGCCAAACCTGCAATTGCCCCACTGATTGTAAATGCGATCATATACTGTTTCTTCGGATTAATTCCTGACATTCTAGCCGCATCCTGATTCATACCTGTAACCCTCAAACGATATCCCAGAGCTGTTTTATATAAAACAAACCAAATTGCAGCTGCTGCCACAATAGAGATCACAATTCCCAGCGAAACCGATGTCCCGGGAATTATTTTAGGAAGCCAGGTTGTCTTATCCAGATAATCAGTCTTTAGATACTCATGTTTTGATTCCTGCAACACTGTTCTCAGCAGAAATTGCATAAGGTAAGTAATCACATACGTGGACATCATACTGATCAAGAATTCATTTGCATTGAACTTTGCCTTTAAAAACCCAATCAACAGTCCGACAGCACCGCCGCCAAGCATGCTGGCAAGCATTGCAAGAAGAATCACCAACACGCCCGGCAGTTTTTCACCAAGCCCAAGGGATACTGCCGCTGCACAGATACATCCTGTGTAAAACTGCCCCTGTGCACCAATATTGTACAAGTTTGCCTTGTAGGTAAATGCAAAGGCAAGTCCCGTCAAAATAAGAGGTGCCGTCTTAATCAGAATATTGCCCATCGTAAACGTATCCGCGAACGTCTCCGTAAACATGACAGACACTGCATGAAACGGATTGACACCCAGTAGAGGCAGGAAAATAAAGCTTGAAAACAATCCCAGAACGATAGCTAAAATTGTCCACAGAATGAAATCTTTCATATTATTTCTCTTCATGCTCATCATCCCCCTCAATCGTATAGCCTGCCATCAAAAGTCCGATTTCTTCCGTTGTCAGATCTCCGTTCTGGTAAATCCCCATGATTTTCCCTTTATAAAGTACAGCTATGCGGTCAGATAAAGAAAAAATCTCAGACAACTCTGTCGAAACCAGAAGTATACTTTTTCCCTGCCTTTTTTCTTCCAGAATGGTCTTATGTACATAATTAATTGCACCCAGATCTAAGCCTCTCGTTGGCTGATCAAAAATAACCACGTTATTGCCCATGTCAACTTCTCTTGCAACTACAACTTTCTGCTGATTTCCGCCTGACAAACTTCCCGCAGAGACAGAATGATCCGGCGCCTTAATTTTATAATCTTTGATTGCTGTCTTTGTATCCCGGTCTAATTTTTTCCAATCAATCATTCCTTTTTTGATCCATCTGGGAAGATAGCTTGCTTTCAACAACATGTTTTCCGATAAAGACATATCTGCAACCATGCCGTAACGAAAACGGTCAGAGGCAACATAGCCCATTCCATGGTGAATACGTTCTCTCACTGACAAATCAGAAATATCCTCTCCATCCAGTGTAATCTTTCCTTCTGTAATACTTCTGGCGCCATATATGGCTTCGCAGAGCTCCTGCTGACCATTTCCCGACACGCCTGCAAAGCCTAACACTTCTCCCTCATGGATATCAAATGTAATATCAGAAAGCAGCGGTGCTTGATTCTCCGGCCGAATCGAAACCTTTTCGACTGTAAGCCTTTTCTGGCGCTGACAACAATCCTCATTCCCGGGAGTCTGCAGCTTTTCCAAATCGTGTCCGATCATCATATGTGCCAGCTGAGTCTCTGTAATCGTTCCAATCTCCTCGGGATTTACGGTGCCACAAATACGCCCGTTTCGCATGACAATAATCCGATCTGAAACTTCAAAAACTTCCTTCATTTTATGTGTGATAAAAACAACAGAATTTCCTTTTGCAACATACTCTTTGACAAACTGCATCAGAGTTTCCGCTTCCTGCGGTGTCAATACAGCAGTAGGTTCATCCATAATCAGTACCTTTGCATTTAGATAAAGTGCTTTCAATATCTCGACTTTTTGCTGTGCTCCCACAGTTAGATTCTTCACATATTCGTCTGCACGGACTTCAAAATGATAACTGTCTGCGAGTTCCTGAATTTCTTTTTCCTTCGCTTTGTAGTCAATCTTTCCTTTGCAATTACCTAAAATTATATTTTCTGTAACTGTATGAGCCGGTACCAGAGAAAAATGCTGCTGAATCATAGATATTCCCAGATTCATCGCATCTCTTGGTGTATCAACTTTTCTTTCTTCCCCATGAATCAAAATGCTCCCAGATGTAGCGTGGTACAAGCCATATAAGATCTTCATGATCGTACTTTTACCGGCGCCATTTTCGCCAAGAAGCGCGACAACCTCTCCTTCTCCAATTTTCATAGATATATCATCGTTCGCCAACACTTTTGCAAATCTTTTTGTAATATGTTTTAATTCAATTGCCGGTGTTCCCATTACACCTCTCCTCCTGTTTTGATAAAAGGCGGTGTATGACACCGCCTGAACAAATCTTGTATGTTCTACTTTTTGGAGAAATACTGTTCCATATCAATTTTTCCATCTGAAATTTCATCTGTGGCTTTCTCTACTGCTTTCTTACACTCATCTGAGCACTGATCTGTATAGATAACTTCGAATACCCCTTCTTTTACTCCGACTTCCTGGGCACCCTTTAATTCACCACTTTTGACTCCTTTGATGATCCAGGGATATATATTTGGCCAATTCATATTCACCGATGCCGCCACACAGTCGCTCTCACTGTTTTTGTCTGCCGCATATCCGATAAATTTTGCATCCTTCTCTGCTGTCGCCTGAATAGAACCCGAGGTCGCTTCATTTGAATAACAGAACACCGTATCTGCACCATTGTCGATCATCTGTGATGTCATTGACTTTCCAACAGAGACATCCGTCCATGTATTTAAAAATGAACGGGTTGACGAAGCTCCTGATATTCCACGTTCTTCTGCCGTTTTTATCGCCATCGCCTCATAGGTATCCATCAGCTTAACCATTGCAGCGTTTGATTCTCCTCCAAGTGTAGCAAATTTTCCATTCGTTGTCGTATATCCCGCAATGATTCCTGCAAGGTAGGACCCCTCATACTCTTTTGGAAACACCGGAACCATGTTATCCGACTCACAGGCCGTACCATTGATCACAGTGTAAATCGTATCCGGATACTGCGGAGCAACTGCTGCGCAGGCTTCATCATACTGGCTTCCAGCTGACATAACCAGGTCATAGCCTTTCTCTCCATATTCTGTAAAAGTGGACTCAAATTCTTCTACCGGAACAGATTCTACAACTTCAATATTGGTTCCAAGTTCTTTATTACATGTTTCGGCACCTGCATTATTACTGGCATTCCAACTCTGATCATCAATGCTTCCCGGAAGGATCAGAACAATTTTCATACTACTGTAATCACCTTCGCCTTTTTTCTTAGCCGATGATCCCGATGATCCGGACGAACTGTTATCGGCTCCTCCTCCACATCCCGTCATCATTGCCAGTGTCATCACGGTGCACATAAATATTGCTAAAAATCTCCTTTTTCTCATAACAACTCTCCCTTTTTGTTTTTTTACTACATTTTATGATAAGTATACTTATTTTTGTTTACTTCTGACAGAGTAATATTCTACGATTATGTTTAATATTTTACTTTATCTATGTTTTACAAGCTATTTTTTGGTAATAATAAACACCCCTGAGACCTGTCACGATTTCAAGGGGTGTTTACTGTTTCTGAATTCTAATGGTGTGATCTGATTCATCTTTTTGAATGTAATGCTAAAATATCTTGAATCTTGAAATCCAACCATCTTAGACACATCCGATACTTTATACTCCGGTTGAAGCAGGTATTCCTTTGCTTTTTTCATTCGATACTCTAAAAGGTAATCTGACAAATTCATACCCATATTCTTCTTAAAAAGTTCTGACAGATAATTGGGGGAGATATACAATTCTTCTGCGATTATTTTCAAACCGATTTTTCCCGAAAAGTACAGTTCAATATAATCCACTGCCTGACGAACCAACAAGTTTGGAATATCCTTTTCCTGCACCTGTCCTTCTCGAAAATCCTCTTTCTTATCATCTGAAATTTGTTTTTGTTCAATCTCTTTTAATACCTGAATTAATTCTCTTGGTTTCGTAGGCTTGGTGAGATATCGGTATACACCAAGCTCAATCGCCCTCTGTGCAAATGTAAATTCCCCATAGCCGCTTAAAATCACAATCGCAATACGACTATCTCTCTCTCGAATATGTGCAATGAGGTCCAGCCCATTAAATTCCGGCATTTTAATATCTGTTATGATGACATCTGGTCTTTTCTCACTTATGTCTAACAGCGCTTTTCTGGCACCCTCATAGACTCCGATCACCTCCCATCCTTCTCTTTTATTCAGCAAATTATTTAATCCATTCCTGATTTTCGGTTCATCATCTACTATAACAATCCTCATAGTCTCACCTACTTTCTATTCGGAGGACTCTTTGGGAATCCACATCGTTATCTCTGTTCCTATATCTTTTTTTGATCTGATTTTCAATCCATACTCCGATCCATAGTGCAGTTGAATTCTCTTCTGAACATTGTGCATTCCAATACTATTCCCCTGTCCGGACTGTATCTTTTGAATGTCGCCTTCCGATATTCCTACACCATCGTCCTTAATTTGAAGTGACAACTTATCATCACATACCCATGCACTGATTTTCAAGCTTCCACCTTCAGGTTTCGTCTCAATCCCATGGGTAATCGCATTTTCCACAATGGGCTGTAAAGTCAATTTCGGGATACGCCAGATTCTTGCTTCTTGCGGAATATCTATAGAATAATTTAAACGGTCTTCCATCCTGCATTTCTGAATTCGTATGTAACTCTCAACATAATCGATTTCATCTTGTAACGTCACCATATTATCTCCCTGAATGGAATATTTCATCAAATCTCCAAGAGAGAGTACGATATCACTGATATCATCTTCCCCTCGTTCAATCAGCATCCAGTTTATAGTATCTAACGTATTATATAGGAAATGTGGGTTAATCTGCGCCTGCAGCGCACCTAATTCTGCATTTTTTTGCGTAATCTTCTCCTCGTATACTTTCTGAATCAAAAGTTTTATTTCATTAATCATGTAATTGAATGAGCGAATAAGCGATCCAATCTCATCTTTTCTTCTGGTAACAATCTGAATATTGAATTCTCCCTTTTCTGCCACTTTCATTGCTTCCGACAATTTTTTCATAGGCTTGGTCAACGTATAGGCAAGAATGATACTCATAATAAAACTCACTAACAAAAACAGAATCACTATATATATTATCTGTTTTCTCAAAATTGTCAGTTTGGGAAAAATATCTGCTGAAGATATGATTGAATAAATGGTCCACCCGGTAATTCCGTTATATTGTCCACATACATGATAATTCGTATTTGCCCAATGGAAGTCAAACTGTCTCTCTCCTGAATCAAAACGTTGAATTGCCTCCTCTGTATAATCAGCCTGCACACTATTGTTAGTGCAAATTGTATCATGGTTTTTATCAATGATCAATGTATGCTGGTGTTGAAATGTGCTTAAATTATTGATCAACAACTTCGCGAAACTATCCGGGTCAAATTCAATTACCAGAAAACCAATTACATTATTTTGCTTTGGATTAGTAATGGCCTTTGTCAACATTACCACTGACTTTTTTTTATACCCTTCTGTTCGCACAGAACATAAGCCTGACCAGATATCTCTGTCTGTTTTTTTAGTCGCTTTATCACAATAACCCCGTAACTGTTCGGTATCCTCAAACATACTTTCTGTTTTATATTGATATGTGACGTTTAAATCTTGATTCAATGTATAGATATTTGATATTGCCTTATATGATTGTGATAAATTCTGAAACCAAGTCAGAAGTTCCCCATCCAATTCACCTTGAATGCCTTCACCGGCAATTTTCTGTAACTGTAAATTTTCACTTGTATAATTCGTAAATTCATTAATTGTCCGAATTTGTTCTGTAATATTTATATCGATTAAATTCACGGTATTAGCCATATCATCTCTTTTATTCTCCAATATTAAGCGCTGTGCCGAATAATAGGAAGCATATCCTATAGCTATTGAAACAATGCAGATAATACTGACAAACATCAGACTCATTTTATTTCTTAAAGACATAGCTTTTCCTTTCTTCTGTCGAATATGGAGTCTCTCCCGCTTTCATCTTTTTCAATTTTTTCTCTACTAGACTTTGTGTCCTTGAAGAGATATTATTTGTATATACAGGATAAAACATCTCCTCATTCATTCCAATTTGATATAGTTTTTTATTTGACAGTTCCCCTTTTTCGTAATGTTCAATAATCCATTGATATAACTTTCCAAAATCAAATACAACGGATGCAATCACTACATCTGGGTTGATTTTTGTTTGATCCGTGCAAAAGCCGATTACTTTTGCATTATTCCGTTCAGCTGCTTCAATGCAGCCTAAACCGGCCTTATTAGCATACGTAAAAACTATATCAGCACCATCTTCGACCATTTGTTCCGTCATCATCTCTCCCAAATCAACATCATCCCAGCTGTTCGTATATGCACGTCGACTGGATGCATCAGTAAACCCACGGTTTGATGCAGTTTTAATTGCTGCTTTTTCATATATATCTAATAATTTGACCATCCATTTATTGGGATATCCTCCTATAACAGCAAATTTTCCGTTTTGGGTTTCACTTCCGGCAATCAATGCGGCAATATAGCTGGCTTCGTTCTCATTCGGTTGTACAGCCACTATATTTCTTGTTTTCTCTTTTACACCATTGATTACACAAAAAACAGTTTCTTTATGCTTAGGTGCAACGGCTTCCACCGCCTCTGTAAATTGTGACCCAACTGCTATAATTAATCTATATCCCTTATCCGCATATACATTCATTTCCTGTTCAAAATTACTTTCCTTTATATTTTCTACATATTCAATATTCTTTTCCATCTGGTTATTACAATTTCTGACCCCTTCAATGTTCGCCATATTCCAACTCAGATCATCTGCACCTCCTGATAGGATGACCATAATACGGTTTTCATCTGTTGCTGTTTTTCTTGGATTTCCATAATGGTAGCTTTCACAGGTAAGAAAGAAACCAACAAACATGATTACTATTGAAATGCCCAAAATCATATACCTTTTTTTCATTTTGTACCTGCTTTCACATTCTATAATAGCTACAGTATAGCACCCGGAAGAAAAATTCACCACAAAAAGTAAAAAAGAAGGACATTGAACGAGTGTTGTCAGCCGGAATTGCATTGGCATGCTGGTTCTCAAGAGGACTCGAAAGGTACAAACAAGGAAGGAGCGAGAAGCCCCTTCCTTGTTTGAAACTATTTTTTATAAATGTCTCTTCGATGCCCAATATTTAATGCAGTGATAACAAGCTTGTTATCTTCAATTAAGCATATCAATCTGTAATCACCAATTCTATATCTCCATTGTCCGCTACGATTGGATGTAAGTCCTTTTCCATGTAGACGCGGATTTTCGCATCTAATTAAATTTTTATCAATCCATGCTTTAATTATTCGTTTTGTGTATTTATCAAGTTTTTTAAATTCTTTATCAAATCTAGGCGTTGTTTCTACTCGGTAATTCATAAATTCGTTTCATCCCATAATTTCTCAATAGGTCTGCTTTTCTTTCCACTTTTTAGATATTCATTGTATGCATCATCGGCAACAGCAATGTCATACTCATCTTCTATTTTTTCAAATAACGCCCTTTTAAAGGCCTCTCCAACAGAAATAGAATGAATTTTTGCATAGCTATCAGCTAAATCTTTTTCTTCTTTTGACAATCTAATTGAAAATGCCATTTTAATAACTCCTTTCTTTCTATATAGTACATTGTACTATTCTCTGTTCCTATTTGTCAATACATTTCTATTATTCCCATAAGATTTTTTTTAATGAAATAACGTGCGTACCGTTCGGTACACGGCACTTTCACCGGTTAGAAACGTGCGCCGCCGGGCACACTAAAGTAAAAAAGAAGGACATTGAACGAGTATACCCAACTTAATTCAATATCCTTCTTTATTTTATTGTTCTGTGATTACCTTACATGATCTGAATCATACAATTTCGCCGGCACTGTCGCAAAACTCCTCCAACGTAATTTCATCTGTAACATATTTCTGAAACAGAACTCCTATTTTCTCAATTTCTGACATTGGATCATCTGACAAAGGTCTGGCCTTCAATTTTACATGTTCCACGTAGTCTTTCCAGATATCGAGATCCGGTATGCCGAGATCTTCATTTTCTATAATATCTAGCCTGGCTGGAAGATGATTCATGGCTTTTGCATATGCCATACTCCCTTCCCTGCTTGCTGCATATGATAGAAATTTTTTTGCTGCTTCTTTATGTTTCGATCCTTTGTTCAGCACATATTGCCAGCTTCCAACGTTGGCCGCTCGTTCGCGGAACATAGGCAGCGGTACAACATGAAGCTTATCCTCACCATACTTTCCTGCTTTTAGAAATGTATTTAGAATTCCGCTATACATGAAAATAGCTCCAGTCTTACCATTCATAAACTTTTGTTCCATTTGTTCATATTGGTCGAAAAGAACATCTACCGCAACTTTTCGATCCTTTAGCATATCATGCAAAAACTGCATCGCTTCTCTGGTATAGGGATCGGACCAATTTTGAAAGTCTCCACCAAACATGTTTATAAATTGAAGAATTTCGTTGTATGCATATGTGGCTTCCCAGGACCCTCCATATCCATACACCCCACTTCCATAATTGGTATTCAGCAGTTTTTTGAAGTCCTCCAGATCTGATATCTGATTAATTCCAGCTTTCTTTGTAACATCTTCATTGACCCAAAATACCATGATATCAAGTGCATAAGGTACAGAATACACCTTCGAATCTTTCATTACAATCTTTTCCATATAATCACTTGGATAACATTGTATAATATCCTTTGGCATAACCGCACTGTCCAGGGTCTCTAAGTAACCTTTATGTTTAAATTCGCTGATCATCTCATCATTGACCGTAATGATATCTACACTGGAATCCCCAGAAGAAAGTAATGTGGATATCTTCGCCTGACGATTATAAGCATTCGCAGGAGGCGAAGTTAAATTAATGTTAATATTTAGCTTTTTTTCAGCATCTTCCACATACTTTTGCACACCTGCCTTATCTGCATTTACATGCATCAAAGTAATACTGTCTTTATTCTCTTTCGTGGCTTTTTCCTGTACATTGTTTTCGGTATAGTTACATCCCGAAAGAAAAAGAATCACGCAGAGTCCAAACAACCCTATCTGTCTCTTCAAGCACTACACCTTTTCTTTATCTTGGCCATCTGTCCTCTTTTTTTTGCAAGGGCAGAAATGTATGATGAGGTTCAGACTGGTACCAGTAAGCAACACTGGCAACATCATCTTGTCGTTCAAATAAACCTCGATATCCAACTCCAATCTGCTGGATAGTCACTTTCAGATCCTCTTCAAAGCAGATTGGATCCTGAATATGCCAGCGGTAAAAGCCCCGCATTGGCATACAGTCATCATTGTGATACAAGTTATGGATCTCTTCATCATGGCTGGAATAGTATGGATACCCCAAATAGGGGGTACTGTAGTTTTGTTCTACCGTTTTTCCATCTATCTGTTTTGCAAAACTCCATGAACCGCCAAAATAATCTTCTGTGCCTGTTCCACAGATTGTCGGATATTCGTCATCACCATCCATATAGAATTTTATTTCACCTTCGCCCCACCAGTAACGTTCCAGTGTTGTCAGTGCCAGATAGGTTCCAACATAATGTCCTTTTCCTTTTACTGAATCAAGAATCACATAATCGTTCTGAAGTTCCGTAATTTTCTGTCTTCTCCACTGTGCATGGAAATAAGCGATATCTTCCGGGAGTTCTTCATGAAGCGCGTAATCAATCTGATAAAAGAAAGCCGGAATTGCATTGGTATGCTGGTTCTCAAGAGTTATTCTGGCCTTTTTTTGAAACGGCATCTGAAAATAACTGTTTAATCCACGGCTTGGAACCACTACAATCGGCAATGAATTCACATCACATTCTCTTCCAAACCCACAACAGAAGAAGTCTCCAAGTGGGCATTCTACGGAGGGTTTTTCTTCTTCATCCCAGTACATACGAAGTACCAGATCCCTCAAGACAAAGCAGTCTGCCTCTGTAGTCTTATTTGTCACAGTAATCCAGATATGATTAATGACACCAGGCCCTTCAATTTCCGCCAACGTTACAGTCTGACCGCTTGCAATATCATGCAGACAGGGATTTCCCTTCCTTGACGGTCCAAGGGGACTCGCTGTCATTCCGCCTTTCCCTTTTTCTCCACGCGGATTCTCCGCATTAATCGATCGGCTTTTTACATGTTTCGCCAATGGCAGAGACCCAAGAGCTCCTCCTGTTAAATCATACATCATGTAATACCTTCCTTTCTTTTTTATGCTTTTACTCCACCAGCCATAATTCCTTCCATAATCTGCTTTTCAAATATAGCTACAAATATAATAATCGGCAGCAGGATAATCCATCCCATAGCACTTACAAGATCCCATGGTACACCATACATATTATCACGCAATGGCAACTGTACAATAGAAACTGAAAGAACCTGTATTCCGTTTGAATAGTAAAGCGGTGTAAAAAAGTTATTCAGACATGTGATGAAGTTAATAATACATACAGTTGCAATCGCTGGTTTCATGAGAGGAAGCACAATCCGGAAAAGCCTCTGTGAAAATGATGCCCCATCAATCGCTGCTGCCTCTTCAAGTGAAACTGGTATTTCCCCGACAAAGTTTCTCAATATCAGAACAGTAAAGGGAATAACAGCGCTGATATATAGAATAATCAAACCGGGATATGTATCATATAACCCTACCTTTTGCATAAACTCGTAAAGCGGTCTTGCAGTGACAACTTCAGGAATCAGCATTGTAGCAATAATAAACCCAAACATAAGATTAATTCCCTTAGAGTGAAATCTGGAGAATCCATATGCTGCCATTACACATATTACGGTGCCTATTAGCAGTGTAACACCAATAATAAGAATTGTGTTGCCTATTTTAGAAATAAGGCCTACATTTTCAACAAGAAATTTGTAGCTGTCCAAAGATGGATTGTCAGGAAGATAATCTATAGGCATTTGAAACAATTCCCCCGGAGGGGTTATAGAAGAGATGAATATCCAATAAACAGGAAAAAGAATCAGAAATGCTACTAATGCAAAGAGAACCCATCTTCCCGCAGAAACAAGTCCTCTGTAAATTTTATATTTCTTTGATTCGTTCATAAAGTTCTCCTTCCTAACTATCCACCTTACTCATGACCTTCATATTGAGAAAACTAAAAGCAGCCATGACGATAAATAACATCACTGCAAGTGTTGATGCGTATCCGACATTCAGGTTAGTAAAAGCTTCCGTCGTAATACGATATGCAATCAACGAGGTATCCTCACCTGGTCCGCCTGATGTCATTGAATATACAAGATCAAACGTGGTCAGTCTCCACAAAGTAAAGGGGATGCACAAAGTCATTACGTTTTTTGTGATGAGAGGAAGTGTAATTCTAAAGAAACTTTGCACTCCATTTGCACCATCTACCCTTGCAGCTTCATAAATATCTCCGGATATAAACTGCAGTCCTGACAACACAAGTATCGCAAAAAAAGGAAGATCCTTCCATAAGTCCATGATGATTACCGATGCTCTGGCTGATCCCGTATTGATCAGCCAGTTGTATTGAAACGAAGGTACAAATCGCCGTATAAAATCATTTACAAGTCCATAATCATTGTTAAATCCCCATTTTGCAGCCATACCTACAACAACAGCCGGCATTGCCCAAGGAATCAGTACAATGGTACGAAGAAATCGCTGGCCTTTAAATTTCATGTTCAATATTAAAGCCAGCGCTACTCCTAAAACAACATGAAAAATCATAGAGACTACAACAAACATCAAAGTAAAACTAATCGACGTAATAATCTTAGGGTCGTTAAAGACATTGATATAATTACTCAATCCTACAAATTCTTTTACACCAGATAGAACCTTGATATCAAACAGGCTGTTTTTTAAGGTTGCAAGTATCGGATATAGGGTTGTGAATCCACGAATCAAGACTACGGGAAGTATCAGAATCCATGGAATCATCCATTTTGTAGACTTCTGTTTTGTGTTCAAAAAGTGCCTCCTTTTCGCTTAGCAGATGACACTGCAGATAATTCCTGCAGTGTCTCGTAGTTTATTTACCATATTTTTCTACCATCTCCGCTGCTTTATTGCAGAACTCATCAACTGTAATTTCGTCTTTCATGCAAGACTGAAAGATAGTGCCCATGTCAGTTATAAATTCCATGGTCTGCGGCAGCATCGGACGTCCTTTTACATCACATTCTGTTGCATACTCACTGTACATCTTTTTTGCCGGATCTGAATCAGGCACTACTTTTTCCGCTACATCCGCACGGGCAGGATAACGATCAAATGCTTTATAAGAAGCCTCCATTCCACCTTCTTCCGTCATATATTTCATGAATTTCAATGAAGCATCTTTATTCTTTGAGGCTTTGTTCAGTACATAGCTCCAGGAATCTGTAAAGATACTTCTCTTTCCCTCACCACTAAAATCAGGTACCATTGCCATATGAATCTTATCCGCTCCAAGCATACCAGCTTTCTCATAATCAGTTCCTAATCCCCACATAAACCAGGATCCGTATTTTCCATCATTTGCTTTTGGATTCATTTGTTCATACTTATCTGCTATTTGATCAATTGGTGTTTCTCCCTCTTTTACCATGTCATGTAAAAATTGTATTGCTTCTTTATTTTTGGGGTTCTTCCAGTCCAGATAATCTCCTCCAAACATATTGACAAATTGTGCAATTTCATTATGAGAATATGTCTTCTCCCAAGATCCTCCATATCCATATCTTCCATTACCAGAAACGGCTTTCATATATTTCATAAAATCATCTTTCGTATCAATAGACTTTATGCCAACCTCATCCATGATCTTCTGATTTACCCAGAAAGCCAGATAACCAATATAACCCGGAACACCTATAACATTGCCATCCTTATCTGTAATCATATCTTTCAGATATCCTTGTGGAAACTGACCCCTTATATCATCTGTCATAACCTTATCATTTAAACCCTCAAGCCATCCAGAGTTTTTAAATGACGCGCTCATTTCATCATTAATTTCAATAACATCGACACTTGAATCGCCTGTAGACAGAACTGTTGTAATCTTTTGCTGCCGAGTGTCTGAATCGGTTGGGGCAGCGATGACATTAATTTTTAGCCCGGTTGCATCTTCTACATTCTTTAACCAGTCATCAAAATCCGGGTCCGTGGTATTAATACTGTAAAGAGTCAAATCATACGCCCCTTTTTTGTTGCCTCCACCTGACGATGCATTCCCGGAATCCTTGGAACCCCCTCCACATCCGGTCAGTAAACTTGTGAGCATCAACATGCTAAGCAGTACACTTATCATTCTCTTTTTCATAACTTTACCTTTCCGGCACTCCTCTCTTAGAATGCCATGTTTTATTTACTTCCCCAAGAATAACAAAGAATTGTATTAGACAAAATACAATTTCTTTCGATTCGTTTATATTATTTTTGTATGTATTGAATTGCACAGATGTTTTCCCTATACTGAAATGCAGAGCAAAACTTCAAGGAGGGTAATCGAATGGCGATAAAAGTTCTCATCATTCATATTAGGAAACTATTTTCGGGGTTTCAGACAAAATTGCTGCTGTCTTTTTTCTTATGTACGTTACTGCCTCTTACTATCATCGCCCTTATCTTTTATCATGTAACGCAAAGTATCGCGGAGGACAAAATTATGGACAGTGCAATCCTCTCTTCTGATCAGCTAAATACACAGATCAATGACAGAATCCAGCAAGCTGAAAATGTAGCGGATTCAATACAGTATGACATGTATTCGCTTACTCTTGAAGACAGATCTATGGACGAGACCTTATTATCACTAAATAATGTAAGAAACGATATCTCCTTGTTTACATCGACCTTTAATTTCTACCATATTTACGTATTCCTGCCTGATAATATGTTAGGTGCTCATGAAGGTCTTAATCTACTTCCCTTGTCTCAGATATATGATTTTGCACCTGCTGACACACGGAAAAACATTCAGGGAACGGCTTCCACATGGTTTTACAAACCAGGCATGAAACTCCCCTTCATTGTCTCTGAAGATCAGTCGCCACAAGATGTTATCGTTTGTGGAAGATTCCTCCAAAACCAGACAAATGGCGATATTGAATACAGTTATATGATCTTTTTAAAGACAGATGAATTCTCCAGGTCATTATCGGACACATACAAAAACTCAGAGATCTCAAGTTACCTGATATCAAACACGGGACTGATAACTGCGCATACGAACAAGCATCTTGTAGGGACATATTTGCCCCGGGAAGAACTCTCACTTCTGCAAAGCCACAAGAAAGAAACAAATTTTCATGAGCACGGCAAACATTACCATGTAATGGAATTAGATAATGGCTGGTATCATATGACAGAAATACCTGACCATTACCTGAAAGCCAATACCCATATATTACTGCGGACAATTATTATTACCTTGCTCATCGCCCTTCCCATTACTATTTTAATTATTATAAGCATGTCACAAAACCTTACGAAAAGACTGCGTATCTTATCCTTTGCCATGAAAAATTTCAGCCTGGGTAATTCCTTAGATCTTGCATCCTACAACCTGATCCCTACCTCTGCAGACTCTCGGGCATACGATGAAATTGATGAACTGATCATTACGTTTGACAAGATGCAGAGTTCTCTGAATGAGAATATGCAGTCAATTCTGGATTTGTCTTTATCGGAGGAAAAGCTGAAATATCAATTGCTGCAGTCCCAGATTAACCCTCATTTTTTATATAATATTTTAGGATCCGTCAAAACCTGCATGACATTAGGCAGAATTGACACTGCGAATCAGATGATTACAGATCTGACACGCTTTTATCGTCTACTCCTAAGGAATAACAGTGATCTGGTTTCAATAAAGGATGAACTTGAAATCTGTCGTTTATATCTTGATTTGGAAAAACTATGTCATAATGATACTCTCACATGGGATATTTATAAAGAAGACGGAATTGAGAATTTCATGATGTGCCGCTTTACGCTTCAACCTTTCCTGGAAAACAGTATTCATCATGGCATTTCCCGAATATCATCCCACATACATATTAATGTGTCCGTATGTTATGGCGATGATACAGTAATTATCACAATTACAGACAACGGATGTGGCATGACTGTAAAGCAGCTGAATGATCTGAAGAAGACACTTAAGGATAAAAAAATTGACTATGAAAAGCATTATGGAATAGGAAAT
>ENA-UOOI01001691-UOOI01001691.1-fermentation-metagenome-genome-assembly--contig:-NODE-1691-length-21728-cov-8.781018_pt1 | contig 21728 bp, 19 predicted proteins | sample MGYA00245779_ERZ724027 | MGnify/ENA primary metagenome ERZ724027 (study PRJEB28704, sample SAMN03018318) | fermentation metagenome | biome: anthropogenic terrestrial biome; feature: soil; material...
CGTTGCCGATGTGGCAGGTGATCATCTTGATGTCCTCGAGCGGCTGGTGCATCAGATTCGCGCAGTGGTGGCTCACATAGCGGTGGGAGGTGCCGTGCGCGCCGTAGCGGCGGATGTGGTATTTTTCGTAATATTCATAGGGGATCGCATACATATAGGCTTTCGGGGGCATGGTGGCATGGAAAGCGGTGTCGAAAACCACGCACTGGGGCTTGTCCTTCCCGAAAACCTCCCGGCAGGCCAGGATCGCGTCCACCTCCGGCCCGTTGTGGAGCGGCGCGAGCGGAATCAGGCTTTGGATCTGGCGGATGACTTCGTCCGTGGCGAGGACCGATTTGTCGAAAACCGAACCGCCCTGCACGATGCGGTGGCCGACGGCGGAGATTTCATCCAGGTTGGAGATCACGCCGACTTCCTTGTCGATCAGCGCCTGGGTGACGATCCGGAACGCCTCCACATGATTGGTGATGTCCCTTTTGAATTTCTTTTCCCGACCGTCCGAAGTCTTATGCTGAAACGCGCCGTCGACACCGATGCGGTCGCACATTCCCTTGGCGAGCACCTTCTCCGTGTTCATGTCGATGAGCTGGTATTTCAGCGAAGAGCTGCCCGCGTTGATGACCAATATTTTCATTGCAATCCCCTTTCGAAATTCCACGTTCTTCCAAAGCGGTCACTTGAAAGAACGGGTGGAACCGTGTATTATAGTATATATCATAGTACACGAAAGGTATAATTTCAAGGTCAGGCAATTAAAATGTTAACAACCGGAATCATTTCCGAATGGAATCCGTTCCATTCGGGGCACGCCTATCTGATCGAACGGCTTCGTAGGGGCGGCGCGACGCACATCGCCGCCGTGATGAGCGGGAACTTCGTGCAGCGCGGCGAGGCCGCCGTGCTGGAAAAGCGGATCCGCGCGAAACAGGCGCTGCTGTGCGGCGCCGATCTCGTCGTGGAGCTTCCGCTGCCGTGGGTCGTTGCCGGCGCCGAAAAATTCGCCTTCGGCGGCGTCGCGCTTCTGGATGCGCTCGGCGCGGACCGGATCGGGTTCGGGAGCGAATGCGGCAGCGTCGAGCGGCTGCGGAAAGCCTCCGCGGCCCTTTCCTCCCCTTTGCTTCGCGGCGCGATGCGCGGCGCGCTGAACGGCGGGGCGACTTTCGCCGCGGCCCGGCAGTCCGCCGTGGAAAGCCTGTTCGGGAAAGACGCGGCCGGGCTGCTCCGCGACCCGAACAACATCCTCGGCATCGAATATCTGCGGGCGATCGACCGGCTCGGCTCCGGGATGATTCCCGTAACCTGCGCGCGGCGCGGCGGCGCGCACGACGCGGAAAGCGGGCGCGGCGGATTCGTTTCGTCGAAACGGATCCGCCAAATGCTCCGGGAAGGGCGGGACTGCTCCGGCCTGATGCCGGAGCCGGCCCGCGCCGTCCTTTCCCGGGAACTGGAGAACGGGAACGCGCCGGCAAGCCTGTCCTTTGCGGAACGGGCCGTCCTGGCGAAGCTGCGGACGATGAGCGGCCGGGAGTTTTCCGCGCTTCCGGATCTGAGCGAGGGCTTGCAGAACCGGGTCGCGGCGGCGGTCAGAAAAGCGACGGACCTGGAGGAGCTCTATTTCGCCGTCAAGACCAAGCGGTATCCGCTCGCCAGGATCCGCCGGATCGTCCTTTCCGCATTTCTGGGACTGAAAGCCTCCCATTCGGCCGGGGCCCCGCCCTATCTGCGCGTGCTCGGCCTCGGAAAACGGGGGCCGGAAATCCTGCGGCGCGCCCGGGAATCGGCCAAGCTGCCGGTGATCTCCCGTTTTGGGGACCTCGCCGCCCTGGACGGCCGGGCGCGGGAAATCGCGGCGCTGGAAAGCCGGGCCTCCGACCTCTACGCGCTCTGCCGGCCGAAGGCCGGCCCCTGCGGGCTGGAGTGGTCCGAAAAAATCGCAACCGTCTAAATCTGCGAAAGGATGTCACGATCCATGGAGATCAAAGAGATCGAAGCCGAAAATTTCGGCCGCTGCGTCCGGATCACCAACGGAATCATCGAGTGCGTCGTCACGATAGAGTTCGGGCCGAGGATGATCCGGTTCGGCTTCTGCGGCGGGGAAAACGTGTTTTTCACGGATCCGGCGCGGAACTACGCGTTCCGGAGCGAAGAGATGACGGACCGGTTCGGGAAATCCGCCGTGTTTTACCTGTACGGAGGGCATCGCCTCCGGGTCAGCCCGGAGAGTTTTCCCTGCGCCGTCTATCCGGACAATTCCCCGGTTATCTACAGCGTGACGCAGGAAGGGGTGTCCTTCACGCCGCCGAAACCGCGGCAGGCCGAAATTGAGCTTTCGTTCGAAGTGATCCTGGCGGACGGCGCGACAGACATGATGGTCGTCCACAACGCCAAAAACGATTCCCGCGAGCGCCTGACCTGCGGGCTGTGTCCGGCGACCCTGCTGAAAGGCGGCGGCGCGGCCGTCCTGCCCCAGAACCCGGGAGGCGATCCTCACCGGCCGAACCGGTCCCTGACCTTCTGGCCGGGCACCGACGTCCGCGACCGGAGGATCGTTTACGGAAACCGGTATCTGACCGTCCGCCACGAACCGGGGAACGAAGCTCCGCTGCGTCTGGGGTTCAACGACGTTCCGGGCTGGGCCGCTTATTCCGCCGGCGGGACCGTGTTCGCGAAGCGTTTCCTGCACAATTCCCAGGCCGCCTATCCCGACTTCGGCAGCTCGTGCGAGGCGCGCCTGACCGGCGGCTTCGCGGAGATCGCCTCCCTGAGTCCGATTTTTCGGATCGAACCGGGAGAGGGGATCAAGCATGTCGAAAACTTTTCGCTGTTCCGCCTTTCGGAAGCGCCGGACCTTTCGTCGGAGGAGGGAATCGACGCATTCGCGAAGCTGCTGGAATAAGGTTCCGCTTCCAACAAAAGCGGCGGGCGCGCGGTCTTTCTCCGCACGCCCGCCGCTTTTTGTTCGCAGCCGGACGGAAAAGGTCAGCGGACTCCGCCGCCGCCTCCGCCGCCGAAGCCTCCCCCGCCGCCGGAGAAACCGCCCCCGCCGAAGCCGCCTCCGCCGAAATTCCCGAAACCGCCGCCGAACCCCCCGTGATCGCCGTGCATCGCGGGGTTCGAAAGCCGTGTCGCGGCGGCGCCGATCTCCCCGAAGGTGTTGCCGAGCATCGCGCCGAAGTCGAACCCGCCCCTGATCGGGGACAGCCCGCCCCAGTAGATTCTCGGCCCGAACATATAGTACAGATAACTCCCCGCAAAATTGCCGTCGACGTAGGCGTCGTCGTTCAGCTGCGGATACGCGAGCCTGAGCTGCCTGCATACCTCGTCGGAAATCCCCATCATGGTCGCGTAAACCAGATATTCTTCCCAGAGCTCAAGCTGCGGGACGCCGTATTCCTTCATGCGGGAAAATTCCAGCATGAATTTTCCAAGCCCGTGCCAGACGGCATATTCAAATTCGCCCTTCCGGCTCAGCCTGGGTTTGGACGCCCCGCCGGCAAGAAGGAGCACGCCGGACAGCGCCATGGCGAGCGGAAGATAAACGAACAGGGTCCCGGCCGTGCCCGTGGCAAAAAAGGCCGCGAAAGCCGCGATCAGCAGCAGGATCCCCCCGACGGTGGAAATGCTGAACAGGACGGGTTTCGCCTCGTAATAGCCGCGCCCGGTGAGCTCCCGCTTGGCGGCGTCCAAAAATTCTTCCATCCGGGCATGGACGGATTCCGCGTGCTTTTCCGCATAGCGCCGGAACTCCTTCATGTCGAACCGGCCGCCGGACGCCTTGGCCGCGTCGGAAACCAGCGCGTAAAAGACCTGCTCGCTCTCCGTCAGGACCCGATCGCGGGGCGGTTCCGTCACCGCCACCGAAAACTTGTTTTTCTTTCCGGCGTCGTTTTCAAACCGGACGCAGCCTTTGCGCGCAAGGCTCAGCAGCGTCGCGCTGAACATCCGGTTCTTTTCCTTCTCCCCGAGGCCGGAGTAAAAATAAAACAGGTTCGCGATCCCGCCCGGGCTGTTGCCCGGCGGAATCTCCCGCGTGTATTCCGGCGCATCCACCCGATGCCGGCGGTTCTTCCGCCTGATCCGAATGAAAAACGCGATGCCGGCGGCCAGCACCAGCGCGCCGCCCGCGGCGTCCAGGATTCCGAGCCGGAACTGCCTTTTCAGTTTTGCCTCGTAGTCCTCGGACCATTTGCGTTCCGCCGACTCGATTCCGGGCAGGACCGATGTCCCGGAAGTCCTGCGGGACTCCGGGAACAGCCGCGGCGGAACGCAGAGGCGGATTTCAACCGACGTATCCGCCGGGATTTCCGACGCGGTGAAGCTGACCTGATCGGCGGAGTCGATCCGCAGATTGCTCCGGACGGTCGTGTGGAGCCACCCGCGGACCTGTTTTTGGTCCCCGCCTTGCGGGAACCGGACGGTTCCGTTCAGGTTCGCGATCGGAAGACTGAAATTCTGCGGCACCAGAAAATGATACAGCACGGCCGTATCCGCGTAGACGCCGACGATGTTCCGGACCCGGTACGAAACCGTGAACGTGCGCGTTCCCTCGTCGATGGACGGCATGAACCAGCCGATTTCCAGCAGCGAACCCGACCGGTGAAGATAGCACCGGTCCTTCATTTCGTCGCCGGAAACAGTTTCCGGATCCACGTCTCCCGCATAGGCGTAGGAAACCTTCCGGTCCACGTCGGTGACGGCGAGGTCCGTGACGTCGTCCGCTTTCGCGGGGTCCATCGAAAACGTGCGGTACAGGTTGCGGTAAGCCCTGCCGCGGTCCTTCAGATCCACCTTCCACGTTTCGGAAACCGCCATGTCCCCGTTTTTGAGCAGGGCCGCGGAAACGGAGAGGTTCTCCAGCACCTGTTTGGAGCCGCGGCTGTAATTCGATGAACATGCGCTCAATACAATCAGGACGGACAGAATCGCCAAAACCGGCAAAAGCCTGCCGGCGGCGGGCTTGCGCTTCATTCGTTTTGCAAAGGGCCGGCTCAAAACCTGACCTGCGGAACGGCACGGTCCGCCCCTTCGATTTCAAAATACTTTTTCAACGTGAAATGAAATGCGGACGCCACAAGATTGGACGGAAAATGCATCGTATATTCGTTGTATTTCATCGCGGTGTCGTTGTAAAACTGGCGGGACACGGCGATCTTCGACTCGATGTCGCCCAGCTGCGCCTGAAGATCCAGAAAGTTCCGGTTCGCCTTCAGGTCCGGATACTGTTCCGCCGTCGCAAACAGGTTGACGATCGCGCGGGAGAGCTTCGCATTGTTCTCCATCGCCTCTTCCGGCGTCTTGGAATTCATCGCGGCGCCGCGCCATTTCGTCACTTCGGACAGGGTCGTTTTTTCATGTGCGGCGTAACCTTTTACGGTTTCGACAAGGTTGGGGATCAGATCGAACCGCTTTTTGAGCTGTACGTCCACCTGCGCCCAGCCGTTGTCCACCCGGACGGAAAGCGAAACCAGCTTGTTGTACGCAGAAACGAACCACAGGATCAGGAGCAGAACCAAAGCGGCGGGAACCGCCCATGCCAGCCAGCCCATGGAAGGACCTCCTTTCAATGTGCATCGGTTTAGTATACGGCCGCGGCTTTGAAATCATTCTCGCGCGTCGGTTTATTTCTCCGGCGCCGAAGCCGCTTTGTCGGAAATCAGATAGCAAAGCGTCATCAGGCTGTCGTTCAGGTGGACGTTTTCCACGACGGCGTCCGGGTAATGCATAGAGATGCTGTAATGGCTGAAATTCCAGAAATTCCGGATGCCGATGCCGTAAAGCATGGCGGAAAGCTCGGCCGCGGCCTCGGGCGGCACGCAGAACACCGCCATGACGGGCCTTTCGGTCCTGCAGAACTTCTCCGCCTCGGCGACGTCCCGCACGGGAAGGCTGGCCAGCCTCGTGCCGATGCGGTCCGGGGATTTGTCGAAAATGCCGATCAGCCGGAACCCTTCGTCCCGGAACGACATATGGGTCGCGATGGCGCGCCCGAGGTTCCCCGCGCCGAACAGAACGGTCGGGTAGCCGTTCGACAGGCCGAGGATGTTGGCGATTGCGTCGTAGAGCTGGCTGACGATATATCCGTACCCCTGCTGGCCGAAGCCGCCGAAGCAGTTGAGATCCTGTCGAATCTGGGACGCCGTCAGCCCCAGTTTGGCCGACAGTTCCGTCGAGGAAATCCGCGTCACGCCCTTTTCCTTGAGGCGGTGCAGATAACGATAATAACGCGGCAGCCTTCGAATCACGGACATGGAAACATTTTCGCGTCTTGGCAAGGCGCATTCCTCCCAACTTTACTCTTGAAGAATTTATTGAAGAATCCGATTGAAGCGGACGCGTATGGCATTCAAAAACGATTCCGTATCGACTGTTTTGGGATTCGGGACCGAAGAGATCGCGGCGAGATCGCCGGTCATGACGCCCTGCGCCACCGTTTGCAGGGACGCCCGTTCCATCCGGTCCGCAAACCGGGAAAGTTCGGCGGTCCCGTCGAGCTCCCCGCGTTTTCTCAGCGCCCCGGTCCACGCAAACAGAGTGGCCAGCGGATTCGTCGAGGTTTTCTCCCCCTTCAGATACCTGTAATAATGGCGCTGCACCGTTCCGTGGGCGGCTTCGTACTCATAAACGCCCCTCGGCGAAACCAGCACGCTCGTCATCATCGCCAGACTGCCGAACGCGGTGGCGACCATGTCGCTCATCACGTCGCCGTCGTAATTTTTGCACGCCCAGACGAAACCGCCGGAGGAGCGCATCACGCGGGCCACGGCGTCGTCGATCAGCGTGTAGAAATAGGTGATCCCCGCCTGCCCGAACCGTTCCCTGTACTCCTTTTCATAGATTTCGCGGAACAGGTCCTTGAACCGGTGGTCGTAGGTTTTGGAAATCGTATCCTTGGACGAGAACCAGAGGTCCCGCTTGGTGTCCAGCGCGTACTGGAAGCAGGAGCGCGCAAAATTTTCGATGCTTTCGTCCAGGTTGTGCTGCGCCTGCAGGACGCCGGCGCCGCGGAATTCATGCACCGTGCGGCGCGTTTCGTTCCCGGCGGCGTCCGTGAGGACCAGCTCGGCCTTCGAGCCGGCCGGCGCCGCCATCTCCACGCTGCGGTACACGTCGCCGTAGGCGTGGCGGGCGACGGTGATCGGTTCTTTCCATCCCGGCACCAGCGGCGTCACGCCGGCGACCGTGATCGGCGTGCGGAACACCGTCCCGTCGAGGATTGTGCGGATCGTGGCGTTCGGGGATTTCCACATCTTTTTGAGGCGGTACTCCTTCATCCGGTCCGCGTTCGGCGTGATCGTCGCGCATTTGACGCCGACGCCGTATCTTTCGATCGCCTCGGCCGCCTCCACGGTGACCGCATCGTCCGTTTCGTCGCGGTGCTTCATGCCGAGGTCGTAGTATTCCGTCTTCAGGTCTATGTAAGGCGAAAGCAGAAGATCCTTGATCTGCCGCCAGATCACCCTTGTCATTTCATCTCCGTCCAGTTCCACAAGCGGGGTCCGCATTTTTATTTTGTCAGGCATATGACAACCTCCATCATTTGGCGAAATATTTGAGCAAACCGATGACAAGGAGATGCGCGGGATAAAAAATATAAAAAGCCCATCCGGCACATCGGCCGCCGCCCCGCTCCCCGTTGTACCGGGAAAGGAGCGGCAGGCACAGCAGTACGCCGGTCTGGAAAAGCTGCTCATAGACCGTCCCGCCCGAAAGGACCGCGTTCAGCGTGCCGGCGAGGACCATCCCGATCGCAAGGGCCGTGAACGACAGCGCCTGGCGGCGGAAATTTCCGCGGTTCCGCCAGAACGCGAGTGTAAAGAAAAGGTCGAAAAACATCCAGTCGCCGGGCAGCGAAAGCACGGACAGGGCCGCAAGCGCGGCGAACCGGAGCGCCTGGGACCGGACCCGGTCCCAGACCCGGATGGCGAGCAGGCTCAGAAACAGGGTGTAGAGCACGCTGAACGGGAACAGCCGCAGCGGGGTCCCCGTTTCGAATAAAACGAACGGAACGTGGGAAACCAGCGCAAAGGCGCCGAGCCTCGCCGCGTACTTCCAAAAGCTGCGCGTATGGGCGTACCCTTCCGCAAGGAAAAAGCACATGGTCGGGGCGGTGATCCTGCCGATCACATGCATGACCTGACCCCAGAAAGAGTATGTGGGAACAAACGCCCATGCGGCATGGTCGATCAGCATGGCGGCGATCGCCGCCCACTTGATCTGATTCGAGGTCAGGCCCGGGGAACGGCCGCCTTCCATAGGATGCCACGTCCTTTCCGTCCCCCGCGCCGATTTTGCCCCTTCCCGATTTCCGTATGAATCTTCCGGACCCGTTTGATGCATTCCGGCGCGGCGACCGATGAATCGATGAGGGTACACCAATTATCTAATAAAAATCGCGGGTTGTCAATCGCGGGTTGTCAATAAAATAACGGAGAGGGCGGATTTATTTTCGCATTTCGGCCCAATTGATTGATGAACCGGCATACAAATGCTATAATAATTGCGCGGAATGGGCGGTCAAAACCGCCCGGGCGCGTATGATGCGGCCTTCTCAAGGCAAACTAAGCCCTGTGGAGGTGCATTCATGGGCGAAGAAGAAGAAAAGAAAGAAGAAAGCCGCGACCGGGCGGCCGACCGCATCGTCGATTCCGGCTCCGTCATCACGGGGGACGGCAGGCATACGATCCACTGTCTGACCATCATCGGCCAGATCGAGGGCCACACGATCCTGCCCTCCCAGAACAAGACGACGAAATACGAACATGTGATCCCGCAGCTGGTCTCCATCGAGGAGGACCGGGAAATCGACGGCCTTCTGCTGATCCTGAACACCGTGGGCGGCGATGTGGAGGCGGGGCTCGCGCTCGCGGAGCTGGTGTCCGGAATGAAGAAGCCGACCGTTTCGATCGTCCTCGGCGGCGGGCATTCCATCGGCGTGCCGCTGGCCGTTGCCACGCAGCATTCGTTCATCGTGCCAAGCGCGACGATGACGCTCCATCCCGTCCGGATGAACGGCCTGACGCTCGGCGTGCCCCAGACGCTGGATTATTTCGAGCGGATGCAGAAGCGCATCAGCAAGTTCGTCACCGAGCATTCGCGGATCTCCGCGGAGCGCCTGCTGGAGCTTTCGATGAACACGGAGGAGCTGGTGCTGGACATCGGCTCCGTACTGGACGGCGACGACGCGGTGCGGGAAGGGCTGATCGATTCCATCGGCGGCCTGTCGGACGCCATCGACTGCCTGTATCGGATGATCGACGAAAACCGGAAAAGAAAAGCGAAAGCCAAAGAAAAGAAAAAGGGTTCGAAATAATCTCGGGGCGGCGTGCGCCGCCCATACATAGGGAGGGATTCCCCCCGCGCGGGCCGCCCCCGAATCGAAATCGGTTGGAAGGTGATCAGTTTGGCCAGGAAAAAGCAAACGCGGAGACGGCGGACCGGCGCCGCCTCAAGCCCGACGAAAGCCGCTTCCGAAGCGGTGCGGAACGCGCGGAAACAGCGATACACCCAGATCAGCGCGGTGGTCCTGTTCGCCTTTTCGATCCTGACGTTCTGCATGGTGCTGATCGGCGGGGACCACATCTGGCTCTGGTGCCACGAGACGCTGCTCGGCCTGTTCGGAAGCTGCGCGATCCTGTGGCCGATCCTGCTTTTGTACATATCGATCGTCACCGCGCTGGAGCGCGAGGACAGCCATACGGGCGCGAAGCTGGCGCTGATGATCGTGCTGATCGCGCTGTTCTGCGCGTCCGTTTACATTTTTACCGCCGAGGGGAGCGTTTCGCTGAACGGATTCTGGAAGAATCTGACGCGCCTGTACCGGGACGGGACGGAGCATTCCGGCGCCGGATTTTTCAGCGGGCTGTTCGGCATTCCGATCGTCGCGGCCGTGGGTCCGCTCGGCGCGAAAATCGTCATCCTGCTGATGCTCTTCGTCGCCCTCATGGTCCTGACGGGGACAAGCCTGATCCAGCTCTTCCGCACCGTGGCCAGGCCGGCGGGGATGGTCCGCAGCGGCATTGACACGGTCCGCGAACTGCGCCAGGAGCGCAACCGCAAGGAGGCGGAGATCGACGTCGCGCTCGACGACGAGCCACCGCGCCGCCCGGCCTCCGCGTTTGGGAAAAAGCCGCCGAAAAAAAGCGAGAAGCTCGAGCAGCTCGAGCGCGTGTTCGACATCGAGGCCCCGGCGCCCGCCCCGTCCGCGGAAACCGGCGCGGCGGGGAACGCCGCCGCCGCGCCCGAACCGCCGAAGGCCCCGGACGAACCGCCCGTTTCCCCCGCGGCGACCGCCGCGGAACCGCCGACGGACGGGGAATACCATTTTCCGCCGATCTCCATGCTGGAGACGACGGACCAGCCGAGCGAGCAGGAGGCCATCACGGAAATCCAGACGAACGGCCGGATGCTGGTGGACACGCTCAAGAGCTTCGGCGTGCAGACCTCCTTCGTCGGCTACAGCCGGGGACCCGCGGTCACCCGCTACGAGCTCCAGCCCGCCGCGGGCGTGAAAATCAGCAAGATCACGAACCTTTCCGACGACCTGTCGATGAACCTTGCGACGGCGGGGATCCGCATCGAGGCGCCGATCCCGGGCAAGGCCGCCGTCGGGATCGAGGTGCCGAACCGGAACACCACCTTTGTGCGGATGCGGGAACTGATCGAAAGCAACAGCTTTACGGCGGCGAAAAGCCGGCTGACCGTCGCGCTCGGCCGCGACATCGCGGGCGGCGTCGCCGTCGCGGACCTTGCGAAGATGCCGCATCTGCTCATCGCGGGCGCGACCGGTTCCGGCAAATCGGTGTGCATCAACGCGATGATCGTCAGCCTGCTCTACAAATCCTCCCCGGAGGACGTGCGGTTCCTGATGATCGACCCGAAGGTCGTCGAGCTCGGCGTCTACAACGGCATCCCGCACCTGCTGGTCCCGGTGGTCACGGATCCGCGCAAGGCCGCCGGCGCGCTTTCCTGGGCGGTCACCGAGATGCTCAAGCGGTATAAAATCTTCGCCTCCTGCAACGTCAGGGACCTGAAGGCCTACCGCGCGTTCGCCGCGCAGCACGACTACGCGGACGACGACGGCCAGCCGATGGAGCGCATGCCCCAGATCGTCATCATCATCGACGAGCTCGCCGACCTGATGATGGCGGCTCCGAACGAGGTGGAGGACGCCATCTGCCGCCTGGCGCAGATGGCGCGCGCGGCCGGGATGCATCTGGTCATCGCGACGCAGCGCCCGTCCGTCGACGTCATCACCGGAACGATCAAGGCGAACATCCCGAGCCGGATCGCGTTCGCGGTTTCCTCCCAGGTCGACTCGCGCACGATCCTCGACATGGGCGGCGCGGAAAAGCTGCTCGGGCGCGGCGACATGCTGTTCTCCCCCGTCGGCTCGCAGAAGCCGATCCGCATCCAGGGCTGCTTCGTCAGCGACAGCGAAATCGAATCCGTCGCCGGCTTTGTCAAGAAATCCCAGGAAGCGGATTACAGCGAAAACATCGCCGAGGAAATCGAACGCAACGCCGCGGCGGACAAGAAAGAGCAGAATTCCGGGCCGCCGGACGGCAGCGAGGACCCGATGATGCCGGACGCCATCAAATGCATCGTGGAAGCCGGGCAGGCCTCCACCTCCCTGCTCCAGCGGCGGCTGCGGCTCGGCTACGCGCGGGCCGGGCGGCTGATCGACGAAATGGAGCAGATGGGCATCGTCGGCCCGCACGACGGCTCGAAGCCGCGCCAGGTGCTGATCACCTACCAGCAGTGGCTGGAACGGAACATGCGGCAGCCCTCCGACGCGCCGAAGCAGGAACCGTGAAGCGCCCGGCCGTCCCCCAAAAGCTCCGGCCGGTCTGCCTGCTGGTCGCGGCGGCGCTCGTCCTTTGCCTGGCGGCGGTTCCGTACGGGGCGTCGCCGGTGTGGAACCGCGCGCTTTCGCTTTTCGGACTCGGCGGCTTTCCAGCGCAGGCGGAAGGCTGGCCGGCCGCCGTCCATGTGCTCGACGTCGGCAAAGCGGACAGTATTCTGGTCGAGTGCGGGGGGCGTTTCATGCTGGTGGACGGCGGGACGCCGGACCGCGGCAAAAGCGTCGTCGCCTATCTCAATCGCCGGGGCGTGAAGGAGCTGGAGGCGGTCGTCAACTCGCATCCGGACGAGGATCACGTCGGCGGGCTGAAGGACGTGCTGGAACATTTTCCGGTCAAAGCCTATTACGCCCCGTCCGTTCCGGCGGGGCTGGCGCCGAAGGACGAGGCGTATCTTGAAACGATGGGGGCGCTCCGGCAAAAGGGGCTCTCCCCCGGGTCGCCGTCCCCCGGACGGGAATTTTCCCTCGGGGGCCTGAACGTCCGCGTGCTCGGGCCGGTCCGTCCGGGGAACAGCACGAACGACTGCTCGATCGTCCTGCTGCTGCGCTACGGGAGCGTCCGGTTCCTGCTGACGGGCGACGCGGAGCAGGCGGAGGAGGAAAGCCTGCTCGAAGCCGGCGCGGACCTTTCCGCGGATGTGCTGAAGGTCGGGCACCACGGCAGCGACACCTCGACGACCGGCGCGTTTCTCAAAGCCGTCCATCCGAAATACGCGGCCGTTTCGGTCGGGTACGACCGGAACGAGCTGCCGAAGCGGGAGGTCCTCTCCCGTCTTTCCGGCGCCGGGGTCAGGACTCTGCGCACCGACGTGAACGGAACCGTCCTGTTCGTGACGGACGGGAAAACCGTCGAAGCCAAGACGGAAAAATAGCGGATCCCGGCCCCCGGCCCGAAATCCGCAAAACAGGAGAGTGTCACACGATGAAAACTTTGAAGATCAGCCGGTTTGAGGGAATCTACGCGATCTGCGAGGACGGCGACAAAAAATTTTTCGCCATTGAAATTTCCGAGCTGCCCGCGGGCGCAAAAACCGGGGATCTGCTCCGGGTGGACGACGAGGCGGGCGTTCTGAGCCTCGACCGGAAAACGGACGGCGGAAAGGCGAAGAAAAAAAGGTAGGATCACCGCAGCGCTTTGTGTTTGAGGCTGACCTTGTCCATGTTGACCCGGTGCATCAGAACGTTCAGAACCAAACCGAACCCGAAGTACAGACAGACCGCGGAGGAGCCCCCGTAGCTGAAAAACGGCAGCGTGACGCCCATCACGGGCAGCAGGTCGAGGCACATGCCGAGGTTGAAGATCGTCTGCGACGCGATCATGCCGAAAAAGCCCATGCAGATGCTCCTGCCGAGCAGGTCCGTCGATTTCCGAGCGGCGCGGAGCGTATGCATCAGATAAAGGAGCAGCAGGACCAGAATCGCCATGCAGCCGACGAAGCCGAGCTGTTCGCCCGCCACGGAAAAAATAAAATCGCTCTGCTGCACGGGCACCAGCCCCTTGTTGACGCGCGGACTCTGGAACAGGCCGCGCCCCCACATTCCGCCGCTGCCGATCGAAAGCCTGCCCTGGATCTGCTGCCACGCATATTTCAGCGCCTCGTTCTGGTTCTCGTCGAGGCGGTAGGTGATCAGAAAACGCTCCTTCTGGTAATCCTTGAGCACATATTTCCAGGCGAGCGGCAGCGCGACGCCGACCGCGGCAAACAGCGCCGCAAAGTACCGGAGCTGAACGCCGGCCCCGAACGCCATGGCGAGGAACATGCAGAAAAAGATGACCGCGGCGCCGTCGTCCCCCTGATTGTGGACCAGCACGACCGGAATCATCGCGTGGCAGGCGAGCAGCAGCACATGCAGCGGGTTTTTCAGCAGACCGCGTTCCTCCAGTGCGGAGAGATGCTTCGAGAACGTGAGGATAAACCCGATCTTGACCAGTTCGCTCGGCTGGAACGTCAGGCCGCCCGGCAGCGAGATCCACGCCTTCGCGTTGACGCCGCCGCTGTTGGTCACGGGCGCGATCCCGAAAAATTCCGTATAGACGATCAAAAACAGACAGAAGCCCGCGATGACGTACCAATAACTGACGATTTCGCGGTAGTCGATCAGCGAAAACAGCACCGCGCCGACATAACCGCAGACGACCGCGACCAGCATGGTGGCAAAATAGCCCAGCGTCCTGCTTTCCGGATTGGGCACGGTCCGCAACAGCAGCAGGCTGTAAGAAGAAATCACCAGCATTAAAATCCAGTAAAACTTGTCCGTTTGTCTGATATAACGAGCGAGCGACTGCAACCCCCGCATCCTTCCACCTCTTTCGGAGCCCGCGGTTCCGTAGCGTCCTTACGATTGTTTATTATAGGCTTTCCGCACGAAACTTGCAAGGCGTCCGGAACAGGAAACGCGGCGGTATTTCCTGCCGGCGCGAATTGTGGTATAATTTGAGTAATTCAAGTCAAGCGTTAGGAGAATGTCAATGCTCACGGACATCGAAATCGCGCAGCGGGTTTCCCCAAAGCCGATTTTTCAAATTGCGGCGGCGCTCGGCATCCGGGAAGAGGAGCTGGAGCCGTACGGCAGGTTCAAGGCAAAGCTGGGCGACCCGCTTTTCCGCAGGATTTCCGGCAGGCGGGACGGAAAACTGATCCTGGTGACGGCCGTCAACCCGACCCCGGCCGGGGAGGGCAAAACGACGACGGCGATCGGCCTTGCCGACGCGCTGCGCCGGATCGGGAAAAAATCCATCGCCGCTCTGCGGGAGCCCTCTCTCGGCCCGGTTTTCGGCATCAAGGGCGGCGCGACCGGCGGCGGCTACGCCCAGGTGATTCCGATGGAGGACATCAATCTGCATTTTACGGGCGATTTCCATGCGATCACCTCCGCGAACAATCTGCTGTGCGCGCTTTTGGACAATCAGATCCAGCAGGGAAACCCGCTGAGAATCGATCCGCGCAGAATTCTGATCCAGCGGTGCCTCGACATGAACGACCGCGCGCTGCGCCATATCGTGTGCGGCCTCGGCGGCAAAACGGACGGCGTTCCGCGGGAGGAAAGTTTCTGCATCACGGTCGCAACCGAAACGATGGCGGTCTTCTGCCTTGCGGCGGACCTCGCCGACCTGAAACAGAGGCTCGGCCGGATCCTGGTCGCCTGCGACACGGACGGCGGCCCGGTCACCGCGCACGACTTAAAGGCCGAGGGAGCGATGGCCGCGCTGCTGAGGGACGCGATCCGCCCGAACCTGGTCCAGACGCTGGAGGGCACCCCCGCCCTGATCCACGGCGGCCCGTTCGCCAACATCGCGCACGGCTGCAGCTCCGTCCGCGCGACCCGGTACGCCCTGAAGCTCGCGGACTACTGCGTGACGGAGGCCGGCTTCGGCTCCGACCTCGGCGCGGAAAAATTTGCGGATATCAACTGCCGTCTTTCCGGCCTGCGTCCGGACGCCGCCGTGCTGGTCGCGACGACCCGCGCGCTCAAATACAACGGCGGCGTCCCGCAGGCGGAAACCGCGCGGGAAAACCTTCCGGCGCTGCGGGCGGGCGCCGAAAACCTCGGGGCACACATCGCGGGGCTGCGGCAGTACGGGATCCCGGTCGTGGTCGCGGTCAACCGGTTTGAAAGCGACGCCGAAGCGGAGCTTTCGTTCCTCGAGCGTTACTGCGCGGAAAACGGCGCCGATTTCGCGCTTTCCGAGGTGTTCGCAAAGGGAGGGGCCGGCGGAACGGAGCTCGCCGAAAAAGTCTGCAAAGCCGCGGACGCCCCCTCCGATTTCCGGCTTCTCTACCCCGACGACATGCCGGTCCCGGAAAAGATCGAAACGGTCGCGCGCCGGATCTACGGCGCGGACGGGGTCGTCTACACGAAGCGCGCCCGCCGCGCGCTCGGCGAGATCGCTTCCCTCGGCGGAGACCGGCTGCCGGTCTGCATCGCAAAGACGCAGTATTCGCTTTCGGACGACCCGAAGCTGCTCGGGCGGCCGCGCGGCTTTTCCATCACGATCCGGGACGCCCGCCTGAACAGCGGGGCGGGGTTCGTCGTCGCCTACGCGGGCGATATTCTGACGATGCCCGGACTGCCGAAAAAACCGGCGGCGGAGGGGATCGACGTGGACGAAAGCGGCAGGATCACCGGTCTTTACTGACCGGGGAAAGGGGAACCGAATGCGCGAATACGTCACTGCCTCCCCGGAGGAAACCGAGGCGCTCGGAGAAAAGATCGCCTCCGGGCTCAAAGGCGGAGAAGTCCTCGCCCTGTTCGGCGGGATGGGCATGGGGAAAACCGTGCTCGCCCGCGGCCTTGCGCGCGGGCTCGGCGTGCGGGAGGGCGTCTCGAGCCCGACGTTCGCGCTGGTCCACGAATACCGCGGCCGGCTGCGGATCTGCCATTACGACATGTACCGGGTGACGGGGTGGGACGACCTTGCCTCCACCGGCTTTTTTGACGACCTGTCCTCCGGCGCGGTCCTCATCGTCGAATGGAGCGAAAACATCGAGAACGCCCTGCCGGAAAACGCCGTGCGGATCCGTCTGCGGCGGGGCAAAACCGAAAACGAACGCATCGTTTCCATCGAGGGGTATACGAATGAAAATACTGGCGATTGATTCCTCGGCGGTTTCCGCCTCCGCCGCACTGGCGGAGGACGGAAAGCTGCTCGGGGAATATTTTCTGAATACGGGCCTGACGCACAGCGAAACGCTGATGCCGATGATCCAGAGCATCCTCCGGTGCGCGAAGGTTCCGCCGAAGGACGTGGGCCTGTTCGCCGTCGCTTCCGGGCCGGGGTCCTTCACCGGCATCCGGATCGGCATCGCGAGCGTCAAGGGCCTTGCGATGCCGTTCGGCACGCCCTGCGCCGGCGTTTCGACGCTGGAGGCCATCGCGCAGAACCTCGCGCATCTGCGGGCGGCGGTCTGCGCCGTGATGGACGCGCGCTGCGGGCAGGTTTACAACGCGCTGTTCCGGGCGGAAGCCGGGGCGCTCGAGCGCCTGACGCCCGACCGCGCCGTTTCGATCCGGGACCTGGCGGCCGAATGCGGAACGATCGCCGGGCCGCTTTATCTGGCCGGCGACGGGGCAAAGCTCTGCGCGCGGTCGCAGTCTTTTCAGAAGCTCGACGCCCTTCTTCCGCCGGAACCGCTGCTGTACCAGCGGGCGTGGGGCGTCGTCAGGGCGGCGGAGCGGGCCGCGGCGGACGGAAAAACCGTTTCGCCGGCCGCCCTGATGCCGCTTTATCTCCGCCCGGCGCAGGCCGAGCGTTCCTTAAAAAAACAACAGGGAGGCAACGGAACATGATCGCACTGGGAGCCGACCACGGCGGATACGCGCTGAAGGAAGCCGTTAAAAAATACCTGGAGGAAGAAAAAATCGAATACCGGGACTTTGGGACGTTTGACAAAAATTCCGTCGACTACGCCCCGATCGCCGCGCGGGTCGCGCATTTCGTCGCGGACGGGAACGCCGGGCTCGGCATCCTGTGCTGCGGGACGGGGATCGGCATGAGCATGGCCGCGAACAAGGTCAAGGGGATCCGCGCGGCCGTGTGCGACAATGCCTACTGCGCCGAAATCACCCGGCGGCACAACAACGCGAACATCCTCTGCCTGGGTGGCCGGGTGATCAGCGAAAAGCAGGCGGTCGAGTTCACGAAGCTCTTTCTGAACGCGCCGTTCGACGGCGGGCGGCATCAAAGGCGGATCGACGAAATCGCGAGCATCGAACGCGGAGAACTTTAGAAAACCGACGATTTGGAGGCAGTGAAAAACATGGAAAAACCGATATTTGTCATGGACCATCCGCTGATCCAGCACAAGCTGACCTATCTGCGGGACAAAAACACGGGCGCGAAGGATTTTCGCCAGCTCGTCGGCGAGATCGCGACGCTTCTGTGCTACGAGGCGACCAGGGACCTGCCGCTTGAGGAGACCACGGTGGAAACGCCGGTGGCGACCGCGAAGGCCCGCGTGATCGCCGGGCGCAAGCTCGCTTTCGTCCCGATCCTGAGGGCGGGGCTCGGCATGGTGGACGGCGTGCTTCAGCTGGTGCCCGCGGCCAAGGTCGGCCACATCGGGCTGTACCGCGACCCGCGGACCCTGAAGCCCGTCGAATATTACAGCAAGCTCCCCCACGACATCGACCAGCGCGACGTGATCGTGCTGGACCCGATGCTTGCGACGGGCGGCTCTTCCGTCAACGCGATCAACATCATCAAGCGCAGCCATCCGAAAAGCATCAAATTCATGTGCATCATTGCGGCCCCGGAGGGGATCCGGGCTCTGACCGCCATCCATCCGGACGTGAAGCTCTATTGCGCCGCGGTGGACGACCACCTGAACGAATACGGCTACATCGTCCCCGGCCTCGGCGACGCGGGCGACCGGATCTTCGGGACGCTGTGACGCCGGGGCCCGGGGAATAAACAAAAAAACAAGGAGGCAGGAAACATGTCGTTTCAGATCACGCAGGAGCAGGGGACGTTCCGCTCGGAAATCAGGAAATTCGCGGAAACCGAGGTGAAACCGCTGGCTTTCGCGCTGGACCGGGAGAACCGCTTCCCGGACGAGATCGTTCGGAAGATGGGCGAACGGGGATGGCTCGGGATTCCGTTTCCCAAACAGTACGGCGGCATGGGACTGGACGCGACGAGCTACGCGATCGCCGTGGAAGAGCTTTCCCGGGTCGACGGAGGGACCGGGACCATCCTCTCGGCGCACATTTCGCTCGGGTCGTGGCCGATCTTTGCGTTCGGCACCGAAGAACAGAAGCGGAACTATCTGGTCCCGCTGGCAAAGGGCGAAAAACTGGCGGCGTTCGGCCTGACGGAGCCGAACGCGGGCAGCGACGCGGGCGGCACCGAAACCACCGCCGTGAGGGACGGGGACCGTTACGTCCTGAACGGCAGAAAGATCTTCATCACAAACGGCGGCCGGGCGGACACCTACGTCGTGTTCGCCGTCACGACGCCGGGGATCGGCACGCACGGCATCAGCGCCTTTATCGTCGAAAAGGGCCGGGAGGGCTTCACGTTCGGCGACCATTACGACAAGATGGGCATCCGCTCTTCGGAAACCGCGGAGCTGCTTTTCCACGACGTGCGGATCCCGAAGGAAAATCTGCTCGGACAGGAGGGGCAGGGATTCAAAATCGCCATGGCCACGCTGGACGGCGGACGCATCGGCATCGCGGCACAGGCGCTCGGCATCGCCCAGGGCGCCTATGAAAGCGCGGCGGCTTACTCCAAGGAGCGGGTCCAGTTCGGCAAGCCGATCTGCCGGCAGCAGAGCATCGCGTTCAAAATCGCGGACATGGCGACGGCGCTGCGCGCCTCCCGCCTGCTCGTCTACAGCGCGGCGGACCTCAAGGAAAAGCACCTGCCGTACAGCGTGGAGGCGGCCATGGCGAAACAGTACGCCTCCGACCGCTGCTTGGAAATCGTCAACGACGCGCTCCAGATCTTCGGCGGCAGCGGCTACCTGAAGGGCATGGATGTGGAGCGCTCCTACCGCGACGCGAAGATCTGCACGATCTACGAGGGCACCAACGAAATTCAGCGCGTCGTCATCGCCTCCCACATCTTCGGCCGCGCACCGAAAGCCGCGGCGGCAGTCGAGGAGACAAAGCGCGAGAGCCCGCTCACGGGGCTGCGCAAGCAGGTCATCTTCAACTCCGGAACGGCAAAGGACCGGGTCAAGGCCCTGGCGGACGCGCTGAAAGCCGAAGGCTACGACTTCAGCGTCCGGGCCGACGTCGACACCCCGATCGTCAAGGCGGACCGGGTGGTCAGCGCCGGAAGAGGCATCGGCGAGGAGAAAAACATGGAGCTGGTCCGGGCCCTCGCCGTCCAGACGGGCGCGGCGCTCGGTTCTTCCCGTCCGGTCGCGGAATCTCTCGGCTACGTTCCGATCGACCGCTACGTCGGCATCTCCGGCCAGAAATTCAGCGGCAGTCTGTACATCGCGTGCTGCATCTCCGGCGCAAGGCAGCATCTGCGAGGCATCGCGGACGCGAAGACGATCGTCGCGATCAACATCGACCCCAAAGCGCCGATCTTCCAGAACTGCGACTACGGAATCGTGGGCGACGCGCTGGAAATCCTCCCGCTGCTGACCGATGCGCTCGGCGAAAAGCAGTCATAAACTTTCCGGCCGCGCGGCGGCCCCGGAATCGAAATTCGCAGTCGGGAGGGCTCCCGGATGGACAGAAAACCCAACGAAAAAAAACATCGGCCGTATGTGATCCTTCTCTGCACGCTGGCGGCGGTATCCGCAGCCGTCTGGTTCTGTACCCGCGGCAGCGCCTTCGGGTTCCCGCGCGCCCGCGCGGTTTCTTCGAAGGCGGAGAGCGCCGCTCAGGAACCGAAGCCCTCCTCCGCGCCGGGACCGGTCGGCTCCGCCGCCTCTTCCGAACCGGAAGCCAAGCTGATCAAGGTCCCCTACCTCAGCCAGGACGGGCGCCTGCCGACCGGCTGCGAGCTGGTGAGCGCCGCGATGGTCCTGCGCTATTACGGGTACGACACGAGCATGGACAAAATTTCCGGTCTGATCCCGAAAGTGGGGCTCACCCGGAAAAACGGCAGGCTGTTCGGACCCCATCCGGCGGAGGCGTTCGTCGGAGATCCGCTGTCCCCGGGCGGATACGGCTGTTATGCGCCGGTGATCGAAAAAGCGATGAACACTCTGTTCCGGCAATCCGGCACGCTGGAAGCGGTGGATGAAACCGGATCGGAGCTGGTCGACCTGGTCGCGCGCTATATCGATCATGACGCCCCCGTTCTGATCTGGGCGACCGCCGACATGCAGAAGCCGGGAGCGGGAACGAGCTGGACGGTCGAATCCACGGGAAAGGAATTCCGGTGGATTTCCGGGGAACACTGCCTCGTGCTGATCGGATACAACTCCTATTATTATTTTTTCAACGACCCCTACGCGATGAACCGGCACGTCGGCTTCCGGAAGGACCTGGTCGCGGCGCGCTATGCCGCACTCGGCAGGCAGGCGGTCGCGGTCCGGCGGGCCTGACGCGGCGGACAGGGGGCTGTTGCAAAATGAATTTGTGATAGCAAATTGCACAAACTAATAGTTCACAAAGCAAAAAATGCGCCTTGATATGGCTTTAGAAGCTCAATCAAGGCGCATTTTTTGTGCATTATTTTTTTGCGAGGCTATTTTGCAACAGCCCCGTTTTTAGTTTTTTAGTCGGCCGCCTGCCGGGCGTATCTGAAAACCGGCTTGCAGGGACCGGGCATCATGTCGGCGGCACAGCTTTTAAGCGGCGGCGGGAGGATCTTCCCATCCTGCCGGAAAACTGGAAGTCCGTCCTGAGCGGGGACAAACAAAGGCAGTTCGATATTCTCCGCGACCTGACCGTCCCCGAGACTGTTGCCGCAACCTTATCACTATGTAAAATATTGGTAATCTGAAACGGCAATTTGCCTTCTTGTTTTGGATAAACCAGTATGTTAATATAATTAATATACTTATATACAAAGGATTTTGTTGACTTGCTATCGCTCTATTCAGGAATTTAACGGGGGGAGTAAAAAGAAAAAGTGGATACAAAAAAACTGCTATCGATTACACTCTTAGGGATGATCCTATCATTTCTTTTGGCCGGTTGCCAAACGACTAACCGAAACGAGGTGGGCGATCCTCCTGCTTCCATGAAAATTGTCACCCAAAACAGTGAAGAGAATTATGCAACTTTTGAATTCCAATTGCCGGAAGGCTGGATCAGCGCTCCACAAAGTTATTTAACTGTTATTGGCTGTCCGGAAGATGCCGTCAAAAAGAAATTTGAAACATCGCAAGATGCACTTCCATTTACGGTAGGTATCAGCAATTACTATTATTCGGGAATGGCACTGTCTGAAGAAGAC